>Ga0214917_10006235_pt1 | contig 12449 bp, 9 predicted proteins | sample LL_1208_BB_MetaG_FD_177983 | JGI IMG/M metagenome (GOLD analysis project Ga0214917, IMG submission 177983) | Freshwater microbial communities from Lake Lanier, Atlanta, Georgia, United States - LL_1208_BB | ecosystem: Environmental > Aquatic > Freshwater > Lake | place: USA: Georgia | collected...
GTATGAATCTCGAATTACTATGATTAATTCTGATATTGATAAGTGTAAAGAATATGAATTATACGAGCAATCCATGCAATTGATGGATTTACGTGATGAGACTGTTAAAGTATATGAAACTGATTTAATTAAACTAAAATCTATGTGTGGTATGAAAAAATACTATACCGATAAAATATCAGAAATGAGTGTTATACTGGATACATTAGAAAATAATCAAAGATATATGCTATATAAGCAATATCTTGAAGCATTGGAAGAATGCACTGAATATAAAATAGCATATGATAATATTAATGCTGAATATACTAGTGTATGCAACAATTATGAACTTAATAAAATAGAGTTAGAAAAGCTTGAAGCTGTTGCTGATGACACAAATAAAATACTACAAGCTAAAAAATCAAACAACGATAAATTAGTTGTTATGCAAGCTTATGCTGATTACATTGGCGGACCTAATGGTTTATTAGTTAAAATAACTAAAAGTCGATTAGAACAATTTTGTAACTTATGGTGTGTTAATTTAGCCAAGATATCAGATATGAGTATACAAATAACTTTGGATCGAGGATTCAATATTGACTTATTAGAAAATGGTAAGGCTATATCTATAGATGTAGCAAGTGGTTACCAAAAGTTTGCATTAGATTTAACATTTAGAGATACTGCTATGCAATTAGCATTTATATCAATACCATCTATAATGATAATTGACGAAGGTTTTGGTGCAGCTGATTATAAAAATAAGGATTTACTTAAATCCTATATAATTGATTTATCTCATAGGCATCTAATGGGTAAACAACTCGATATACTTGTAGTGTCACATATTGAAGAGATTCACACTATAACATCTAGTATGCTAAATATAGAAAAAATAAGTGGTGGTTCTAGACTGAGATATGGTACGGAACCATACTTTAATACATCCGATATTATACGTACAGTAGATATATCAACAGATAATCATATTCAGACAGTTGATGAATTTAGTAGTAATAAGAATATTATAGGTCAAGTCATTACTCGTGATTTATATTGTCAGGCTTGTAATACAACATTAAGTACTACTAAAATGGCAGAAAGGCATCTAGCATCTAAAACTCATAATACTAAATTTCTAAAATGGGTTCAATCTATTTAATGTTATTATAATTTATGTAGATTAATTTGTTTATACTGACTAAGTATTATCAATTACTAAGTATTATCAACTACTAAGTATAAACAACTACTAAGTATTTATTTTAATATTTTTTAACAGAATTTATAAGCATATTAAGTATTATATGCAATTAAGTATTATAATCATACTTTTAATAAAATGTCTAGAGTAGATCAAATGACAAAAATACAAAAAGAAGCATTAGATCTATTTATTAAAAAAAATATCGATTATGGAGATGCATTTGCTAAATATGGCGTTATTGGAGTTCTAATACGAATAGAAGATAAACTTCAACGATCCATATCTATAACAAAAAATGGAGTAAGCTTGATTAATGATGAAAGTATTCGAGACACTCTTATAGATTTACATAATTATTCAGCTATGGCATTAATGCTATTAGATGAATGAATATACATGTATTTCTCACATTATATATTAAATATATTTCAGTACAATTATTCTTATCTTACAGTTCATTTCTATCTACATCATTATAATTGTTATTTAATTGATCATTATAATTTTCACCCATTATAAGATTATTGCTATCTATTTCGTTATTATAATTTTCATCATTAATTACTTTGTTGTTAACTAGGTGATTATAGTTATTAAATATTTCATCATTAGTTACTTGATTACTTTTTTGATTGCTTGTTTCATTAACTACTTCGTTAGTTGTTTCATTAGTCTCATTAACTACTTGATTATCTTCGTTAGTTGTTTCATTAGTCTCATTAACTACTTGATTATCTTGATTATTTGTTTCATTAGTTTCACTAACTACTTGATTATCTTGATTATTTGTTTCATTAGTTTCACTAACTACTTGATTATCTTGATTATTTGTTTCATTAGTTTCACTAACTACTTGATTATCTTGATTATTTGTTTCATTAACTACTTGGTTAGTTACTTCATCGATGTCTTCACTGTAGTAGTCGCTATCGGATAATATTTCTGTATTTGGTTCAACCTTATGATAATTGCATAAGAATCTAACATTTAAATATGTTATGATGCCTGATAAAATAATTGATAACGCTAATGGACTACAAAAATTAATAATACAACTTAATATAGTAGCTGATATTATCGTATTTGTATTAATTATAAACATATCACCTATGTGAAAAGGCATAATGTTAGTTTGTATTATCCTTTAATTTACTGCTATAATGTTATTATATAATAGTATTAACTTGGATATTTAATTATAATTGAAAAAATTAAACATGTCGGCTGTTGAATATCGCCTAAAACACACACAAATATCAAATCCACAATCACTGGTTTGGATTGAAAACCTTGGGGCATGGATAGGGTAAATCGAATCCGTTGGTGTCGCCAATCCCAAACATAAACACAATCATTTCACGTTTGGCAATTTCCATCAACATTTTTTCGATATGCCTATTCACCTGATAATTGAAGTACACGATTGTTGGGTTGTTCTCGTTTGCATAAATGCCAACAAACTGGAAATAATCCTTGTGGATTAACTTGTATGCTTCTTTGATGCTGGAGAGATGCACATCAAACTCACCGGATGCGATTTTACTCACATCTAGAGTAGGAAGATATACAGCTTTCTTGATCTCGCCATCAATGATCTCGGTTGGAACTTGAATCATTTCTGATTGAACATCAGTCAGGCCAGGGATGAATTCACTATTGCTTGCATCTCCAAGGTTTCCTTTCAGATATTTTGTATTCAAGGAACCGATTTCTGTGTTGATCATAATCTCCTCACAGATCATGATTACATGGACTATGATTTTCCGCCACCACCAGAACATAATGTTCTTCATACAATTATCTAAGACATTTTGTGGTTGTGGTGATGAAACAGTTGTTTTTTGCCCACTCGTGGGTGCTGTTTTCCACGCCTCCTTTGGGGGTGTGGATGTTGAAGCTGGCTTTGGTGTTGATTCCTGAGGCTTTGGGGCAATAACTTGAGTTGTTGCAGATTTTGCATCCAATGTCTGAATTTCAAATCCTGATCCAGTTTCTTTTAACATCACAACCGTGACAAATTTCTTGTCTTTCATTTGAGTAAAAGTTGACTTTCTCATAGATTCTTTTAGCTTTTTCAATGCAGCGTTGTTGTAGGTGTTGGCGATTGTTGTCTTTTGGTTCATCAAGAACTCCACAATACATTCGTAGGTTTCTTCAGCCGAAGCTGACACTGCATTATTGAATTCGTTCAAGAGTTCCCTCGAAATAAATTCAGCAGTCGTTGTTTTGGCTGTTTCGTGAACAATCTTTTTTTCAGTTGTGTGGACAAATCCACAGAGATCATTATTGCATCTTTCATTGAATCCACAGAAAGAACGCGTGAATCTCGGGTCTGAAAGATACATTAGGATGTTGCCATCCTTGGTTCTCGTCAGGAAATACATGTTGTATTTTGGTTCTCCGTTTTCGACATACTTCGTCACAACTATTGGACGCTCAGTCATATCAATCCCGGCTTTAGTATTACCATCCTCGTCGCGGATTTTAGTGATAAATAGTGGGATCTTGACCCAGTAAGCGTCAAGTTGAAACGATGAAATGTTGATTTTGAATGAAGCCATTATCGATAGTCTTTGTCTTGTTGACTTATAGTATATATGAAATATGATATTCAATTTTTTTCAATTGTACATGATACAAAAAATAATAATTTAATTAATAATATTTTAATTAATTAACTAGTAATAATAATTTAATTAATTAACTAGGTGTCTATAATTACATCAACTATGTATCCATAAATCACGATAACAAATGTTTCATTGCAGTTCTTTTTCGAATGTGGGTGGTGCTAACTTTAGGTATGTATCTATACCTAACGCGCGTATCTCTTTAATCATCATATTGGCTGACCAAGTACTGGGTAATTCTCTTATATCAGCTAGATCTCCACAGCGTTTACATTTGTAGTGATTTTTAGAAGTATTGACAATAGTAGATTCTGTTTTCATACATCTAGCACAAATATACATAGTGAATTTATCAGAATGTTCACGGAATTTTTCACTTAAGAAGTCACATGATCCATTTGCAACTATAGCATCTCTTTCCATCTCACCAAGACGTATACCACCATCAGCAGTACGATTACCTACAGGTTGCCGAGTAATCATACATGTAGGTCCAGTACTAACAGCGTATGTACTGTTAGCAACAAATTTTTGCAAGCGTTGGTAGTAATTAGGTGCTATAAATATTTGGTACATCATACGTCTACCAGTTCTACCGTTATACATCCACTCACATCCACTATCTTCATACTTTAATGATCTTAGCATTTCTTTAATGTAGTCAATATCTACATTTTCAAATATAGTACCATCAACAGTATGTCCTAGTATAGCACAAAGTTTAGAAGCAAGTGCTTCAATTAACTGAGATACAGTCATTCTAGAAGGATACGCTTGTGGGTTCATAATAAGATCAGGTATTATACCATTTTCTGTAAACGGCATATCAGATGTATTCATAATCATACCGCATACACCCTTTTGACCACTACGAGCGCTAAATTTATCACCTATCTTAATGTCACGTATGCTACGATATACAACTTTAATAAATGGTACATCATTATGATTACGTCCTTCAATAACATTAACTACAACCACATCTTCAGCACCAGTATATATTATTGAACGATCACTATATTTATAGTCACGTACTTCATCAGGTGGTATTTCATAACGTTTACCTATAATAGCATCATTTGTACTAATCACAGTATTAATACTAACACGACCCTTAACAAGTTTAGTATAATTAGCATTTGTTTTAATATCTGTTGTATCAGAAGGATTTGGTGAGTTAAATTCCTCACCTCTATCTAGTTCTGTATTTTTATAAGATAAATAGGTGCATGTAAATAGTCCACGTTTTGATGCTGATGAACTACTTATTAAACTATCTTCTTGATTATAACCTTCATCTATACATACTGCTACAACTACATTATCACCATTTGGCGGTACATAATTATTAGTCATAGTATGTACTAATGCATAAGAGTTATGATATTGATATACTCCATCCTTATCGGATCTAGTTTTATAATTATGAGTTCCCCAACCAGCCGTTTGTTTTGCTTGATTAGTTTGATAACATACTCTAGCTACTTGATTATGAGTAGCATATGGACTAGTTAATGTTACTAACCCACAAATTGCAGGCGGAATCTCACAATGTGTATAAGGTTTAAGAGGGTTGTTTTTATCTAGTTGTAGATCTTCGTAACTTGTAGCTAAATAACATGTTGCTTGTTCTTCGGGACTAATATATTCTATTATGCCTTTTTCAAACAAGGTATCTATAGTAATCTTACTAGTTATAAGATCATGTAAGTCTTGTTTAGTAATAGCAACGTTTTGTTCAAATGATTCCTTTTTAACCTTTTTAGTAGTATCGTATGGATCATTTGTGTTATATACTATTAATAAAGGTCTAATAATACGACCCAAATCTACCCAAAAGTGTATTTCATAACTTTGTATATTCCAGCTAATAGTTGTTTGTCTGTCAATAACACCATTACGACGCATATTACGAAATTGTATACGCAATGCATAAGGATCAGCTGTTAGCCCGATCCATGTACCATTAACAAATACATATGTTAAATTATTTTTATAAATAGTTGCTGGAGTAACATCATTTAGTTTAATAACATGTTCGCTAGATAATACCTTTTCTCGCAATATATATGAATGACCTGCTGAAGTAATACTAGCTGTAATTGCAAGCTGTTTTTGCAATCCTACTTTTTCACCAGTATCGGCTGATTGTGCTGGACATATATAACCAATATATGATGGATGAACTCTACGCATCTCATCAGCTCTAGTTGAGGCTTTACTAGAACCAGTATTAGCAGTACTAACTGTACGTAGTTGACTAAGTACATTTAATGGGTTTTTATGATGTAGCTGTTGAGAACTAATATGGCTAGGATAAGTATGACCATGCATAGATACACCTTTATCACTAGCAGTGATTGCTTGTACTAACATTTTTTCAAAATCCGAACCATGAACTTTACTAGTAATAACTTGTGCTAGTTGTGCATTTTCAAATGGTGTTTCAGTTAATTCTTTAGTTAGTGCTCTGCGTATAGTCATAACAACCATATTATTATATTGGGTCTTAAAAACCTTACTCAAAAGAGGTCCAGCAGGATGTACTCTTTTAGTATCATAACTGTCGCGACTAGTACTAGGAATAATATCCATCTCAACAAGTAGTAGTCTACGTATAAGATAACCCAGGTACCTAATTTTATGAGGTCTATGTTCTGCACTTAATCCCATGTGTGGTAATAAATTAGTATCAAGAGTGTTTAACACACTGGACATAATATATTTTCTATTATTTTCTACTACTTCTTTAGTTCCACCAATAATTTCACGTTTAGCTGATCTCTTATCATTGTAATACTTATCATATATGTCTATATTTTTACCTAAATATTCGATTACACTAGCTTGATCATATATTCTTTCGGGTAATGACTCGTATTTAACTCTCATAGCCTTTTCTAGTGTTGATTGCATACGTAAGCTAATAGGGCTTTCAAATTCATAAAGTATATGCTCAAACATCTCTTTATCACTAGATACGCCTAATGCTCTGAACAGTAAATAAAATGGTATTTTAAGTTCCTCATTATTTTTATGTGTTTTTTGTGTGACTAACTTGCATATTATAGTACCGTCATTCACAAGTATAATTATAAGTTCATTGGAGTTTTCAAATGCATCACCAGCTTTACTAATAATTTCACAACGTGCTAATTCATTACCATGACCAACATTATGATAAGTACGTGGTACATTAAACTGTATATTTTCTGTATTTTCAATAATCCACTCATTGCCTTTAATCACAAAATATCCACCTCTATCAAGTGGATCTTCACCCATTTCTTGTAAAGCATCTTTACTTTTATTGTATGTATGGCAATACTTAGATCTTACCATTGTTGGAATACCACATATGTGAAACTCTTTGATATGTTCAACACGTTCCTTTGTACCTCCATCACTATAATAAGCAATAGCTTTAACTTCGGCATTGATTTTAAGTGGACTAGTATATGTAAGTTCGTTAAGTCTGGCTATTGATGGTGTTAATGGTGCTCGTTTACCAGACATATGTTTGTCATATACTGGTTTTAAAATCTCACTATGTGTAACTTTAAGAGAAAAGTCAACTTTAAAGATTTTACCATCTTTAACATTAACACTTCCTTCTATTTTAAATCCATCTGTCATGATCTGCTTTATACCTGTATTACAGAACATTTCAAAGCTTTCTAAATGATGCGCTACTATTTTTCTTTTAAGTTCGGCATCTAATATAGGTGTCAACTGTGATGAACTAAGCATTATCTTATTATACTATTGCTTAGATATTACTAATGTATTACATGCATTCAAATATAATTATTAATTTATTACTGAGGTTTAAATCCCGAGTAAATGGCTCCAACAATAGACATAGAAACTCCTGTAGCTATCATTTTATTATGATCTCCTGTTAATATACCAGCTATCATACCAGTTATTAAACCATCTCTAGCAGATTCTAACATATTTCTAACCTTTGATTTTTTTGTACCTTTTTCTTCTTCTATTTCTTCCATAATGTCGATTATATCCTGCCGTAAACCAGGAAGTGGGATTTTAGTACCATTTTTCTGAGCTCGTTCTAAATCTTTCTTACGTTGGTTTTTAAGATCATATTCGATAGCTCTATAAAACTCAATAATAAGTATGATAATCGCAATTATCAGTATTGATACTGAAAATTTATGTAATGGCTTAGGTATTAAATGTAATATTTTATCTCTAACACGTGTTTCTAAATTTTTAATTAAAGGTGATATACTGGGTTCCTCTGAGGAAACATTCATGATTGTTCTATATATTGGTAGTTAGAATATTGATATACGATTTATATATGGTATATTATATTAACAAACTACAATTATAGTTTGACTAGTTAATAAATGGCTTTCTTGTTTGGTAAAAGTCCCGGTAATAAACAAAAAACTCGCACTAATGTAGTTACTGACATTATTACTCAGGTAGTATCAGACTCACTACAGAGTTGTACTAGCACTAGTGCTATGTCGCAAATGATAGAGGTTAAGAATTCATCTAATATACTTTTAAATGGTAACACATTTAAACAAGCATTTAAAGTTGTTTCGACATGCGATCAAAGTCAAGATCAGACAGCTAAAATACAGAACGATATCATATCAAAGTTAAAGTCTGAATCCACACAAACAAATCAATCGGTGCTTAGTGCTGTTAATAGTCTAGTTGGTGAGAAAAATACTACTGATGTAGACACGGCTATTAAGACTGCTCTTAATAACAAAGTAATAACTAATCTTAGGCAAAATATTGTATCTGGTATTAACAGTACACAAAATATTATAGTTGAAGGTTCTAGTGCAGTTATAATTAAAGATAATAGTTTTGAAGCAAAGGGTGATTTGGTTAGTGCGATAACTCAAGCTAATGTACAACAGCTAGATTTAATACAAGCTATGGATAATGTTGCTAACTCTAAAAATGAACAAGTTAGTAGAAATCCTATAGCAGATACTATTAATTCTATAGGTAATGTATTGGGTTCACTATTTTCTTTGGGTGCACTAATTACTTTATTGCCTTTTATAATTATTATATTTATAGCTATAGTATTCCGTAAACAAATACTAAACATATTATGCAATATACCCGCTCCACCATCTAGAATATTATGTAAAATGTTAGGTGGTAATAAATTACAAACTCAAACAATACAACCAAATCAACCATCTCAACCAGGATTCTTTAGTAGACTATTCGGCTTAGGCAATAAACAACCACAATATGTACAATCACAATACGGACAACCATATGGACAACAATATGGACAACAATATGGACAACAAGTTAATGGAGCACAATATGGACAACCATATGGACAACCATATGGACAACCATATGGACAATCACAATATGGACAATCACAATATGGACAATCACAATATGGAGCACAATATGGACAACCATATGGACCACCATATGGACAATCACAATATGGACAATCACAATATGGACAACAAGTTAATGGACCACCACAAATTAATGGATCACCACAAGTTAATGGACAACAAGTTAATGGACAACAAGTTAATGGACAACAAGTTAATGGACAACAAGTTAATGGACCACCAATACAAGTTAATGTACCACCACCAATACAAGTTAATGTACCACCACCAATACAAGTTAATGGATTACCACCACAACCACAAGTTAGTGGAGAACAACCACAATCAGTACAATAAGTTAATATATAAACATCACTAGTATAATCATCACATTAGCACTAATTATACCATAATAAACAATAACATAATAAACATCGATACAATCAAAAATACTAAATTAATATTGGATATAAATCAAATAATGATTATTGAGATTGTCATATTTTATTATGTTATATAGTATAAATATGAGTGAGTATTTGGTGATGATGTTAATTATTATTACTATCAATTTATATATGATAGTAAAAAATAATAAGAATAAGTTCCTAAACTTTGAAAATTATAATTTTGATACGGAATATATAGTACCTGATGATACTATTTTAACTGACAACAATGATGAAGATACATTAAGACTTGATAAAGGTATGGGTACAAATTATATGGAAGACCTATTGCTTGATGAAGGTGATACTGCTAGATTAGTCAAAACATTAAGTGTAAACTATGAAGATGTAGATAGAGGTGCAGCAGGTGGTCCTAGTGCTAGATTCCAATCTAAAAGAGCAGATCAATAAACGATTTACATTTATATTGATATGATTTATATATTTGATTATATATCTGATTTGGTATATAATTAATATGCAAACAAATAATGATAATGATATACATAGAGTAGCTAGTGTACCTGATATGTTAGAGTCTAACGATAATTTTGATGAAACGATGTCTATTAAAATTACACAAGTTCCATCAATAATAATACCCGCCAATAGAATAGCTACAGCTATGAAATATGCTCCTATATTTCGTTTACACAGTAAGGAAGTATTTCTACCGTCATCATTTGATTACGTATTAGGTAATGTTCATGTTGAAGGTAGTATACTAAGAATAAATCAAACTTTAACTAAACCGGAACAAATATTACCATGGTTTTATGGTACTAACAACCCAACACCATATATATTATACAGCGAAAGCAAAGCTAATCCTAATATGTGGACTGCTAATTATTTCTTATTCTACCCATATAATAAGGGTAAAACTATATTAGGATATCAAATAGGTAATCATGTAGGTGATTGGGAGCATGCATCTATAACTTTTATTAATTCTAATCCAATAACTATAACTTGGAGTTATCATGCTAAGTTTGAATCAGTACCATGGTCATCTAATGTAGTTAGTAAGCTGGGGGGTAGACCTGTATTCTACATAGCAAAGGGTAGTCATGGAGTGCATCCTAGCGTTGGTAAATTTAAGTATTTGGGCGATTTGGCATTTTTCGTATACGATGAAACAGATTCAGGACCTATAATTGATATGAATTCAGCTATTTTTATTACTTCTGATAATGCCAATGGATATCAATATACTGTTGATGCTAAAGGTAATAATGTACCACTGTCTTGTATATCTAATATACCTTGGACTGCTTATAATTTGTTTGGACACCCTGCTTTAGGTAAGGTCAAACTACTAAATTTTACATTGTGGAGATTAAGCGGATATAATAAAATACCTACAAAGGAGTACACTTCAAATTGATAAGTTAATAATTTATGCTGTGGTAAAATAGATAATTATTTAATAATCAATAAGTTAATAATTTATGCTGTGGTAAAGTAGATAATTATTTTTTAATTTATATTGTGGTAAAGTAGATAATTATTTTTTAATTTATATTGTGGTAAAGTAGATAATTATTTAATAATCAATAAGTTAATAATTGATAAGTTAATAATTGATAAGTTTAATGTCAGGTCCCGTACATCCACCAAAACGTAAGGTCAAGATTATAAGTACAGGTGAACAGGTAGCAAGAAGACCACCTGGTAGACCACCATCTGTACATAAGTTAAAAAATATTAAACGTGAGGGTGTTGTAGCTGATCCCGAATCTAAAGAAAATAGTATAGAATTGTATTTCGCGTTCCCAATGATATTTAAAAAGTTATATGTACTGTATAAAAATATTAATGTTACTGATATTATTATGGTATTTGAACCTGATAGAATTGAGCTACATGGTTATTCATGTAGTAGTAAAGCTGTAGCCATGACTATAATTAATGCTAGCTTAGCTCATAGATATTATTGTGAACAGTCTCTTGTAATTAAAATGTCTAGGGAAGCATCAGAAAAAATAATGAATAGGATTGATCCTAAGTTTTATGAAAGTATAGAGTTCACTATAAAACAGTTTACTCATAGTTTGAGTAATATGACTGTTATATTACGCAATAATAATCTTAAAAGTTATTCAGTACATGATGTAAATATAACAACTGATAATATAGGTGATTATCTTAAAGAACGGTGGGATATTGTATATCCTTTATCATTTAAACTATCTAAACAAGATTTCAAAAAATATATCAGTGATGTTAAGTCTATTAGTAATACTGTAACTATAATTAAACCACAAGGTCATCCTATGTATTTTTCGTATACTAAGGAAGGTAGTATGTTATCAGTTAAGGATATGTTTCTTGATGAAAACAAAATAGATTTAGTATGTACACATGATGGTATAATATTAGCAGCAACTATTGATGTTAGTGAAATTATGCCTATTAGTAATTCACAAATAGCTGAAGAAATTAAGATTTATGTTCATAATCTACATAAGATGATGTTGGTTGTACAAATGGATGAAGCAGTTGAAACTAAAATATTACTACCTATACAAGATCTAAGACCAAATTAATATTCATCAGAGTTTTCATGATCCGTCTCAGCCACTTCTGCTGTTTCGTCAAAATTATTTATTAAACCGGTATGTTTTTCCAGTGGTTCAAACATATCATTTGATTCATCTATATCACTATATTGATAGTATTCTGCTGGTCTATTCATATCTTCTTCATATAAGGCTTCAAACATATTATCTGGTTCTCTCATATCTTTTTCCCCATTTACTGATTCAAACGTATCATCTGATTCACCCATACCTATCATTGGTTCGCTTATGTTATCAGATGT
>Ga0214917_10006238_pt1 | contig 12445 bp, 13 predicted proteins | sample LL_1208_BB_MetaG_FD_177983 | JGI IMG/M metagenome (GOLD analysis project Ga0214917, IMG submission 177983) | Freshwater microbial communities from Lake Lanier, Atlanta, Georgia, United States - LL_1208_BB | ecosystem: Environmental > Aquatic > Freshwater > Lake | place: USA: Georgia | collected...
TCTCGCAGCCGTCGTCTCGCAGCCGTCGCGCGGGCCGATTTCGGCGAAAAAGACGCCTGCGTCCGATTGGCGAAACTTGCCCGTCGTCCGACAGTATGAGGGGCATGAACTTTGCCTTTACCGACGAACAAGAAGAACTCCGCAAGACCGTGCGCGCCTTCCTCGACTCGAAGTCGCCAGAGACGGCCGTTCGCACCCAGATGGAGACCGAAGCGGGCTTCGACAAGGCGGTGTGGGATCAGATGGGTTCGCAGATGGGTCTGATGGGTCTGCACATTCCAGAGGAATTCGGCGGAATGGGTTTCACCTACGTCGAACTCGGCGTCGTACTCGAAGAGATGGGTCGCGCGTTGTTGTGTGCACCGTACTTCTCGACCGTGGTGCTTGCTGCCAATGCGTTGTTGCAGAGTGGCGACGAGGCCGCGAAGAAGAAGTATCTGCCAGGCATCGCTGCCGGTGAAACCATCGCAACGCTCGCGTGCACCGAACCGTCGGGCAAGTGGGATGAAGCCGGTGTCACGATGGCCGCCAAAGGTTCGGGTTCAAAGTTCACGCTCGACGGCACGAAGATGTTCGTGATCGATGGCCACACTGCGTCGCTCATCATCGTTGCTGCACGCACGGCGAAAGGTGTGTCGCTCTTTGCTGTTGATGGCAACGCCAAGGGTCTCACCCGCACCGCGTTGTCGACGATGGACCAGACGCGCAAGCAAGCCAAGCTCGAGTTCAAAGGTGTTGAGGCCGAGCTGATCGGCACCGAAGGCAAAGGTTGGGAAGTGTTGTCGAAGGTCTTCGATCTCGCCGCCGTTGGTCTTGCTGCCGAGCAGGTTGGTGGCGCACAGAAGGTGCTCGATATGGCGGTCGAATACGCCAAGGTGCGCGTGCAGTTCGGTCGACCGATCGGTTCATTCCAAGCCATCAAGCACAAGTGCGCCGACATGTTGCTTGAGGTTGAGTCAGCCAAGTCGGCAGCGTATTACGGCATGTGGTGCGCGAGTGAGATGAACGATGAGCTTGCGTCGGTGGCATCGCTGTCGAAGGCGTACTGCTCAGAGGCGTACTTCCACGCGGCAGCAGAGAACATTCAGATTCACGGCGGCATTGGCTTCACGTGGGAACACCCGGCGCACCTCTATTTCAAGCGTGCGAAGTCGAGTGAGTTGCTCTTCGGTGACCCGGCGTACCATCGCGAGCAACTCGCGCAGCGCATCGGCATCTGAGCCCCGAACATCTGAGGCCCACTCTCTGAGCCTCGTTACCGTCGCGTTCTTCGCTGCTTCGGCGGCGTTGGTGTTCGCGATTGCGGCGGTTGCCGTCGGGCGAGAAGCGCGGCGGCTTGATGCCGTCGCCCCGCGTGCGGTCTATGAACTTGAAGACGCCGTGCAGTTCGTAGCAAGTCGTCTCGCCGCTGAGTCACAGGCTCGCCTCACCTTCGACGACCTGCGTGAGTTATTGCGGGCTCACCTGCGGTGGCTGCATGAGAAGGGGCTGCAACCCGCCGACGTGATCGATCGTCGGCAAGACATTGACGACGATGTGGTGGTCGACGAAGACACCCTCACCGCGTGGCTGCTGGCCGAGGCCGAACGCCGCGAGGTTGAGGTGCTCGACGATGTCGACGTGTATCGGGTGGTTCGTGCACACCTCGACTACTTCGAGGCGATCGGTGCGGTCGGCCCACGGGCCGAGGGCTGAGGCGGGCGCTGCCCAAGGGCGCGGTCGGCCCACAGGCCGATTAGCCCATTGCTTCTTCGTAGCTGCGGTCGGTGTGAAAATCTGAGCGCCACAAGTTGATGTATCGCTGCAGTCGTGGGTTGAAGTAAGGATCATCGTCGAGAATGTCGCCCCATCGGTGGCCGAGTTTGGCGACTTCGGCTTCGATGCGCAAAGCGACGCGCGTCTTTGATTCGAAGTGAAAGAACTTGGCGTGCGGAGTGAAAATGACGCGATAGCCGGCCTGCTGCACTTTGAGGGCAAAGTCGATGTCGTTCCAGTTGCCGGGAAACTGCGTGCTGAGGCCGCCGACTTCCTCGAAGACCTTGCGTGACGTCAGCAGACAGGCAGCAATCACGCTTGATGCCTCACGCTGCACGCGAACGTAGTTGTGTGCACCACGCGTGTCGGCGGGTTGCAGTCGGTACATGTCGGTGGGGTCGGGGCTGAAAATGTGGCCGGCACTCTGGATGGTGCCATCTTCGAAATGCAGAATCGGCCCGACGATGCCGACGGTCGGGTCTGCGAAGAATGCCAACATCGTCTCGAGAGCGTCGGGTGAAATGATCTCGGTGTCATCGTTGAGCAGCAGCACGAACTCGCCGCTTGAGTGCGCGACGCCGATGTTGTTTTTCACCGCAAAGTTGAAGGCCTGGTCGTAATCGACGATCATCATGCGGTCGCCACCCAGTCGCGCAAGTTCGGCGCGCACTTCAGGTGGCGTCGGGGTGTCGGCAACGACAATGAACTCGAGGTTCTGGTAGGTCGACTTTTCGAGCAAGGTCTGCACCGTGTTGACCACGAGAGGCACCGTTTGACCGCGCAGCTCGGCGCTGCTGCCGCGTGTGGGAATAATGACCGACACCAAGGGCTGTCGCGAAAGTCGCCTGCGCACACGAACACACGGTGTTTGTGGGTCGAACTCAACGTCGGCTGCGATACCGACGCGTGACAGATGTTGAGTCACAGCTTCGGGGTTGGCAGCCGGCAGAAAATTTGCACTCGGTGTCACGTTGAAGACTTCAGCGATTCGTTCAATGCGCTTGGCACTTTCACAGAGTCGCAGGTTGCGATCGTGGGCGTCGGTGGCGGTGAGGGCTGCAAGTCCGCCGGCTTCATTGACGAGTTGACGACGAACCACGAGGGTTTCGCCGATGTAGTTGTGCGACCGCAGTCGCTCAGGTGAGAACGACGGCCGACGCTGATACGACGGCAAACGATCGTCTCGTTTCACGTCGTGGCGGGTGTCGCCGTACAGCACATCAACGTCGGGTGCTGCCTCTGCGGCGAAGTGCAGGGCATCGCGCGTGATGCGGTCACCGGCGGCAACGAACACCACCCACTCGGCGGCTGGGTCGTCGCCCAGCACGATGCGTCGGCCGAACGATGATGGTGAACCGTTGAGTGCCAGATGCCAGTGACGCTTGCCGAAGCCCAGCCCACGCAGTGAATTGGCAGTCGCGACCAACGCGCCAGCTGATGCCGTGCGTGCGTCGGTAGCAAAGACGAAACTCGACAACTACCGTGCCAGCCGTTTCTTGAGTGCCATTCGCAGACCGAACGGCAGGTTGCGGTACACGAACCGAATCGGGCGCAGCCAATCGAGGTGAATCCAGTCGTTGGGCTTCTTATGAAACTCGTAGTCGCGCACCAACCCAGAGCCGCCCGCCGAGACGGCAGCGGCACGACGCGCTGCTGCACGCCTACCCGCTTCGTCATCGACGAGCGACCAGTGTTCGAGCAATGCCGCAACTTCTGCAGCGTCGCGCGGTTGCTTCACGTGGCCCTCACAACGGCGCGGTCAGATCATCACGTTGAAGTTCGACAGCACACGACCCGCGAGGTCGGCATCGCCGCTGATCGACACCCGAGGGTCGCCAGGCTTCCAGAATTGACGGCCGCAACACAGGGCGAAATAAGCCTCGCTATCGATACTGATGACACACTGCTGTTGCGATGCGGTGTCGACCAACTTTGCGCGACCCGCTTCGGTCGCCACATGAAACTCGGCTTGTACTGCCCCCACCACGCGCACCGTGACGATCGAACCGTCCGGGGCCTTGGCGCGCTTGCCGACCACCATCGGCAGTGAACGCACGAAGCGCGACAGGCTGTGTTGCGCCGCGGCACCACCCTGATTGCCGGGCTTACTGAGCGCACGGCGAATATCTTGCTCGTGCACCCAGGCATCCATCACGCGAATATGTAAGAAGTCAGCGAACGTTCCTGGGCCCGTTGGGGTCATCATCTCGCGAGCGAAATACGTGTCATCGGCGGTCGCGAAGGTAGCGCGGCGCTTGGCTTGAATCTCCTTCCACTCGGCGAACACCGTTGCTCCGGGCAGTGAACGTCGCGCGTCGACTTCGTGCTCGTTGAATTCTCCGATCGGGTTCTTCACGTTTGACAGGTCGCTGGCGCGGTGTGCGGTGCCGGGTTCACCCTGCAAACCTTTCTCTGACGACACGAGATGCGACAACGTGTCTTGCACCGACCAACCGGGCAGTTCGGTCGCCGTCTTCCATTGTGATTCGTCGAGCGTCACGAGCAGTGAGTCGAGAGAACTCCACACGTCTTCGAGCATGGTGATGAGTTCGGTGGGTCGACTCATAGGGCGGGGTTCTGCACGGTCTGCCACTCGCGGGCGCGCAAGTAGGGGTTGAACGAGTTGGCGATGTGCGTCATGTCGTCGGCGGTCTTGGGCACCTTCAGCTCGTAAAAGTGCGGAAACTCAGCCATGCCGCATACGAGTTGCCAGAGACGCACCGCGTCGTCACCTGTCGGTGCCGGCACGATGACCGGACCAAACACGGCACGCCCAGTAACCGGCACGATGATTGGCACACCAAAGCCGCCGAGTTTCTGCACTGCATGATCATGATCGCGACGCACGTCGTCGTGTGTGGTGCGGTCGGCGAGCGCAGACTGCCAGGTGTCGTCTGGAGCGCCGACTTCGGCGAGCAGTCGACGAGCGGTCGCTTCTTCATACGGACGCTGCCCCTCAAGATGCAACGCATTGGCACTGGCGAGATACCACGCGCCGCACAAATCGTTGTCGATGCGCTTCAGCCAAGCGGCGATGCGCAGGGGAGTCCACCCGTACGAAACATCTCGCTCCCACGGCATCTTCTTGCCCTCAACATGGTTGATCACTTCGAGGCTGAAGAACTTCCAATTCACGCGCAACGGGGTGAGCCGTGCGACTTCGCGAATCCACAGAGAGGTCTGGTGCGCATAGGGGCACATCGTGTCGAAGTAGAAATCGACGACTTCGGGCGCTGAAGCCATACCTGAACCCTAGGTTAGATTTGTTGCGTGCAACGCCCTGGGCGCTTTGAACATACGCGGTTTCTCGGCGATAAGCGCACGCAGTTGGTCTACGACGTCGATGCCTGGTCAGATGCAGCCCTCATTGACGACATCGTTGCCACCAACTCGGGCATCTGTTTTGCGCCCGACACGCTGGCTGAGGCGCGCAACCGCGGATACCGACTCGCCACCGCGTGAACGGCACCTTCGCTTCCGGCGCGCTCACACTTCAGCGCTATCTCAGTCTTGGGCCGACGCGCGGTGCGGCGCGACCCGCCGTGCTGCTGTGCCACGGGTTTCCGATCGGGCCGCAAGATGCGCGGCATTCGGCGAGTTCGTTTCCTGAACTGATTGACCGCATTGCCAACGAACTTGGTTGGAGCGGCATGACATTCACCTTTCGTGGCTGTGGCAACAGCGAAGGCGACTTCTCGATGCAGGGCTGGGTCGAAGATGCGCGCGCCGCCATCGATCATCTCGTCGCCGAAAGTCAGCCGACACAGGTGTGGCTGCTCGGCACCAACACGGGCGCATCAATTGCGTTGTGTGTCGCCGCCGATGACCCGCGTGTCAGCGGTTGTGCCTTGCTCGGCCCGCGCGCCGATTTCGACGACTGGGCAGAGCACCCGCGACGACTGCTCGAACATTCGCGCGAGATTGGTGCGGTGCGCACACCGGCATTTCCGGCGCAATTCGATGACTGGAGCCGCGAGTTGCGACGCTTTCGACCGAGTGAAGCTGCGCGGCGCTTTGCGCCGCGACCGCTGCTCTTGATGCACGGAGACGAAGACGAACTCGTGCCAGAGAGCGACTCACGCACGCTTGCTGAAGCGCACGGCAGTGCAGAGTTGCACGTGATTCCGGGTGGCGGTCATCGATTGCGTCACGATCCCCGGGCGATTGCGATGTTGATTGGCTGGCTCGACCGCCAGCGCTGAGCTAGTTACTGCCAGCGACGAGCCCGTGGCTGTCAGCGCTTGAAACCGTCGGGGTGGCGTTGATGCCAGCGATACGCACTGGTGATGATCTCGCGGAGGTCGCGAGTGGCACGCCAGCCAAGCACTGCTCGAATCAAGGTCGGATCGGCATACACCGATGCGGGGTCGCCCGCACGACGCGGGCCAATCGCGTGTGGCACTGATCGAGAAGTCACCGATTCAGTGACTTCGACCAGCTGGCGCACCGACGTGCCCTGACCGGTGCCGACATTGCACACGAGCGACGTGCCACCAGTTGCGAGATAGTCAAGCGCCTTCACGTGTGCATCAGCCAGGTCGGCAACATGCACGTAGTCGCGCACACAGGTGCCGTCTGGCGTCGGGTAGTCGTCGCCAAAAATGTCGAGGCGGGCCTGACTGCCAAAGAGCACACGCATCACCACCGGCACGAGGTTGGTGGTCAGCGAAAAGTCTTCTCCCAGATCGCCCGAATCGTGGGCGCCTGCCGCGTTGAAGTAACGCAGACACACTGATCGCAGCCCGGTGGCGTCGCATGAGCGAAGGAAGTGCTCGACATCGGCTTTGGATTGCGCATAGGGGCTCTGTGGGCGTAACGGTGCATCTTCGTTGACGGGTGAAGAGTCGGGCGTGCCGTATACCGCCGCTGATGAAGAGAACACGATTCGATTGACGCCGTTGGCCATCAGTGTCTCGACGAGCGCGATGGTTCCCGACACGTTGTTCTTGTAGTACTTGAGCGGCTGCGACACCGACTCACCGACTGCCTTGTAGGCCGCAAAGTGAATCACACTGTCGACGTCATATTTGCGGCAGGTCTTGGCGACCACCCGATCATCGGCGATGTCGCCGATAACGAGATCTAGATCACCGACGGCGTCGCGGTAGCCACGCTCAAGCGTGTCGAGCACCACCACATCGCGACCGAGTTCGGCGAGCAGGTGCGCCGTATGCGAGCCGATGTAACCAGCACCGCCGGTGACGAGAATCGTCACTTGTTCGAAGCCTTGGCTTTGCTGGTGCCGCTTCGCTTCGTTGCGCCAGACCGCCGCGCGGCGCTGCGTTGTTTCGTTGCCTTCTTCTTGAGCGGTTTGCTGGCCTTGTCACGATCGCGTGCTTTCTCCAACTGTTTGAAGCGACGTACCTTGAGCAGTGCCGCGGCAGAGTCGATGTCGGCGACCGTGCGCATGCGGTGGTCACCAAACGGCGTGGCAACCTTCTGCCAACCTTCGGGTGCGACACCGAAACGTTTGGCAAGCAGCGCCACGAAGATGCGCGCCTTCTCATCGCCAAAGCCCGGAAACTTGCGCAACCGCGCGAACAGCTCACGGGCATCGGCAACCCCGCGCCATACGTTGGCGCCATCGTCGCGGTAGTCGGCCGCGATCATCGCGCACAGTTCGTGAATGCGTCGTGCCATCGACGCCGGAAACCGGTGAATCGCCGGCTTCTCGCAGCACATCGCGACGAATTGGTCGATGTCCATCGCTGCAATACGCGAGGGTTCGAGATGACCGAGACGCTCGCTGATGGTGAAGGGTCCGGTGAACGCCCATTCCATCGGAACCTGCTGGTCGAGCAGCATGCCGATGAGCAACGCGGTGCCGTTGTTGCGCAGCAGTTGATCTGCTGCGGGCTTGCCGGTGACGTAAAGGTCGCTTTTCATGTGCTCACCATCGTGGCAGGCACGCTAGGCAAACAGCGGGTTTAGCGCTTCGGGATTGAGACCGTAGTGGGCGATTGCATCGGCGACGACCTCTGGCTTCACTTCGCCGGTCGTGGCGAGAGCGTGCAGCGTGGCAACGACCACGTTGGGCATATCGATCTCGAAATGGCGACGCAAAGACTCTCGGGTATCGCTGCGACCAAAGCCGTCGGTGCCGAGCGGCACGAAGAGGCGACTTGGCACGAAGCGCGCAACCTGCTCGGGCACGATGCGCATGAAGTCGGTGACGGCAATCACCGGGCCACTGCCGTCGTCAAGCAGACGGGTGACGTCGGCTTCGCGCTTCGCGGCTGCAGGGTGCAGGCGGTTCCAGCGCTCTACATCGATGGCGTTCTCGCGCAAGGCCTTGTACGACGTTGCCGACCAGAGGTCGCAGGCGACGTCCCAGCGTGACTCGAGTTCGGCCGCAGCGGCACGCACGGCAGTGTGTGCTGAACCAGAAAACACGAGCGTGGCACGATGCTTGGCAGAGCCTGCGTCAGCCCACTTGTAGAGACCACGCATGATTTGCGCGTCGAGATCACTGACCGTCGGGCGAGCGGGCATCGGGTAGTTCTCGTTGTAGAGCGTGATGTAATAAAACACGTCATTGGGTACCTCGCCGTACATGTCGTGCAGACCGCTGCGCACGATTGCAGCAACTTCGTAGGCGAACGCAGGGTCATACGCGCGGCACGGTGGCACGGTGCTGGCCAAGACGAGCGAGTGGCCGTCTTGGTGTTGCAGACCTTCGCCAAGCAGCGTCGTGCGACCAGCCGTAGCGGCGAGCAAGAAACCTCGCGTGCGCGCGTCGGCAGCCTGCCAGATCAGGTCACCAACGCGTTGGAAGCCGAACATCGAATAGAACGTGTAGAACGGCACCATCGGCACACCTCGGGTGGAATACGACGTGCCCGCAGCGATGAAACTTGCGAGACTGCCCGCCTCGGTGATGCCTTCTTCGAGAATCTGACCGCTTGACGACTCGCTATACGACAACAACAGGTCGTGGTCAACCGGCTCGTACTTCTGGCCCTGCGAGGCGTAGATCTTGAGTTCGCGGAAGAGTGAGTCCATACCGAACGTGCGTGCTTCATCGGGAATAATCGGCACGACGCGCTCACCGAACGACTTGTCGCGGGCGAGATTACGCAAGAGACGAGTGAAGCCCATCGTCGTGCTGACCGCCTGGTTGTTGCTGCCCGTGTCGAATTCGCGGAAAGCATCGTCACTCGGCAGCGACAGCGGGCGACGCGCGGTCGTAACACGCTTGGGCACGAAGCCGCCCAGTGCGCGACGACGTTCGACAAGGTACTGATACTCGACCGAGTCGTCTGCAGGGCGAAAATATGGCGCAACGTCACCTTCGAGCATCGCGTCGGTGATCTCGTCGTTGAGCTGCAGGCGGTCGCGCAAGACGCGCAGCTGATCGACATTCATCTTCTTTATCTGGTGTGTGGCGTTGCGGCCTTCGATCTCAGGGCCAAGTGTCCAACCTTTGACGGTCTTGCAAAGAATCGCCGTCGGGCGACCAGAGCCGAGGTTGTCGCTCGCCGCCTTGAACGCGGCATACACCTTGCGGTAGTCGTGACCGCCACGCGGCAACGCCTGCAGTTCAGCATCGGTGAGGTGCGACACCATCTCGCGCAGGCGCGGGTCTGGGCCGAAAAAGTTCTCGCGAATGTAGTTGCCATCTTCGACGGTGTAGCGCTGAAACTCGCCGTCAACGGTGGTGTTCATCTTGTTGAGCAACACGCCAGACACGTCGCGGGCGAGCAATTCATCCCACTTTGAACCCCACACGACCTTGATGACGTTCCAACCGGCGCCGCGGAACACGGCTTCGAGCTCTTGAATCACCTTGCCGTTGCCGCGCACCGGGCCATCGAGACGCTGCAGGTTGCAGTTGACGACAAAGACGAGATTGTCGAGATGCTCGCGCGACGCGAGCGAGAGCGCACCCAACGACTCTGGCTCATCGCATTCGCCGTCACCGAGAAACGCCCAAACGCGACTCTGCGAGGTGTCGTCGAGGTTGCGGTTCGCGAGATATCGGTTGAATCGCGCGTGGTACAGCGCCGTGATTGGCCCCAAGCCCATCGAGACGGTGGGGAATTCCCAAAAGTCGGGCATCAGTCGCGGGTGCGGATACGACGACAAGCCACGACCTCCACGACCGATCTCGCGGCGGAAGTGATCGAGGTCATCGGCCTCTAAGCGGCGTTCGATGAAGGCGCGCGCATACACACCCGGTGCGGCGTGACCCTGGAAGTACACGTGGTCACCGGGCAAGCCGTTGTCTTTGCCACGGAAGAAGTGGTTGAAGCCGACCTCATAGAGCGACGCAGACGATGCGAACGTGCTGAGGTGACCGCCGATGCCTTCGGCGTTGGCATTGGCGCGCACGACCATCATGGCTGCGTTCCAACGGATGTAGGCACGAATGCGCCGCTCGAGATGCTCGTCGCCTGGAAACCACGGCTCTTGCTCGGCAGGAATCGTGTTGACATACGGCGTCGACACCGTGGCGGGGAAACTGACCTGCGTCTCGCGCGCCCGCTCGAGCAGTCGCGACAACAGATAGCGCGCGCGGTTCTTTCCTTGCACTTCGACAATCGAATCGAGCGAGTCGAGCCACTCTTTCGTCTCTTGTGGGTCGGTGTCGGGCAGCTGATGCACTGAACCGTCAAACAGCATGCGCCCATTCTCGCACGAGTTGCGCAAAGTGCCACCGATGCGGCATACCCATCGGTAAGGATGCTCAGCGTGGATTCGGGCGATTCCTTCGACGCATCAACATCTGGTGGCACAGCAGGTGAACGTGTGGTGTACGCCGACGGCGCGTGTTCGGGCAACCCCGGGCCGGGCGGTTGGGCATGGGCGATGGCGCCGCGCGGCGAGGTGCGTGACAGCGGAGGCGAGGCCCGCACCACCAATCAACGCATGGAGCTGCTCGCGGTGCTCAGTGCGTTGCGCACGCTTGGCGGCGAACCCGGACCCATCACGGTGGTGAGCGACAGTCAGTATGTGGTGAAGTGCTTCACCGAAGAGTGGTGGAAGGGCTGGCTGCGTCGCGAGTGGCGCAATAGTCAGCGTGAGCCCGTCGCCAACCGTGATTTGTGGGAACCGCTGATCGAGTTGGTGCGCTCCCGCGGTGACGTGCATTTTCTCTGGGTGAAGGGTCACAGCGGTGACCCGATGAACGACTTGGTTGACGCGCTCGCTGTCGCTGCGATCGAACACGTGCGCTAGCGTTCGCCGCCATGGAACTCACCAACGCAAGTGCAATCGTCACCGGCGGCGCGAGTGGCATCGGTGCCGCCGCAGCCCGCCTGCTCGCCAAGAAGGGCGCCAAGGTCGTCGTCGCCGACCTGCAAGCCGACAAGGGAGAAGCCCTCGCCAAAGAAATCGGCGGGGCATTCTGCAAGGTCGATGTGACCAACACACAAGACATCATCAACGCCACCGAGATGGCAAAGTCAATGGGCCCGATTCGCGCACTCGTCAACTCGGCGGGCATCGGTTGGGCGCAGCGCACCGTCGGCAAAGACGGCACCTATGAGTCGGCCGCCAACCTTGATGCGTTCAAGAAGGTGATTGCCATCAACCTCGTTGGTTCGTTCGACTGCATTCGCATCGTCGGCACGGCAATGAGTCGCAATGAGCCTCTCGCGCACGGCGAGCGTGGCGCGATCGTGAACATCGCGTCGGTGGCGGCATTCGACGGTCAGATTGGTCAGGCCTCTTATTCAGCATCAAAGGGCGGCGTGGTCGGAATGACCCTGCCAATCGCCCGCGACTTGGCGGCCATCGGCGTGCGTATCAACACCGTGGCGCCGGGTCTCATCGACACGCCGATTTACGGCCAGGGCGACGCGAGCGAGGCGTTCAAGACCAATCTGCAAAAGGGCGTGCTCTTCCCGCAACGATTGGGCAGCGCCGAAGAACTTGCATCAATGGTGCTCGAGTGCATCACCAACAGCTACATGAATGCCGAGACGATTCGCGTCGACGGCGGCATTCGCATGCCACCGAAGTAACCCGCCGCACACGTCGTGCCGAAGGCAGACCCGGTCAGCCGCTTCGTTCAGCACACGCATCCATTCACGCCGTACGACGAGAAACCGCCGTTCGATGCCCACGGCTTCGTGGGGCGCATTCCCCACGACGACATCTTGCCGCAGTTGGTAGGTGACGCGTTTCGACACCGCGTTGGCGTGAAGCCGCTCGATCTCGCCAACTGGTTCGTGCGAGACGACGAATGGCAGCCGACCATCGACATGAAACAGCGTCTGCTTGCGAAACGCCGAAACGAAGTGGTGAGTTTTCGCGACGATGCCCACGACGTGGCTCACGAAGCCGCCGAGTTGGTGCTCGGTTGGCTCGGTCGCACGCCTACAGCGAACGGGGTCGACGCCTTGGTCGAGGCGGCCGGTGCGGTGCCCGATGACTTGACGGTGCTGCGGTCGGTGCCAACCGATGACGGCGAGCGCCTTCCGTTCGTTGCCGGGGTGGTGTGTTCGCCAAGTCGTTGGCGGCTCGCTGAAAAGATCGGTCTCGACATGTTGGCGGTGCACAAACCAGTGGCGCTGTATGCCGAACACATCGGGGCGGCAGTCGACACCACGCTCACTCGCTTGTCGCCCGACAAGCCGATCTGGCGGTCGAACTGGACGTTGGAAGATCATCCGGCGTTGTTTCAGCCGTATTCACCCGACGGGCCGATGGTCGAAGAGCCAAGCGAGTTGTGGATTCGTATCGAGCG
>Ga0214917_10006239_pt1 | contig 12445 bp, 33 predicted proteins | sample LL_1208_BB_MetaG_FD_177983 | JGI IMG/M metagenome (GOLD analysis project Ga0214917, IMG submission 177983) | Freshwater microbial communities from Lake Lanier, Atlanta, Georgia, United States - LL_1208_BB | ecosystem: Environmental > Aquatic > Freshwater > Lake | place: USA: Georgia | collected...
CAAATCGTCTATCTGCAAAATATGTGCCCTCATCTAAATTAGAGTTCATCCACTCATCAAATAGATGTTCTGAGATATCTGATATCGCAGCATCAATTACCATTTGATTTACATCTTCTAGGAAACTTTCCATTATACCTCCGCCTTTTTTCTAGATTCTAATAATACACTATGGGTCTGACATTTTGACATAGCCTCTTCATCCTGCCATGAGCCCTCATTGCATTCAGAGCAGAATTCTCCACAATCATCATCACAATACTCTAATGTATCAAAAGATTGACAAGCATAGCAACGATTGTCCCATTCTGCTAACTCTTTTACTTCACCACGAAGAATCTCATATTCTCCACCCCAACCTGTTTCTTCCTCAAATTCAAGGGTCAGAAGAGAGTTAGGAACCATGTTAGATAGTTTAGTTAGAATAGTTACAGCAGGTGACCATGCAGTCTCATATTTATAGACAACCCAATTGTCTTCACCCTCTGATTTATATTCAAGTAATTCAGTATTAGGATATTCATCACCGTCACGAACAGCAACATCCCATTTGGTTCCCCAATTAGAGTTATTCCATGAATACCAATCTTTTTGGGTCTTGGCAAACTCAACAGATTTGCGGAACCAATCAGGGTCATTCTGTATATCTATATGGTCACGCTTTGGTTGGCATGCATATTCCTCATCTGTAATACCGTCATCCTTATATGAATGAATGTTGAAGAAAGCAAATACAGGATTACTATATGTAACCTGTTCAATTTTGGTGGGGAATCCTGAAAGACTAATATCACCCATACCATAAGTCTCTTGTGCTAATGTAAATGGACGATTCAATCTATCCTTGATATAATCAATTTCTGACTTTGGACCTTGTATGGTCAAAGTGTTATATACCCAGTTTGGCATTTTATATCCTTTCGTTGATATGACCTAATTATATAATGCACCACTGACAATTGTCTATAGAAAAGCTTTGTGATCCACCCCACATTTTATGTGTAATAGATCTATTTGTCTCAATATGTGAAATTTCCAGGGAATATATTTGACTTCCGTAAAAGAGATATGATACCCTCATGTCTTTTTGCGGGCCAAACAAAAATCCCCCAGGCAAGCTGGGGGATCTAAGACAAGTAAGGCTGCTAGCAGAACGAAAGGAATTTAGTAAACGCTGCTTTACTTAGCGACTTGGGGAACTCCCTATTAGCCGCACCCTACTATTCAATGAACAGGCCCACTAGGACCTATTCATATTATAGCATATCTTGGTTAACTAAACTGAGAGAGTAACGTCAGCATACTTCTCAACAAAGTTACTTAGGTCCATGGTAAACAATGCATTATTGTTCATCCCACTAACCTTGTTATCCAAATCATTACGTGGTGCTTCTTCATGAAGACTGAACGTTTGCTGCTCGAAGTCGACGATAGCAATCTTGTGCTCGTTATCGCCAATCTCATTTACATGCAGGCCCCATCCAGTTTCTGAATTCCAGTCATCTGCTACCATTTGGCTAATGGCAATACGTGTAGCATATGCTGGGTCATTCCAGCGAGGACGTGCTTTAAATACTGCTTCCGCCAATCGAGCAAGCATTTGGCTGCCCGCCCAGTGACCGTATAGTACAATTGTGTTTCCATTCGGCTGTACAAATCCGAAGTTTGCTCTGTCTCCCATATTATTCCGCCTTTTCTAGTTGAGGGACTTCTTCTTCTACCTTATTCAATTGTATAACCTCGAATGCCTTTTTGTCAAGGGCCTCTTTGTGGTTATTATAATGATGGCCACAGAAAGCTAGCTCACCATCTAATAGTTTAATTAGATACATAGCTTGAGCTACGCCACATTTGTCGCAGCCAATCCAGGGATTCAGATCCTCAGAGGTCATAGTCAACGGTTCCAAACTCTAGTCGATCAGCAATGTCATCATATGCTGGACCGTCCTCAGATGTTTCTGCCCATAATCGGATATTGTTTACAATAACCTCACGAGCAAATTTTACTCCGTCTTCAAAACCATCTTGGTAATCCATTTTATCTCCCTGTGTATCCTGTCGGCTCGTAGTCTGATATGTATGTTTCTTTTAGATTATACTTATCTCTAATCCGACTTACTTTCTCAATGCTACCAGTTCCTATGTTGAAAGTCAATGGTGTAATTGCTTGTGGGTCAAGCCCTGTAACTTGTGCATCCCAATAAGCCATCTCCATGGATAGCCTATCAGGAGCAGTCAACTCAAAATACATTAGGACCAATCCACATCTGCATCACACACATCAAACGAATCGACTGAAACGTCTCCGTGCCATGAATCAATAGATAGATTCTCTTGTATAAAGTCACGAGCATCAAAGTCTTCTACCTCTTCGAGAGGAATGTCGTAGTCAACTTCAACTGTAACTGTTGCGGTGATTCGAACTGATTGCTTTGGCTCATGTCCTAGGATTTCGCATAGGTCATTAAGAACTTCAGACTTATCATAGTTAGGATTGTACCATCCATCTGCAGATAGATTATCAATGATTTGACTAATCTTGCCTGCATTAATCTTAAGTTGGTTTTCTGTGTATCGAACTTGGTCCAGCCTGTATTCCAGTTCATTTACTTTAATGGTTGGATAAGTTGCCTCACCGTCATTAATAGATTTATATGTCACAAGAGTATTAGCGTTGTAATTCTCAGGGACCATTGGTGTTACGGTTGCTCCGAACGTTTCTTCCATTGTATTTCCTTTCGTTTCTGTAGGTTGAATTGTAGCATGCTCCACTGACAATAAGGTTGGCTTACGGCCACATGGACATGTGATTTCTACCACACCAGACGGGAATCCAAATCCATCTGATGATGTTACTTCGATTAAACAATCACATTCATCTGGGTCGCAGGCAAATGTGTACTTGCTTGATATTAATTCGTTTGACATGTTGAGAATTGTACACTACCCCACTGACATTTACAAGGATTTCCAGGGATTATTTTTGTGATCCGTAACACAGAAAATCCGCCTTCAGTATTGCGGGCGTCTCATTATATGAAACAAATTGTCTTGCGATTCGTACGGGACTTGAACCCATGATCTCCACCGTGACAGGGTGGCGCTTTATCCAACTAAGCTAACGAACCAAATAAAACGGGGGAGATTTCTCTCCCCCGTTAGAATCATTTTGTTAGAATGATTTTACTAACTTGAGAATTTTATTTTTCTCAGCAGTTAGAACAGGGTCAAAGCCTGAAGCACCCGCCATTAGTGTTTCAGAATTTCCACGACCAGAGCGGAAATAATCAAGGCGTTCAGTTAGAGCGTTGAACGCACCCCACTTTGTGCCTTTGATATTAGCATTGGTTGGTGAGTTATGATAAAGGTCATCAAGTAAAACAACCTTATTCTCCCACTTTTTCAACGCACCCTTAGCGTCCTTTTCAGGCTTAGGATAAATTGATTGAATCAACTTAGAAAATTCTGCGTCAGTAATAGATTGCTTGAACAATTCCTGCGCTTCCTTTTCGAATTCATCAAAGTATCCAAGAGCAAGCCCAAGAGTTTCACGAGCAACTTGAATTCTGCCTTCGACAGATTGAGTATGGCGAATCTTGAATGATTGCTTAGCGTTACGCATAGCAAGATTCAAAGTGTTTTGGCATACAACACGAACAGGTGTAATTGCTGCCTGAACAGCAACAGAGCCATCGTGTGAAGTCCATACGATTAGATAAAGTTTTGTTTGGTCATTAGCACCTTGTGGGTCTAATACCATAGTTCTAGGAACATCAACAGTTCCGAAAACAACTTTACCCTTTTTTAGAGAGCCAGCAGATTCCCAGCGACACTCAGGGTTAGCGTCATGAATGTTATCTGCGAAAGCAAATAACTCTTCATTCTGAACAACTTTGTAACGCTTACCAACAGAAGCGAGAACATCAGTTTCGCCATTGAATGGATTTGTGCGTAACACAAGGTGAGAATCTGAAACATCATTCCATTCAGTAGAAATGTGGTCAGTTAGTGGAGATAAACGAACATTCCAGTTCGCCAACTTTGCTTCTTCAAGCATTGTTTGAGTAGTTACATCTTCATCTTGATTGAAGATACGATTTGCGAGATTGTGCCATGCGGGTTTTCCACGCAAAGCAAAGGCAACATCGTTGCCATTTGTTTCAAGGTTATGAGCCATGAATTTATCCTTTCGATTAGTTGAGTTCTCATTATATCAAAGGGGTCTGACATTGTCTAGATTAGTTAGTCATTTGTCCGATTTGTCCGTTGTGATCAATCTCACATTTTTGGGGGTTTTCCACAAGCAGTCGTAAGGCTGTGGATAACCCCGCAGCTATTGCGGGCCAGCTTGGGAAGTTGGGGCGGCGGGATCCCTGGTGTGCAACCGCCCCAAGATTATTATCCAAGCAATTTAGTTAGTTCAGTTTTCTTAGGAATAACTTCCATTGGTAGAAACAAAGCAGTTGTTTTCTTTTTCTTTAGATTATCATAAACAAACGCTTTGACATTTCCTTGAAACCTGCGGAGATTAGAAAATACAATTTCAGTTAGGTATTCTTTATCCACGCCTTGTTCTGAGTAAAGAGTAAGGTCATTAGCCTTTACTTCATCATAGATTTCTATTCTATAACGATTTTTCATTTTGTTCCTTTGTTAGTAGGGATTGTAATTATAACATTGGGGGCTAGATTTTGTCTAGCCCCCATAAGATTATGCGCCGATTTTTACCATAGCCCAACGCATACCATTTTCAGTATTCAATCCTAGTTTAGTTAGATTAGGACGAATAGAAACGATTTCTGCGATTGTGCCTGTAATACCTGACTTGCCTGTGGTGAACACATCTCCCTTGCGGTAGAAGCGACCCTTAGCGGTATCTAGTATTGGTGCCATTTTATTTCCTTTCGTTAGTGGGTGGTTGTGAGCAGTTTATAGACTTGCTCAGGTCGTTGCTTGTTATTTATAGATAACGAGCAATAGCGTTGTAAGTAGAAGTATTGACTACTTCCTCATCTGTCATTTTGAGAATACGGATAGCGTTTTCTATTTCCTCTTTCATCTCATTGTAAGTGTGGCGGTGGATTTCCTCGTAGTCCTTTTCAGGTTCAGCAGGGAAGTCTTTGCTATCGCAAACTAAATCAAAATCTACATTGAGAGTTTTGTTCCAAGAGCGATAGTTGGTGCGTAGGTTTTCTGCTTTAGCAATTTTGCTAACTGCCCATACTCCAATTTCTTTCTGCCATTTTTCCTGAGCCTTACGATACTTTGCCTCGTTCTCGTCTTGCTTAGCGAAGTTAGCGTTTAGTTCTGCTAACTTAGTTTCTAGTGCCTTGATTACCTTTGGTGTGGCAATCTTGACATTTATTGCTTTTCCTCTACTCATTTGTTTCCTTTCGTTTGTTTGTTGAGAGTATTGTAGCAGGTGGGTCTGACAACCCACCTGCCATTTGATTACTTAGCAGATACGCTTGTCCAGCGTTCTTGTCCCTCTACATCTAGTAGCACACGATTTACACCGCTTGGGTGGTTATCAATAGCCTTGACAATACCTGTGATACCGCTTGTAGTTGTTGTGTAGGTCTGCCCTACTTCTAGTGTTGTTGCCATTTTGTTTCCTTTCGTTTAGGGGTTTATTGTAGCAGAAGCCACCGACAATTAGTAGCCTCTGCTTGTGTGATTTTAATCACAATACGGGAGCCATGCGTCTAAGTGGTGAGCCTCTACTATGGCGCAAGCAGGCGCCTTAGTCATGCCTTTCCATGATATTCCTTCAGGTAGAGATATCTTTCTGTTATAGTCCTCATCATAGTAAGCATCAATAGCATCAATACATGGCTGTATCATAGATACGGGAACGGGTGGGTAATGATTACCCGTTAGGTGTATTCTTAATTGTGTTTCTAGATCTAAGTCTAATAAGCCATCAGCTAATTCGGTTGCTAGATTACTTCCCATTTATTCGTTCTCCTCTAAGATAGTTTCTGATAGGTTGTCCATTTCGTCCATTGTAGCAATAAGGTCTGACAATTCTTTTTCAGTTAGCAATACCTTAGTAATGCTATCTGCGACCTTTGCGGCAACTGCCGATGAATACATAAATAAATACTTAGCAAAAATTTCATCTGAGAGTTCATTTCTGCGTGTGTGTAGTTCGCCTGCCAAGCCCATTATGTCCTCATCAAAAATTGAGTCTTTGGTAGCGCCTAGTAGTCCGATAGCGGTTGATAGCATTTGTTTTCCTTTCGTTTGTGTGGTGGGTAGATTATACACCTACCCACCGACATTATTACGCTAGGGCTATATAAGCCTGAGAGTAGCCTTCATTTACACGGTCTAATTCCGCTTGAATTTCATCTTTAGACATGAGAGAAACTTTACCTACTAACTCACGGATAGCACCTTCGTTCATAGTATTAAATACCTGAGCAGGCACACGACTTACTTGCTGATACATAGAGCCTTCAATATCTATCTTAGATACGAATTCTACTCCATCTACTGTGAATGGGAATAATGCCCATCTAGTCATATCTTTCATTTTTTACCTTTCGTTTGTTGATAGCGCAATTATAGCCTAAGCCACCGACATTTACTAATCCATTATCAGCGTGTCGCAATTTTTGTGAGATTTATCACAAATCCAGGGTTATCAACAATTCACCCGTAAGGCTGTGGAAAACCCCGCAGTATTGCGGGCCCTTTACTCCTCTTGATTCCAGATCTCGGGATCTACTTCTTTTAAATATTCAATTGCAGCTGCACGCTCCTCTTCATTACCAAGGACCGTGGCCATTAATGCGCTAAAGTATTTCATTTTTATTTCTCCTTATTTTTTAGTTGCGCTAAATCTAATATCTGCTTTACCATAAACACATAAACCACATGACACACATGCAGAGCCGTTAGTAGAAATTAACGGAATTCGTTTTGCATTCTCGGGACATTTTGCACCAGGCTTACCGATTAATTCTTTCATAGTATTTTCGGTGACTGCAAAAGTTTTACCCAAATACGCTAACTTAATTCCTGAATGGTTTTTACGTAAGTCATGAGCAATATCCTTATTTTCATCATCGGTAGAATAGTAAAGTGATAAGTTAGGAATATCTTTAAGTATTAACGCCGCAGACTTTACACGAGTATAAACCCAAAATTGCACATCGGGATGATTAGCAATAACGGTCTTCCATGCATATGCGTAAGTATCATTAAAGAAATCGCCGTCCCAGTGTATGCGGAATAGTTTATCTGCAGACTTTTTCTCACAATCATTGACAAAATCTACAATCATCTCATCAATCATTAGACACATCGTGTCCATATCTGCATTACGTAGTAATTCCCAGTTGTGTAAAAGTACAGCCCTTACACCCTTGTAGACTTTTTCGAGTTTTCCAGCGTAGCATACGCTTTCACAAATACTAGTGGCACCAGGACACGAGAAATTTTTTCCAGCAGGCAATCCAAAAGTGTTGGCAATTGTTGGGGTTTTTCCATTAGGGGAGACAGCATTAGCGACCTTTCTATCGTTAGAACGTTTTAATTTAGCAGAGTTCGAAATAGTCATGAGTACCTTCCAATTCTCCAAAAGTTTTTTCGGCAGCCCATTCTTGATAGTGAATTACACATAGATTATTAGGCTTAATAGAATAGGCAGTTAGCCCATGAGCATTTCCATAGCATACAGCACACATAAGTTTTTCCTTTCGTTTATGCGGATATTATAGCAGGGGGGTATGACAGATTACCAAGACGACTGATAGTAAAAAGACAAATCGTCAAAATCGGACATTTCGACCAAGCGCTTTAGTTGCTTGATGGTATCCTTGATACCATGCCAATACCATTCATCGATATCGGTATTACCGAAAAAGAAACCAGACTGAGGGGGCAGTAGATTAGGGTCTTTCTTGAATAAGCATTGTTGAGCGGTAGCCAAAAGTTCTTTTAACTTAGTATTAGATACATAGTACTCACCGCAGTTATCCTCACCGCCCTGCACATTATCGACAAACCATTTATGAACAGCATTTACCTTACGCCAATAAGCAGCATTTACGCTAACGCTTACGCCATAAATATCATTCTTATCTGCAATATGAGACATACCAGAAGCCTCTACTACATCATTCCATTGTGGCAAAGTTGCAGCAGCATAATCACGCTCATCGCTATCTTGCAACGCTTTCCAGTCTATTTTTTCCACGTATTTACGTGCTGACAGATACATATCTAAACCCATGAGAGTTCCTTTCGTTAAACCGCTATTATAACAGAATGGACTGACATTTTCCACGACACGCCCGCAAATCTAGGGTGATTTTTATCACACCCGTAACGACACGCCCGAGGCCGCAGCTATGTGCGGGCTTTCGATCAATTGTCAAGTTTATTTTTGTGTTTTATTTTTCTTGTGTATTTTTTTTTATTGCGAACAGGTTGCGCCGCATTACTGCGACGCAATTCCTGAATGCGTTTTACTTTATCTCGAAGAGAAGTTTGGAACATGATAACCACTCGCTTCGTGAAATCGTTTTACATCAAATCGGGGATTATCTTTTGCGAACATCTCCGCAAAATCATTTACCATTTTAGAAAATAAAGCAGGGTGAGTTTTATTACTCGCATACTTTAGAATTTCTGCGGTTGAAATATAATCTTTTCTAGTCATCATTTTACTACGACCCTTCTACCTTCACGATAAAATAATTTCGTGTAGCATTTTCCGCTAGGTGTGTATAGATTTACAGTTGAGTATTCGTTAGCAAATCCCCAATCGGTGAATAGGAAAAAGTTTTCCCAAGCCCCGTATTCATTTTCGTATTCTGCTGACCAATGCGGAGCATTTGAGTCATAAGCGCAAGTTAGTTTATACATTAGTTTCCCTTTCGTTTTGGCATTTACATTTATTTATAGTTATTGTATCACCAACCACCGACAAGGTGGCTAGTGTTGAGCAGTTGTCGCAAATAAAGATTTCCATTTTAGAAATCCTCAGTTGGAATTAGGTTGAATGGATTACAATCGCACCATTCAAAATCATAATCTCCGTCAGGTGATACCCAACCTGCTGAAATTCCTGAACCATTACAAGTATCGCAGTTTAGAATATCTGCGAGAGCGTTTTTTACTTTTGCCATTTTTAGTTTTCCTTTCGTTTTAGTAAATCAGATTATAGCACCCACCACCGACATTTAGTCGGCTTCGGGGGTATGGAATAAGGCTCCCTCATTTAGTAAGCCTAATTCAAGATTGAACAATTCATCGGGGGTTGCTTCAGATAAATCAACCCAACCTGCGCCATTTTCATTTAGGCGAAAAATTTCAATGTATCCCATTATTATTCACCAACCTTTACTGCTACTGAGCGATAAGTATAACCGCCATTTGATTTGCGAATTTCTACAAGATAACTTTCGCAATCTTGATACCACACCGCTTGCGGGTGTTTTTCTGCTGAGATAATTTCTCCCTCAACGGAACGAGAACGATAATTTTTTCCTACAAGTAGGTTTTCGATAGTATAGACATTTGCTGACATTTAGTTGTCCTTTCGTTTTTTTCTATGTCTGTAATTATACACGACCCCACCGACATTTTTCTACTTACTAGCCAGTAATTCCAAATAATGAGACGCTCAAGCCATGTGATAAATCTCACAAGATCTCGGGCGTGTCGCAGGATTTCGGGAAATCGGACATAAAGGACGTAAGAGACAAATCGCCCCCTTAGCTTTTGCGGGCCTGTCAAGCCGACACGCCGTTGTGTCGGTGTGAATTACCTCACAATTTCAGTAATCTGAAATTCTGACCGCAACTGTTGCCCATTCATCTTTGAATGAACCTGTTGGGCGATAGCGAATTGAAAACGCTTCATAACCTTCAGGCGGATAAACATTTTCACGCTTTTCCGCAAAGTTAATTATCCCGCCATTAAATCGGCGTCGCATTGAAGTCGGTGAATAAAATTGATCCACCAATAAATCTACAATAGAATAACCTCTCATTGGTTTTCCCCTTTCTTTTCAGTAATTTTAGCAGATAGCACTGACAAGGCTTCAGCCTTGCTTGCTTCACGTTGCGCTAAAACGTGTTTTTTAAATTCATCTAAATTCATTTTAGTTTTTCTCCTTAGTAGGTAGAGCGAATAAATATTTTAGCAGAGCCTTGCGCTCATAAGTAGTTAATTCTGGGTGATTAGAAATCACGCCACCATTTTGGTATTCCCAAACAATTTTATTAAAAGTTTTTTCGGATAACATTACATCACCCAACTTTCTTGAGTGTATGCTAACCACTCACCAAGGGTCATTAAACCCTTGTATTCATTACATTTTACGCAATAAAATTCAGATGAATAATCTGAACAAAATACGCAAACAATTAAATTCGCTTCATCAGCGCTTACATTTTCGAGAGTAATCTCTCGGATACTTAGTGTAGTCATTTTAAGACCACCTTTCTTTTAACGATTAAAACCTTATTTAATCTTGATACTAGTATCCTATCACCTACCACTGACATTTTGACCCGTTTTTCGGGCGTGTCGGGAAACTATTTTTGTGATTTAGGTCATGTGGATAACTCACGCTCAAAATTTGGGGGATTTCCACACCTGTGCATAAAGCTGTGGATAACGCCCGCAAAAGACTGCGGGCCGATCTGACAAAGTCAAATCGACACGCCGACTATAACCCGTTTTCTTTTATGTCTTTTATCACAGCGATTAATAGCGGGATAGTCACGCCCGCCAATACTAATTGGACAAGGGTAGTTAGTAAGCGATTAGTAGTCATTATTTATTTTCTTTCTCTTATAGATTTTGTAAGCGATTAGTAGGGCGGTAGCGATACCGATAGTGTGCCAAGGTAGATAGATAGCCCCTAAGAAACTATCTAACTCTAAGCCATAGTCATTAGAGATTACGATTTCAAATCCGTTAGGTATCATTATTAGTTATCTCCAAACATCTTAGAGATTTCGTCTAACTGTTCATCTGTTAGATGGTCTATCTCAATAGCCTTAGCAAATCCGAAGAAATCTTCTTCTTCATTTTCTATTTCTTCTACATCATCAAGGTGGCGGTAAGCATCTGCCACATCTGCTTGAATAGTATCCCATTTAGTCATCATTATTTATTATCCTGTTCTACTCTAGAGATAAACGCCTCAAACTTAGGCTTAGCACCTGTTTCATTTAGTTCATCTATTGTTTTCATTACTTCTTTCATTGTGTTAGCGGTAAAGTTGCTACCCTTGATTAGAGAGCCTTGCCAAACGCTGTATGTGATTTTCATTTATTGTTCTTCTTTCTGTTAGTTTCTTATAGTGATAATACTAGGGTATAGGGCTGACATATAGTGGGATATATGGGGGGTGTGTCGTGTGATTTAGCCCACACGATTGGCGAATACCCATTTACTTTCGTTAGGGGTTAGGTAGCGGTGAGAGATTAGGTTCTCACTCATTACCATATAGACATACGCCATACGGCTTATGTAGTTACCATTAGCGAGGCGGAATACCTCATTAGACTTAGTGTTACTACTAGCCATAGGGTGGCTAGGTTCTACTATTACAGATAAAGTGTTATTCATTGGATTACTCCCAACTTCTAGTAGTAGCGAATACTACACGCTTACTAGGCTTGTAGTTTTCTAACTCTCTTAGATTACACTCTAAGATGTAGTTAGTCTTTTCGACTAGGTCTAGGTAAGACCAAGCCTTTTCTTCGGTATCGAATAAGACACCTAAGCAAGTGCCGAACACATTACTTTCGGACTTTGATTGAATTTTATAACTTAGTGAAAACATTTTGTTTTCCTTTCTTTGTAAGAACTTTTCTTACTTTCTATACCTATAACTTTACAGGGGGGGTCTGACATTTTCAAGGGTATAAGTCGGTCAAATCGGACATTTTGAAAAAAAAGTGTGTGATTAGCGTCACAATTAGCCTATATATGGGCGCACTATATAGACAAATCGGACATTTTAATATCGTGGATCATACAAAATAAATCTCTATTAACATTTTCATAAATCCTAATTTCTAATCGACTAAAAATATTTTTAACAAAGTATTGACCTAGCAAAATCTGCCATGTTATACTTAGGATCTGGTTTTCGGGGGGTTTACACTGAAACTCAAATGTACTAAGTAACACTTAGGAATTTTGGTTAAGCTTCTCTCTTTGCTCAACTTTAGCATTTTTGTTAAAGGGGGGAAAGGGGGGTTTTGCTAAAATCTAAATCCCTAAGTATCAATTAGAAAAATATAATATATATTAAGGATAGTTATGTCAGTAAAACCTTGGGATCTATTAAATCCAAATGAACCTAGATCTGAAAAAGAACTAGTAGAATACAGAATGTCGATATGTAGATCATGTCCAGAGTTTATTGAATTAACTAATCAATGTAAAAAATGTGGATGCATCATGCCATTAA
>Ga0214917_10006240_pt1 | contig 12445 bp, 17 predicted proteins | sample LL_1208_BB_MetaG_FD_177983 | JGI IMG/M metagenome (GOLD analysis project Ga0214917, IMG submission 177983) | Freshwater microbial communities from Lake Lanier, Atlanta, Georgia, United States - LL_1208_BB | ecosystem: Environmental > Aquatic > Freshwater > Lake | place: USA: Georgia | collected...
AGAGGTGCTGTCCGAACCACCGGAGCATCAGATCCATGCGGGGGTGCACAGCGTGGAGCTTCCCAACGATGCCGACATCGTCTGCGACAAGATCAGTTTCCATCACCCGGGCCGCCGGGAGTTGCTGGATCGCTTCAGCCTGCACATCCCCGGTGGCATCACCACGGCGGTGATTGGCGAATCCGGCTGCGGCAAGAGCACCCTGATGCGCCTGGTGGCCGGTATCGACCAGCCCCAATCGGGATCGATCCTTTACGGGCCCTACAACGGCCGCGATCTGGAGATCAACAACCTGCGCAAGCAGGTGGTGCTGGTGCCCCAGGAATCGGTGCTGTTCAACCGCTCCATCTGCGACAACTTCCGGTTTGCACACCCCGACGCCAGCTTCGAGGAGATCGTGGAAGCCTGCCGCATCAGCCTGGCGGATGAATTCATTCGCGACCTGCCTGAGGGCTATCAAACGGTGGTAGGCGAATTTGGCGCCAATCTCTCCGGTGGTCAGCGGCAACGCCTCGCCATTGCCCGCGCCCTGCTCACGCGGCCCCCGATCCTGATCCTGGATGAATCCACCTCAGCGTTGGATCCTGTGCTGGAAAACAGGATGCTCGATCAGCTGCTCACCCTGCGGCAGGGACAGACAACGCTGTTCATCAGCCATCGCCCCTCCATGATCCTGCGGGCCGATTGGATCGTCTATCTCGAGGCGGGCCAGGTGAAGGTGCAGAACCATCCGGCACAGCTCCGCAAGAACCGCCATGTTTCTCCCTTTTTGATGGCCAGCTAATGGAACACTCCATCGTGAAGGCCAACGCTGGCGCGTTGGTGGTTGCCGAGGTTGATCAATTTTTGCCGCCTCCAGGCCCCTGGGCGCGCAGCATCGGTCAGCACGTGGTGGTGGCCTCCGGGGTGATTCTGCTGGCGAGCTGCGTGTTGCCGTTTGAGCAAACCGTTCGCGCCAAGGGTGTTGTGCGACCCAGTGGCGACAACACCTTGATCCAGAGCGATCAACCCGGCCGCATTGCGCGGGTGTTGGTGCGGGCCAACCAGAGGGTTGCGGCCCATCAGATCTTGGCGGTGCTGGATCGCCATCCCCTGGAGGGACGCCAACGGCAGTTGGAGCAGGAGTTGCGTCAGGTGCAGACGCAGCGATTAAACACCCGCGCCCAGGAGCAGCAGCTTCAGGCGGAACTGCTCTCCAACCAGTTGTTGAACCGTGCTGCCATCGACATGAGCCGTGGTGATGTGGCCAAAGCCAATGCCAGCCTCCGGTTTGCCAACACGGAAATGACCCGCTACCGCGAGTTGGCCAAGGTTGGTGCAGTTCCGCAATTGCTCAGTCAGGAGAAGGCCGCCAATTTCCTGATCATCACCAACGAGCTGCGGCAAGCCCGCTATGGGGTGGCCCAACAACAGGCCAAATTGCTGGTGGAGCGGGCAAGGCTGTTTCAGCAGCGCAACGGGCTGCAGAGCCAACTGGCGGAACAGGAACGCCAGGCCCTCGGCCTGAGCCGCGAGTTGGCGGACGTGAAACGCATCCTGGCCAACACGGCCGTTCGGGCCCCAATGGCTGCCACGGTGGTGCGCACCAGCCTCAATCATGTGGGGCAGGTGGTGAACGCCGGTGAGGTGATCGCGGAACTGGCTCCAACCCACGCACCCCTGCTGGTGAAGGCCCTGGTGCCGGCGAAGGATGTGGCGGCCGTGCGTCCTCAGCAAAAGACGTATCTCCGGGTAGGTGCCTGCCCCTACTCACGCTTCGGGCTGCTCACCGGGCGGATCAAACAGGTGGCACCAGACACCATGGATGCACCGGCAGGGGCTGCTGCTGCCCCCAGTGGTGGCCCCTTTTATGAAGTCACCATCCAGCCCGATCGACGGGAGCTGGGGAAGGGCCAGGAGCGATGTGCGTTGCGCATTGGCATGGATTTGCAGGCGGACGTGATGACCAAGCGCACCACGATCATGGGATTCCTCTTCTCCAAGCTGCGCCTGGCGGCACAGCCCTGAAGTGCCATTGCCGTGATCCTGCGGCAGATCCATGGCCTGCTCGAGAAACGAGACTGCAGCTGAGTTTTGGTAGGGGGCGATGCCAAGTTCCCGTGTCCATTCCCTCCAGCCTCAGCGCCATCACCCGAGCCGCCGATGTGCGCTTCAACGGTGATCGCCCCTGGGATCTGCAGGTGCACAACCCCGCCCTGTATCCGGCCTTGCTGCGGGATGGCTCCATGGCCCTGGGCAATGGCTACGTGCGGGGCGATTGGGATTGTGACCAACTCGATGAATTGATCTGCAGGCTGCTGCGGGCCCAGGCCAACAGGCCCTTGAGCCCCCGGGCACAACTGCTCGATCTAGGCCGGATTCTGCGCGACATCCTGGTGAACCCCCAAACCCTGCGGCGCTCCTACCGGGTGGGCCGCCGGCACTACGACATCGATCCGCGGGTGTATGCGGCGATGCTCGATCCCCAGATGGCCTACAGCTGTGGCTACTGGCGGCAGGCCGCTGACTTGCCCACCGCCCAGCAGCACAAGTGCCGCCTGATCTGTGAGAAGTTGCAGTTGCAACCGGGGATGCGGTTGCTGGATGTGGGGTGTGGCTGGGGGGCGTTGGCGGCCTACGCCGCCCGCTACTACGGCGTGGAGGTGGTGGGGATCACGGTATCGGCCCAGCAGGCCCAATGGATGCGCGATCACCTGGCCGATCTGCCCATCCGCGTGGAGCACTGCGATTACCGGCAACTGCCGGCCCGGGAGCCCGGCCGGTTTGATCGGATCGCCTCGGTGGGGATGTTCGAGCACGTTGGCCGCCGCAACGACCGCACCTTCTTCGGCACCCTGGACCGCTTGCTGGCACCGGATGGCCTGGTGCTGTTGCACACCATTGGCAGCGCCCGCACCACGCGCCGCGTTGATCCCTGGATCGATACCCACATCTTCCCGGGGGGGCGCCTGCCGTCGGCGCTGGAGTTGGCGCGGGGTCTGGAGGGCATCTTCCTGATCGAAGACTGGGAAAACTTCGGCCTCGATTACGACCGCACCCTGATGGCCTGGTGGCGCAACTTCGAAGCCGCCTGGCCGGTGTTGCAGCACGACAGCAGCGCCGAGTTTTTTCGCTTCTGGCGCTATTACCTGCTCAGTTGTGCCGGTTTTTTCCGGTCACGGCAGGGGCAGTTGTGGCAATTGGTGCTGAGCAAGCCAGGCCGTTCATCCACCTATCGATCCTGGCGGCCCGTGCGTCAGGAGCCGAACACGGCCCCGCAGCACGGTGCCGCGAACCCAGAGCAACACTGCTTCGACGTGGATGGAGAAACGTCGAGCCGCCAGAGGATTGAGGGCCACCATTCGCAACCTCAATGAGTGATGCCTTCGGTGACTACCTACGCAGCATTGGCCGCATTCCCCTGTTGACAGCAGAAGAGGAGGTGCATCTGGGGATGATCGTGAAGAACTGGATGGAGGCCGAACAACCATCGGCGGGTCTGGAGCGGCGTGGGCGCCGGGCCCTTGAGCGGATGGTGACGGCGAACCTACGCCTCGTGGTGACTGTGGCCCTGCGCTATGTGCGCCGGCTCAAGCACCTTTCCCACGATCCGATGGATCTGGTGCAGGCCGGTAACATTGGCCTGCTCAGGGCCGCCGAGAAATTTGATCCCACCAGGGGATACAAATTTTCCACCTATGGCTACTGGTGGATTCGCCAATCCATCAACCGCTATCTGCAGGAGCACAACGGCTCCATCCGTTTGCCGGTGAACCTGGTGAGCCTGGCGATGCGCGCAGAGATGCTCAAGAACGGCGGGGGGCAGCCGATGAGCGCCGATCAGTTGGCCCATCACCTGGGCGAATCCCCCAAGCGGGTGATGTATGCCCTTGCGGTGCAGCACCGCAGCAACACGGTGTCGCTGGATCAGCAACTCGCCGGTGCCGATGGCGACATGACACTGCTCGACACGGTGACCGATCCGCACCAGCCCGAGATCGAAGACGACTACCGCTGGATGCAGAACCACCTGGATCTGCTCTCCACCCCGGAGCGAACGGTGATTCAGCTGCGCTATGGCTCGGGCAAACAACGCTCCTACGCGGAGGTGGCTCGGCTGATCGGCCGCACCAAAGACCAAGTGCAGCGGCTGGAGCGCCACGCCCTGGGCAAATTGCGCCGGGGGCTCACGCCCGTGCTCTTCCCCGGCTGAGCCGAGGAACAACCCGGAGCCACGGAGGCCTCCGGGTTGTGGGCAGGGTGCACGGGGCTAGAAGCCCCGCAGCTTGACCCGGGCCGCCGGGTGGGCGCCATTGCCGTTGGCCATGGACGGGGTTGCCGGCACCAGGGTGCGTTGCTGCTCCCGCAGGGCATCTTCCAGCAGGAAGGCGCAGAGGTTGGAGACAGATCGACCCTCTTCTTCAGAGCGCGTTAGCAGGGCTTCATGCACGTGGTAGCTGAGGGTGATCGAGATTCTTCTGGGTTGACGCTGGAGCACACGAAAGCGCTCATTCATCGCAAAACTCCTGATCATCAGTGGTGGTGTTGGGGTGCAGTCAGTTGATGAGATCTCAATCTCCTTGCATCTGTCTGCATCACGAGAATAGGCGCCGCACTCTCGCTGAGAGTGCAGAAGATTGCGCTAGAGGCTTAGCGCTTTTGCTGCAGATTGCGGGTTTGTTCTGCACATCAACTGCACAAACCATTGGCGGCTCAGCTCCGCCACGGCCTCCAGAGCACCGGCCTGCTCGAACAGGTGCCCTGCCCCCTCCAGCAGCACCACCCTGTAGGGGCAGTGCAGCTGCGCTGCGGCCCGGCGGTTGAGTTCCAGCACCTGCAGATCGAGGGCGCCCACCATCAGCAGCACGGGGCAACGCACCTGCTCCAGGCAGGCGCCGGCCAGGTCGGGCCGGCCGCCACGGCTGACCACCGTGGCAATGCGGGCTGGGCGCGCTGCGGCCCCTTGCAAGGCGATGGCTGCGCCGCTGCTGGCCCCGAACAACCCCACCGGCTTGCCGGCCAGGGAGGGGGTCTCATCAATGGCATCGATGGCGGCGAGCAACGCCTCCAATTCGCAGTGATCGCTGGCACGGCGGAGATCCAACAACCAGGTGGCCAGGCCCGCCCTCCGCAGCACCTGCGCTACCGCACGGTTGCGGGGGCTGTGGTGGTCGCTGCCGCTGCCATGGCAGAACAACACCGAGCCGAAGGCGTTCGGCGAGACCTGCAGATCGCCCATGGGAAGGGATGGCATGGCGACGGTCCCACAACTGCTTCCACTGTTGGTTGGCCAGCCGCCCTGGGGCGCCGCAGGCCACCGCAGCTGTGCGGTACATCGGTGCCGCAGCGGTCTGCCAGGGAACCGGATCGCGGAGCATGCCTGGACACAGCCAACCCGTGATGACCACTTGGAATGTGTTGTTGCTGCCCCCGGCCGGATCCAAGCGGGCGCGCCCACGTTGGCTCTGCGCGAGTGGCTGTTTCAGCCTTGATCTGCGCCAGGCCTGGGCCGTGGCGGATCCCGCCGCCTGCCGGGCGCGCATCATTCACTGGCTCACGGTCAAAGGCCGCGATCTCGAGTGGATCGCTCGCATGCGGTTGGTGGAATGCAGGGCCGCTGACGCACCCTGCTGCGCCGATGCAGAGCATCTTGCGCAGAACGCCTCCAAGCCAGGAATGGCGTTGTGGCTGTGATTTAGACCCATGCCATTCAGCACTTCGACCATGCTTAAGGGCGAACGTCTCCTCAATGTTGTTCAGGCCATGGGCAACGCCCATCGCTCTGATCTGGTTCGCCATTGCGGCTACGTGAGTGTGAACGCCGACGGCCAGGAGCACCTGCACTACAGCGCGTTCTACGAAGCCTTGCTTGCGGCCACCGGCATTGACTTGCCGGGGCACAACGGCCGCAGCCACCGCAAAGGCACCCATGGGCGCGAGTTGAGCTACAGCACCCACGTGCACTTCAACGGCAACTTGATGGTGGGCCGCGCTTATACCGAGATGCTGCAGCTCAAGCCCGGCGATCAATTCCGCATCCAATTCAGCCAGGGCCAGATCCGGCTGGTGCCCCTGCAGAGCAAGGCACGCTGATCCATGCCCTTCCCTGATTACCCGATCCCCGCCGATGAGAATCAGCGGCTGCGGGATCTGCAGCGCTATGGGTTGCTGGACACTCCGGCCGACCCCCACCTGGATCGGCTGGTGCAGCTGGCCAGTGCGGTGCTGCACATGCCCATCGCCCTGGTGTCGCTGGTGGATCAAGACCGCCAGTGGTTCCTGGCCCGCCACGGCCTGGATGTGGCGGAAACGCCACGGCGGATGGCCTTCTGCGCCCACACCATCGCCGGCAACGGCATCCTGGTGGTGCCCGATGCGCGTGAGGATCCGCGCTTCATGGGCAATCCCCTGGTGCTGGATGACCCCCAGATTCGCTTCTATGCCGGAGCGCCGCTGCGGTCCCCCCAGGGGCACAACCTGGGCACCCTGTGTGTGATCGACCGGCGCCCCCGCAGCCTTGAGCCGGAGCAGGTGGCGCTGTTGGAGCTGATGGCCGATCTGGTGATGCGCGAACTGCAGCTGCGCCAGCACAGCATGCAATGCCCGGTCACCGGGCTCTACACCCGCAGCACCTTTTTTCAATTCGGTGAACAGGAGGTGCTGCGCGCCGGCCGCGACGGCCAGCCGCTCAGCCTGTTCAATTTCGACATCGACGATTTCCGCCAGATCAACAACCGCTGGGGCCACAGGGCTGGCGATCAGGTGCTGTTGGATGTGTGCCGAGCGGCCCGCTCACAACTGCGGAGCGACGACCTGTTTGGCCGCATCGGCGATGAGGAGTTTTCCATCCTGCTGGTGGACACCGACCTGGCTAGAGCCCTGCAGGTGGCCGAACAGGTGCGCGAGCAGATCGCATCCTTGCGGGGGGTGTTTGATCACTCCGACTACCAACCCCGCATCAGCGGCGGCATCACTCGCCTGGCCGGTGGCGATCGCGGTTTCGCGGATCTGTTTTACCGGGCCGATCAGGCGCTCTATTTGGCCAAGGGCAATGGCCGCAACCAAATCGCCTCGCTGGTGGCCGAATAACGGCGCCACAGCGAGGCGAAGCAGGCCGGATTGAGCAACCGGGGTTCAGTCCACCGGCACCGTGACGGCATCGGCGTTGGGGGCGCCAGCCTTCTTGGCGATGCTGACGGTGAGCTCGCCGTTTTCGCAGTGGGCGTTGATGGCGTGCAGGTCGGCGTCATCCGGCAGGGAGAAGCTGCGGCTGAAGCTGCCGTAGCTGCGCTCCACACGGTGGAAATGCGGCTTGGTTTCTTCGCTTTCGCGCTTGCGCTCCCCCTGGATGGTGAGCATGTCGCCGGAGAGTTTCACCGACACATCCTCCTTGGCCATGCCAGGGATGTCGGCCACGAATTGGTAGGTGCCGTCGCATTCGTAGATGTCGACCCGTGGGCCCCATTCGCCCAGGGGAAGGGCACTGCCGAAGCGCAGGCTGGGCCAGCTAAAGGCCCTGTCCACCATGGCTTCGATGTCGTTGAGTGGTTCCCATTTGATCAGGCTCATCTGCAATCCTCCGATGGGGTTGTGCTGGCGTTTTCACGCTATGGAGAGCGGGCGCGGCTGTTTCCTTCGCGCACGCATCTGCCGCGGGCTCACCGCGTCGCCGCCGGCATGGTGCTGTCGGGGCCCCGTGCAGTCCGTTGGCCCTTCAGGCTGGGCTATCTGGGCCCATGGCACCGCCGATGGATCTACAGGATTGGATCCGGGAGGGGAGCCACCGTTGGCGATTGCCACCCAGGGATGGGTGCTCTGCGGCGGTGCTGGCGCTGGCCAGTGAGCCATTGCTGCGGGGGATGGACGAACGGGTGCGTCAGCAGGCCTGCTGCGTGGCCCGATTGCCCGGATTGGTGGGACCGGTGTGCCTGATGCCTGATGCCCGCTGGGGTGATGGCCTCCCCGTTGGCGTTGTGGCTGCCACTGACGAGCGTTTGGGTGGGGTGGTGTTGGCATCGGGCGCTGGCGTCGACATGGCGGGCGGTGCGCGCTGCCTACTCACCAACCTCGAGCGCGCCCAGGTGTTGGAGCAGCGCGATGCCCTGGCCCATGCACTCGCCGATGCCCTCACCCCAACACCCTCCATGGGGCTGGGCCTCGCGGCCATGCTTCGTGGTGGTGCGCGCTGGGCCGTGGAGCAGGGCTGGGGCTACCCGGAGGACCTGCTGCGCTGCGAGGAACACGGTCACCTCGACAACGCCGATGCGGAGGCGGTGTCCGAGCACGCCAAACGCCATCAGGGTGATGGGTTGGGAGTCTTTGGCTGCGGCCATCGGCCCACGGCGATGGTGTCGGTGGCGATGGTGTCGTTGGTGTGGGTGGCGGAGCTGTTCCACCCCACGGTGGCCACACAGATGGGGCTCCGGCAGGGGGCCGTGGCGGTGCTGATCCTTGGTGGTTGCGGCGGCCTGGGCCGAGAGGTGGCCAGCGATTACCGGCAGCAGATGCTGGAGGCGGCGCCGCAGGTGCAGCCATCCCTCGCCTGTGCCCCCATCGGTTCAGCTCTGGGTCAGCGCTATCTCGCTGCGGTGCAGGCGGTGATCAACGGCGGCTGTGCCAACCGCCAACGGCTCACCCATGGGGTGCGGGATGCGTTTAACCGACTGTGGCCGGATGCCGACCTGCGGGTGCTCTACGACCTGTCGTACAACACGTGCCTGTTGGAGGACCACCTGGTGGGCCATGACAGCCGGCGGCTGGTGGTGCACCGCAACGGTGCCATGCGTGCCTATGGCCCCGGCCATGGAACCCTGCCCGACCCCTTTGGACGCACGGGCCAGCCGCTATTCGTTGGAGGGGCCATGGGCCACAACGCCTATGTGCTGGCGGGCCTGGATGGAGCTGAAGCCCTCGCCTTCTCCTCCGCCAGCCCTGGCTTGGTTGATGGGGATGCCGTGGTGGCGGCCACGGAGCAGGCGGGCCTGGCCCAACGGGTGGCCCGCCTCGAACCCCTGATCAGCATCAAGGGCTAAGCGGCGGGCGCTAGGCCAACGGCGCTGCGCGCATGCGGCTGCGGCGAGCGCTTTCTTCCAACTCGCAGGGCTGGTAGTCGCCGCAGATTTGGTTGCGGGCGGTGTAGGGCCAGATCGCCATCGGAATGTCCATCTCCGAGAGGCTTTGTTGTGTCGCCGGATAGCTGTTGAAGTTGAGGGCGGCGCCGGTGAGCTCGATGCTCTCGAGGCTGAAGTGCGTTGGCGCGTGGCGCGTGCAGGGGGCGATCGGCCCCAGGCTGGTCATTTCCAGGCCGTGGGCTTGATCCCAAAAGGCGCAGGTCTGGCAGTGCTGATGGTTGTTCATGGCTTCTGGCCGCTGACCCCATCAGCCAAGGGCCGGGGAACGCTCCCGGTGGGAAGGGCCGCAAATCCGCCCTCAATCAGCGCAAATCCATTCCTGGGCGGCCAACAAATCGGCGCCCGTGAAGGTGTGGGTCTGGGATCTGCTGAAGGGCTGGATCAGCCGTTGGGCCAGGGGCTGCCAGAGCTGGCTGCTCACCAAGGCCAACCGCGTCGGGCGGTGGCGGTAGTCGCGGATCAGCGCCAGGTGTTGGCGCAGGGCATTGAGGCCCAACCAGCCCTCAAACTCCCGCAGATCCAGCAGCACCCGCGGCCGCTCCACCTCACTGAACACCTGCGCCAGGTCATCGTCGATGCGTGCGTAGGTGTGCTGATCCAAGTGGCCGATCAGGCTGATGGTGATCACCTCCCCCTGGCGATCGATGTGCACGGTGCCGAGGGATTCACTCAGCCACCGGCGAGCGTTGTCCTGCTCGGACAGAGGAAAGAGATGCACCGGATAAGGCAGCAGCACGGCCATGGCACGCACGCCATGGCGTGCCCAGGCCAAATCGGTAACCACCGCGAGCCGTTCAAACCCATCCCAATGGCGCAGCCCCAGAGTTGTGTCATCCCAGGCCGCTTCAAGACTGAGCCCTTCAAAGCTCGGCTCCAGCACCACCAGAGCCTTGACGTGGTCGAACTCGAGCAGGGCTGCCTCAACCGGTGGGATGACCAGCCGTTGCATCTCCTCGCCGGTGATGCGGCCGCTGCAGCGGAACCCCAGGGTTCCGGAGGGCAAGGCATCCATGAGCTCGATCATGCTGTTCCACCTAGGGCTCGCCGCAACTTATGGACCGTGGAGGGCTGTCTCCGCGCTGTGCTGTGGGTTCGCGGCGCTTGTGCCGCGGCAGGGCAGCGGCCAGGAAGATCAGCAGACCAGCGCTCACCAGAACACCACTGAGCACCAGCGCCTGAGACGCCGGCATTACGGGAACCACCATGGCCAAGCCCCACGACTTCTTTCGGGCTAGGCGGGGTTTCTGCGCACCGGTCGGCTTGGCCCACAAGGGCCGCTGCACCGCAGCGCCGCTGCTGCAAAGCCGCCCCAGTCTGGACAGCGATGGCGGAATGCTGCGCACAGTGGCGCGGTTGTGAAGACGCGGCCGTGATGGTGAGCAGCAATGGCACCTTCCATCTCGAATCCCCCGCCTTCCGCGACGGTGCCTTGATTCCGGTGATTCACACCGGGGAAGGCCTCAACCTGTCGCCGCCGTTGCGCTGGAGCGGCGCCCCCAGCAATACCGCCAGCTATGCCCTGGTGATGGATGATCCCGACGCACCCGGGGGAAGCTGGGTGCACTGGGTGCTGTTCAACATTCCGCCGCAGCTGCGGGCACTGCCGGCGGGGTTGGAGCGATTGCCCCAGCTGCCGAACGGTGCGCGCCATGGCAGCTGTTGGGGGGTGAATCAATTTGAGCGAATCGGTTACCAAGGCCCGCTGCCCCCTGGCGGGCTGGCCCACCGCTACCGCTTTGCCCTGCAAGCCCTGGATACGGGCTTGGCACTGGAGCCCGGCTGCACCCTGAGCGAGCTGCGGCAGGCCATCGATGGCCACGGTCTGGCCCAGGCGGAACTCAGTGGTGTGTTCGCCTCCGCGACAGCGCCATGACCCATCTGCAATCAAATGCTGCAGGATGCAGCATTGTGATGCACGCAGAAGCGGCTGTGTTGTAGATGCCTGCAGACCTTCGACCAGTCCGCAAGCAGCTCTCGATGGTGTTGCCCGAGCCCTTGCTGGGGGCCATGAAGCAGAGGGCCCAGCAGCTCGGGCTCACCCTGACCGCCTATGTCAGCGCCCTGGTGCGCGCTGATCTTGGGGAACCCCACGAGGCCGACCCGGTTGGCTTGGCCCATCGCCTGAAGGCGCTTCAGCAGCGGGTCGACCGGCTGGAACAGCAGCAGAGTCCTACGGAATGACAGCCAGGGCCTTCAAGGGGATGTAGATCTCATGTAGAACCCGAAGCCGTGCTCCTGGGGCCTTGGCGAACTTCACCAACCACCGTCAGGTGCGCAGCACCCGCGTCAGCATCAGCTTGCCGCCTGAGCTGCACGAGCGCCTTCTGCGGCTTTCCGAGCAGCAGCAACGCAGCCTGAGCAACCTCTGCGCAGTGCTCTTATCGGCCGCGATGGACCAGCAGGCGCCGCTGAATTGAGCAGTTGCTGCGTTCTCGGCGCATTGACGCCGTCAATCAGCCGCCCACGTCTCCGCCTCCTGAGGATTGGCTTGGCTGAAGGGGTCTTGCATACGGAACGATGCGTTACATCCAACACTGGGGCTTCACTGAGCAGGCCGAGCGCTGGAACGGGCGGCTAGCCATGATCGGTTTCGTATTGGCCCTGGCCACGGAGCTGCTCTCGGGCCAGGGGGTCATTCAGCAGCTGAGCAGCCTGCTGCCCCACCGCTGATCCCGCACAACTGCCGCATGGGGGAGGCACTCACCCGGTTTCAGCCCCTAGGGCCATCACGCTGGATCCAGATGCGCATGTAGCGGGAGCGATCAAATGCAGATCGGGGATTGGGAGATCGGGGTGTCCAGCGACAAGCTGGATGAGCTGTTCAATGGCGAGCAGGCAGCCATGACCCTGTGGTTCATGGCCGGCTACCTCAAAGGGCTATCCGAAGGCACAGCCATCCAGAACGGCGAACGTGAGTTGTTGCTTGAATCCGATGGCGAACAGGGCTGGCGGTTGCGCAGTTCCCAGCAGGACCCTCAACCCGGGTCGGAGCCAAACGCGCTGTGATCGTTGTGTTGATCCGGCGCAAACCCCAAGCTGCGCCTGTCATTTCCGCGCCGTCTCCAGTGACCACTCCAGCAGGTAGGCCGCCAGATTGCTCACGGAGCGCCCCTCGGAGGAGCTGCGTTCGACAAGGGCCTCCAAGGTGGATTGAGCCAGGGTGATTGTTAAACGTTGGCTACTGCGAAAGGCAAGTTGCGTGCGACCGGCGGCGAGATCAAGGCTCATGGCTACCATTTCTTAAGGATTCCTTCATTATTCGCCCGCTGCCCCGTGTGTGCCTAGATCCCGATTTCGGGGTCTTTTGAGGGGGGGGGTGGTGCCGGCCGGGTTGG
>Ga0214917_10006241_pt1 | contig 12445 bp, 10 predicted proteins | sample LL_1208_BB_MetaG_FD_177983 | JGI IMG/M metagenome (GOLD analysis project Ga0214917, IMG submission 177983) | Freshwater microbial communities from Lake Lanier, Atlanta, Georgia, United States - LL_1208_BB | ecosystem: Environmental > Aquatic > Freshwater > Lake | place: USA: Georgia | collected...
CGAGCGCGTTAGCCATCGTTACGACAATTTTCCCGGATAGGTCTTGTGTGTGTTCATTAACTACGGTGGCTGCCGAATCCCAAGGCGTTGCAATGACCACCATTTCGCAACCGGCTGCCCGATGGTTGTCTCCCCCGGAAATATTCAATTTATAATCTGGCCACTTTTTGATTAACTCATTGCACACAACCTGTGCTTTTTGAGCATCACGAGAGCCAAGAACTATTTCGTACCCAACCGAGGCGAGTCGAAGACCCAGCGCACTGCCCGCGGGACCTGTGCCGCCTAGCAAGCCAATGCGCATACTTGGCAACGCTACCTATCTGCTCGTCAAGAAAACGAGTTAAATTTAGCCAGCAGCCTCCGCGAAACGCCACTCAGGACAAAACCTGCCTAGACCAACTACCGTTGTCTGAGTGGGCATATTAGATGGTAAAAATATTGTCATTACAGGTGTACTTACCGAAGCCTCACTAGCTTTCGGAATTGCGCAACTCGCTCAGCGCGAGGGAGCAAAAATAGTCCTAACCGGCGCTGGTCGCGGTCTGTCGATTACTCAACGCGCGGCCAAGAAACTTGACTCGCCTGTTGAGGTTGTCGAATTCGACGTGACAGTCGAAGAGCACACCTTGAATGCAAGAGTTGAAGTTCGGAAAATTCTCGGACGCGTTGACGGAGTCCTGCACTCGATCGGCTATGCACCTGCCGCCTGCCTCGGCGACGACTTTATGGCTGCAACGTGGCAAGACGTCTCGACAGCAATGCATATTTCTGCTTACTCACTTAAAACTTTGGCTGATTCTTTCGTGCCTCTGATGACGTCAGGTGGCACGATCGTCGGACTTGATTTTGACAACACAGTCGCTTGGCCTGCTTACAACTGGATGGGCGTGGCCAAATCCGCACTCGAAAGCACCAACCGATACCTAGCGAAGGCACTTGGACCAAAAAATATTCGTTGCAACTTAATCGCCGCTGGGCCAATTCGTACAATGGCGGCAAAGTCGATCCCGTCATTCAGCGCATTTGAAGACATCTGGAGTGATCGCGCACCGCTCGGCTGGGACGTCAACAATTCTGCTCCCGTCGCCCGCAGCGCTGTTGCAGTATTGAGCGACTGGTTTCCTGCCACAACCGGCGAGATAATTCATGTCGACGGCGGGTTTCATTCGACTGGCGCTTGATCGAAGTTGGTAATGCCATCGAAAAATCTAAGATCGCTTTGTGCCATCGCCGCAGTTGCGATCATCGGAAGCCAGATTGCAGTCGGCCCAATTGCTGTTGCCTCGAACGATCCGGCTTTCAGTTCACAATGGGGTCTCGATGTTGCAAACATTAAAGAAGCCCAAACGATTTCGACCGGCACCGGAGTCACAGTTGCGGTCATTGATTCAGGTTCAGGACCAAACCCAGACTTAACGCAAAATTTGCTGTCTGGACGATCGATAATTCGTGGACGAATCGGTGACTTGTCGTCAGACGTTGACACGGTCGGTCACGGGACTCATGTTGCCGGCATTATCGCTGGTCAGCGCGATAACGCCATCGGTATCAGTGGAATTGCCCCCGATGCAAAAATTTTGCCGATAAGAATTCTCGACTCTCGCGGAGATGGTTCAGAGAGCGATTTGGTCCAAGCGATTCGCCTGGCAGTTGAACAAGGTGTGAAAGTCATCAACCTCTCACTGGGTGGAAAAACACAAACCACGGCACTACAGCTAGCACTCGAATTTGCCGAACTCAATAATGTCGTTGTAGTTGCCGCTGCAGGCAACGGTGGTCCGGCAGCGAGCACCACCTACCCCGCCGGCAACGACATCACTCTTGCAGTTACTGCAGTTGATCAAACATCGAATGCTCCTTCGTTCAACCAACGTGGCGCATACATTGATGTCGCAGCACCTGGCGTCAGCATTTGCTCGACTGTTCGCATTGACTCGAGTGCCGACCCGTCACGCAGATGTGCCGGATCTAGCGAACCATACGCAACGATGAGCGGCACATCGATGGCGGCCGCATTTGTGAGTGGCGTGGCAGCTCTTATTTATAGCGTTCGACCAGATTTCACTGCGGCCCAAGTGCGCGAGGTCATCACCGCCACGGCAAAAGACATCGGAGCCGAAGGACGAGATGAAACTTTCGGTGCCGGCCTGATAGACGCTTACTCAGTGTTTAAAGCTCTCGGGTATTTTCCCGACAAAGTTGTATTTCCAACAGTTTCATCGCTTGGACGAGTAGGCGAAGAGTCAGTTGGCGGCACGGTACAGATTCCGGAAAGCGAAAGACTGCAGTGGTATCGCTGCTTATCGCCTGGTGATGCAACACTCGAAATACCGATCGATTGTGTAGCAATTTCTCAAGCACAGAAAAACACATACGTTCCGACCCGCAAAGACATCAAGGCGTTTTTGCGGTTTGGAACTTTGATCTCGGTCGGTGGTACTCCGCAGATGCGTTTTTCGGCTACCACACCAAAGATTTCGGCTGTCTGGACGACAATTTCGACAGTCGAGCGAAGTACGAATGTTTCAATCGCAGAACTCGTCGGTAGTGCTTCGAAAGGCAAGATTACAACTCGTGTCGTTGCTGGACCATGCAAGATTGTCAAGAAAGTTTTGGTGCCAACCAGTGATGGTCAATGCAAATTGCGCATTGTCGCCGACGCTAAAGCTCCGTATCCACGACTAACCCAGACAGTCGTTCTTGAAATAGTTACCAAAAATGAAGCGTCGAGTTAGATGGTCAATCGCCTAGCGCAAGAAACCAGCCCGTACCTTCGACAACATCAAGAAAACCCGGTCGATTGGTTTAGTTGGTCAAGCGAGGCCTTCAGCGAGGCCCGACGACGCGACGTACCCATTTTGCTCTCAATCGGTTATTCGGCATGTCATTGGTGCCATGTCATGGCGCACGAATGTTTTGAAGACAACGAAACTGCAAGTTTGATGAACCAACTGTTCGTCAACATCAAGGTCGATCGCGAAGAGCGCCCCGATATCGACGCTCTGTACATGGACGCTGTCCAAGCAATGTCTGGACGCGGCGGTTGGCCAATGACCGTGTTCATGAGTCCCGAAGGCCACCCTTTCTATGGAGGTACTTATTTTCCAAAACCGACGTTTATAAAACTGATGCACGCTGTGAACGATGCATGGTGCAACCGACGCGCTGACATTGAAAACAACATTGCAGCCCTTGGTGAATCACTTTCAAGAACCGCAGCCGTTATCCCAGACGAAACTCTGCCGAGTTTTGCTTTGCTCACTCGAGCATGCGACCAACTTATAGACGCGTTTGACCACCAATGGGGCGGTTTTGGTAGCGCACCTAAGTTTCCGAGCACGATGAACATCGATCTACTTTTGCGAAAGTACATCGAAGAACCGAGCGCAGCCGTAAAGACAGCAATCATCACCACGTTGGACGCGATGGCATCAGGTGGAATGTACGACCATATCGGCGGCGGTTTCTCGCGCTACAGCGTCGACGAAAAGTGGCTCGTCCCTCACTTTGAAAAAATGTTGTACGACCAGGCCTTACTTCTTCGTGTCTATGCACATGCGGCCGTAGTTTTCCAGTCGGACAATTACCGCCAAATTTGTGAAGAAATTGTCGAGTATGTGATGCGCGATTTGCGAGACATAGACGGGGGCTTCTTCAGTGCCGAAGATGCAGACTCGCTCGACGATCTCGGGCATTCACACGAAGGACACTTTTATGTTTTTAGCCCAGCCGAGTTGCGCAAGATTTTGCCGGAAGATTTGGTCAAACCCGCTTTAGATCATTATGAAATTTCTGAGGCTGGAAACTTCGAAGGAAAGAACATCCCGACGCGCTTGAATCATCGGGGCAACTTCAAGCGGTCACCAGAAATTGAAGAAATTCGCTCAAAAATGTTCCACGCACGAAACAAGCGAAGGCGCCCGTTACTAGACGACAAGATTCTTACCGAATGGAATGCGATGATGGCCGCGTCACTGATTGAGGCCGCAAACTTGCTTGAGAGGCAGGACTGGCTCGAGAAAGCCGAACAGAACTGCGAGTTTCTTTTTCGCGAGTTAAGAGTCGACAATCAAAAAACCGGCTCACCGAAATGGGCGCGAAGTTGGCAGCGCAACGGAACGCCAAGAGCCCGACACAGGGCACTTGCCTGCGACCTCGCACACTTGGTCGATGCATTCACTCGTCTCGCCGAAGCTACTGGCAGAAAAATTTGGATCTCACGCAGCTGTGAAGTCGCCGACCAACTCGTTGCAGATTATTGGGATGAAAAGAACGGTGGCTTATTCACGATTGCGACCGACGCTGAGCAGTTGGTCGTGCGACAAAAAGACCTGCTCGACAATGCAACCCCATCGGCGAACTCAGTTGCCGCCAATGCCCTGCTCAGACTTGGCGCACTGACCGGTGAAGAGAAATACCTGCGCAGCGCACATGAGACACTGCGACTCTTTACGCGAATTGCCGAGGCTGCACCAAGTGCGTTTGGCAACCTACTGCACGCTGTGTATCTCGTACATAAGGGTGTGACCGAAATAGCCATAACAGGAAACAGACCCGAACTTGTCGAGTCGATTAAAAGACGTTGGTTACCGACAGCCGTAGTCGCATTTGGCGAGCCGTATGAGTCACCACTTTGGAAAGATCGTCGACCTGGGTTTGCTTTCGTTTGTCAAAATTATGTCTGCAGTGCCCCGGTGGCAACGGTCGAGCAATTGCAAGAAGCGCTAGCAACGCTCAATTAGAAACTACCTTCACGAATAATCTCTTGAGGCTTGCGCCGTGGACGCTTCGCACTCGCGCCACGGTCAGTCTGGCTTTCTAACATTGGCCAACCGATCGCCACTGCACCGATGAGTTGCATCTGCTCTGGGACATTGAATGCATTTCGTAAATTCACTTCACCGTCGAAAACGCCGAAGAAAAGTGCGCCGAGGCCAACATCATGTGCTGCAAGCAAAAGTTGCATCGTTGCGAAAGATGCGTCAATGGTCCAATATGGCGCTGGCCAGGCCGATGGGTCTTCTCCGAGTTTTATCTTTTTTTTGTCAGGTTCGCTATAGCGCTCTAAATAGGCATGGGGGTCTGCAAAGACCAAACCAATAAGCGGCGCATCTAGAAGGTGTTGCCAACGAAAACTCGTTCGCTTCTCGGGCGGCAATGTTAGGTCCCAAAATTTTTTGGTTTGCTGGTCGCGTAATACCAATAGATTCCAACCTTGGGTTTTTCCGGCTGATGGAGCTCGCGAAGCAAGGTCGACAATTCTGTCTAAAAGTTTTGAATCGACTGGCGCCTTACGAAATGCTCGCACCATTTTGCGAGACCGAACGCAGTCCGCGAACTGCATATCAAAAAACTAGTGCTTGCCGAGTTTCAGCAAGTTTTCGGTCATCGTCCAACCGTGAACGACAAGCGAACCAGACTTTTTTGCTGAGACACTCTTGAACAGTGCCGCAACGTCGGCTGGACATTTTCCGGGCTTCAGCGACTCAAAATCGATGAATCCACTTTGACCGTTGCTCTTGATGGTGAACGACTGCTCGTCATATGCCGATTCGCAGCCAAACCGTCTCGCCAGACGTCGACCCCAAGCCCGCTCTTCGCCGACTGCGCGATGATCTGGACGGGGTATCAATTCTGTGAGTGATTTAAATGCCTCGAGTGCATCGACCGAAACAAATCGCGAACCGACAACAACATCTTCATCAGGGAAAGCCATCAGAGCCCGATGATAGGCCTCGCTCATCAAGCCCTTGAGAATTTGATCACGCTTTGAAGTTCGCTTGACGCTAAGCATGCCCAACAATACGCACGGCGTGCCGCCAATTCGTTCGAGCGTCGAGAACATGAAGCCGTGCAATTTGCCATCGAGTTTTGCACTGGCAAATAGCACCCAATCTTCTTTGGCTTTTGAGATTGCGCCGATCCCGAACGCGCCGCCCATGGCAGCAAGATCATCAAGGTCTGAGTCAACCAACGCTGAGGCATCAATAGTCTTGACAACAAGGGGCATAGCCCTTCTATTCTGCCAGCAAAATTGTCAATTTCCGATGGCCCCGACAATTACTTTCGACAACTAGCTAGCAACGAGACAACAAGACTCTCAACCGATATAGACACTGTTGCCATAAGAGGCACGCAACGCGCCAATCGCACGGTCTATGTCAACATTAAATTCAGGTGCCAAGCGCAAACTTTTGCCACCGGGCATATGCAATTGTACTGGCGTTTGACCACCATGATCTTTTAACAACTCTTGCAAGTTGAAAATATCTTCTTGAGACAACGACCTTCCCGTAAGTTCAATATGCAAACTCATATCACTTGCCCGCATCGGCTCGACGATCTTTACCTCTTGTGCATTGAAAGAAATTCGTGAATCATCGCGCTTGTCGAGTCGACCGCGAACGGTGATGATCGTGTCTTCGTCAATCAAATGACCGAAACTGGCGTATGTCTTTGGAAAGATATTTACCTCTACAGAGCCCTGCAAGTCTTCGATCGTCAGCACAGCCATTTGGTCGCCCTTGCGAGTAAATTTTCGGTTGACAACAGTGACTACACCACCGAGAGTCAAATAGGCGCCATCATTTCGTTCGTCAAGATCGGCCAATGAACACTCGACCTTTCGACGCAACTGACCTTCGACGCCGCGCAACGGATGATCAGACACATATAAACCGAGCATTTCGCGCTCAATTTTTAGTTGCTCAGACTTTTCGTAACTGATGTTTGGTATCTCGATCTGCTCAGAGAAACTTGAACCCGAGTCTGCACCTTGATCGAACAGACTCATCACGCCTTGGTCGCGCTCGCGGCGGCGATTCAAAGTTTTCTCAATAATTGACTCGAATACCAAGAGCAAACCCTTGCGAGGATGACCCAAAGAGTCGAAAGCACCAGCCTTGATCAACGACTCGACCGTGCGTTTATTGAGTGTTGCAATTGGCGCTCGGTCGACAAAGTCGTAGAACGAAGTAAATGGACCGTTTGCACGTCGGTAATCGACGATCTGACTCACGACTGCTTCACCAACATTACGAATTGCTGAAAGCCCGAAACTGATCACGCGATTGTCACCCTCGACCACCGGTACAAAGTCGACCCCCGACGAATTGATGTCTGGGGTTTTGACCGTGATGTTGCTCGCACGTGCATCAGCCAAGAAGATTGCGGCGCGGTCATAACTTGCCTTGACGCTCGTCAGAAGACAAGAGAGATACTCAAAGGGATAATTGGCTTTGAGGTATGCAGTTTGATACGCAATAAATGCATACCCGTATGCATGGCTCTTGCCAAACGCGTAGTCGGCGAAGTTCTCAATTGAATCAAAAAGTGTCTCGCCCAACTCTTGGCCATAACCGCGATCAACGCAACCTTTTTCGAAACTTGCACGCTGTTTTTTCATGTCGGCTCGATTTTTTTTGCCGCATGCCTTGCGTAAGTCGTCTGCCTCCTCGAGGCTGTAACCAGCAAACTTTTGGGCTACACGCATCATGCTTTCTTGATAAATCATCAAACCTTGGGTATCACCAAGTAGATCTTGGGCGTCGGGGTGAAATATTTTCGGCGTCTTTCTGCCGTTTTTGAAATCGGCGTAGTCATTGTGCATGTTCGCACCCATCGGCCCTGGTCGATAGAGAGCGACGATTGCAGCGATGTCGTCGATTGTCGTTGGCACCATACTGCGCACCAACGCTCGAATGTTGGTTGATTCAAGTTGAAACACACCGATTGTGTCACCACGACGCAACAATTCGAAGGTCTTTTTGTCGTCAAATGGCGCCTTGTCGATATCAAAATCAGGATTGCTCAATTCTTGAATCATTTTGTTTGTATCAGTGATCACGTCAAGGTTGCGCAAACCCAAGATGTCCATCTTCAAGAGACCAAGTTCTTCAACGGCGTGCATTTCATATTGTGTGACGATCGGTGCGAGATCTGCATCTTGCCCCGACTCGGCCTTTCGCTGAATTGGCAGGTACTCGGTCAATTTCTCTTTCGTAATCACGACTGCCGCAGCGTGAATGCCGACGCTGCGCTTTAAACCCTCCAGGCCACGAGCAGTGTCAACAATGGTTTTGACATCTGGGTCGCTCTCGTAGAGCGACCGCAATTCTGCTGCGGCACGATAACCGTCAACATGCTGCTCATTTTCTTCGAAACAGTATTTGAGCGGTGTGTCTCGACCCATCACCACCGGCGGCATCGACTTGGCGATCTTGTCACCCAGACCATAAGGGAACCCCAAAACCCTCGCCGCGTCTCGAACAGCATTGCGGGCCTTGATCGTGCCGAAAGTAATAATTTGGGCAACATGATCGCGGCCGTATTTTTCTGAGGCGTATCGAATCATCTCATCGCGATAGCGCGAGTCGAAGTCCATATCAATATCTGGCATTGATCGGCGACCTGGGTTCAAAAAGCGCTCGAACAACAAGTCGTACTTGATCGGGTCGAGATCTGTTATTCGCAATGAATACGCCACTGCGCAACCGGCTGCCGAACCACGACCGGGCCCGACGCGAATTGATTTTTCGTGCGCGTATCGAACCAAGTCCCAAACGATTAAAAAGTACGAACTGAAACCCATTGTCTTAATTGTCAACAACTCGTAAGCAACACGCTCAACGACCTCAGGAGCAAGTTTTTCGCCCCATCGTTGCTTGGCACCGATCCATGTCAAATGTTCGAGATATGCGTGGTCATTTGCAAAACCATCAGGTATTGGAAAATTCGGCAAGACCGGAACGTTGAATTGAATATCTACTTTTGCTCGCTCGGCGATCCACAATGTGTTGTCGCAGGATGTCGGTTGCTCACGAAACAACCACCGCATCTCTTCTGCCGTTTTTAGATAATGCTCGTGGCCTTCGAACTTGAGGCGATTGGGGTCGGCAATCGTGCAGCCAGTTTGCACACACAACAACGCATCATGTGATGCACTGTCTTCGCGATGCGTGTAGTGACAGTCGTTTGTTGCCAGCAAGGGAGCCCCGAGTTTTTTGCCAATCTCGATCAACTTTGGATTTGTTTCAATCTGCAACGGAATGCCGTGGTCTTGCAATTCAATGAAGAAGTTGTCTTTGCCAAAAATTTCTTGCAATCGCGCGGCAGTCTTGAGCGCTTCTTCATCTCTACCATTTTTAAGTGCCTGCAAAACATGACCGCCCAAGCAACCTGATGTAGCGATTAGACCGGCGCTGTATTTGGTTAGAAGTTCCCAGTCCATTCGCGGCTGGTAGTAATAGCCTTCCAAAAACGCGAGACTCGCCAACTGAATCAGGTTTTTGTATCCGACATTGTTTTCGGCAAGAAGCGTCAAGTGATAATAAAGTTTCTTGCCCGACTCGGTATCACCACCACTGTCGTCGACTCGCCCCCGTCGTGTCGGGCGTTCAAACCGAGTTTCATAGGCCATGTAGGCCTCTGTGCCGATGATTGGCTTAATGCCGCGCTTGGTGCATTCTTTATAAAAATCGATGACGCCATACATGTTGCCGTGATCGGTGATACCAAGAGCCGGTTGACCATCGGCTACTGCACGGTCGACAAGTTCGTCCAAACGCGATGCCCCATCGAGCATCGAAAATTCTGTGTGAACGTGAAGGTGAGTGAACGACTTACCCATTAAAGGTAAGTTCCTGGACGATCCCCTGGCTGAGCATTCGGAGCCTGACCTGATTGAATTTGTCGCTGCTCAGCCTGTTGTCGCATCGACAATTGCTGGGCAAACATTGTGGCTTGGATGCCATGAAAGAGTCCTTCGAGCCAGCCGACAAGCTGTGCTTTGGCCACGCGCAACTCGGCATCGCTTGGCACTTCACCGTCATTGAATGGAAGGGCCAACATTCGCAACTCTTCTTGCAAATCTGGCGAAAGCGCCTCGGCAAGTTCGACAATTGACCGTTCGTAGATTTCTGCCAAACGTTCACGTGAAGGCATGTCGAGCGTCATCGAATGAACTTCGTCGAGCAACTGCTTGATCATCGAACCAATGCGCATGACTTTTGCCGGCGCAGTAACGGTTTCGAGCGTAGTATCGCCCTGCTCTTCGACAATCTCGGCTGGTTGGTTAATTTCTGCTGGTTTGTCTTCGGGGTTTTTCATGGTGGGTCGCCAAACTTATCACTTAACTGCCGTTGCGAGCAACGGTACATCTAGTTCGTCGTCAGTCAAAGCACCATGACGACATTGCAATATAAACGGGCCGGTATCGGCAGCGTCGTCAAAACTAATTGGCTCTCGTGGCACGAGCACAACATCACCTAGACGTTTGCGTGTGGCCGAACCTAGTCGAGGTCCAAGCCATTTTTCGTCAATCACTTGCTCTTTGCTGGCAACCCAAGCAACATTCGAATGGTGAGTGGTTGCTCGAGCAAGTAACTCGACTTGAACTCCATCGCGAGCATGTAACCACCTGAAACGACCCTCACCCGACTGATAGGCAACCATCGCCATCACTTCGGGGTGTGGTGGCATCGTGTTGGTACCGACCATGACTTGACCGTGATCAGCAGTGACAATCAGAACAGCACCAGGCGTAAGAGAATCTTGAATTTTTTTTACTATGGCATCGGCACTTGCCAACTCGGCTTCATAGAAACTGCCGAAGCCACGCTCATGAGCAATTTTGTCAACGCCGTCATAATAGGCATAAATGAATTTTTCGCCATTGCGCAACAGCTGACCAACTTCGACAGCGATGCTTGATGCGGCTCGCCACCCTCGCGCACGCACACCTCGAAGGTGAGCCTCGGTAAATGCCGAACCCTCGAGTTCTGCTTTGCTGAGCACGGGCACGCTCGCCCCCATGAATGGCGGGCATGGCTGAATCAAATCAGGTGGATACATATTTCGAAGGTCACCTTTGTCATCACCCCACTTGAGCATTTGCATTACGCGAGCGCCCATGTCAATGCGATAGCCCACCAAACCATGTTCGGCTGGGGCGAGCCCGGTTGTAATTGAGGTGAGAGCGCTAACTGTTGTTGTTGGCGCCACAGTTGTGATCGACGAACCCTGCATTGCAGCCATCGTCGGGCAATGCTCGAGGTTTTTCTGGAGTTGGTGCCAACCGAGACCATCGATTACGAGCAATACAACTTGTTGTGACCCTATGACACAACTCGGCATCCAATCTGGAATTTCTTTTGTGCCCTGCGGACCCAGCAACGCAGGAATGATGCCCGTTATACATCCATTCTTATAGTCAGGAAGTCGTGGACCGGACGCTTTTGAAGTTGCCATGTTGTGCCCCCTGAGAGTAGTTCAGGCTTATTCACTTGGGCGCGCAATTCATCGGCGAAAATAGCCACATAAAAGGCCCCTAAATTACGTGTCATTAGGATAAGGGCGTGAGAATTTCAACTCGAGGCGATTATGCCTGCCGTGCGTTGCTCTCGCTGAGTTTGCACGCCGACGAGGACGGACCGACGTCGGTAAGAGATATTGCCGAGCGCACTGCTCTTCCGCAACCGTATTTGGAGCAAATTCTTTTAGCACTCAAGGGCGCCGGTTTGGTTAAGTCAAAACGCGGTGTGGGCGGCGGCTATATCTTGGCTAAATCTGCCGGAGACATTCGAATTTCAGAGATAATTTCTGCAGTGGACGGGCCAATTTCAGTTGGCGATTTCGGTGAACCACACAAAGACGGCGCATGCGATCATGATGGTCAATGCGTTTTGCTTGCCGTCTGGAACTTAGCCAGCGAACACATGCGTGAGCACTTGGCGAAATACACGCTTGAAGATATCGCTGCTATCTCAAAGGGCGAAGCCGCTTGGCCAGCGCCAAATAAATAATTAGTCGACGCGCTGCGAGCACTTCGCCAAAACGGCGGCGAAGTCTGAAGGTAAATCAACTGAAAATTTCATCTCTTCACCCGAGACCGGATGCTTGAAGTTCAGGCTCGTGGCATGCAACATCGGGCGCGGTGAAGAGAGCACACTTCGAGCGCCGCCATAAACAACGTCGCCCACAACACTGTGGCCAAGAGTCGCAAGATGCACACGAATTTGATGGGTTCGACCCGTTTCTAGGCCACACTCGATCAACGAGCAGTCAACGGGAAAATTAAATGCCTGTCGCACTTCATATGTAGTACGCGCAACTTTGCCATCACTCAAAACGGCCATCTTTGTCGGATCACGCTGGTCTCTGCCGAGCGGAGCATCAATCACGCCTGATGCCGCACTCATGTGACCCCACACCAAAGCCAGGTAACGGCGTGTCACGAGTCGACGCGAAAGTGCATCAACAAGCGATTCGTAGGCGCGCGAAGTTCTGGCCATCATCATCAGACCTGTAGTGCCAGCATCTAGGCGATGCACGACACCTGGGCGAAATGGGTCGCCCACTTTTGCGACTTCTGGGTATTTCGCCAAAATTGCGTTCACTAAAGTGCCTGTTGGGTTGCCAGCACCTGGATGCACGACAATACCCG
>Ga0214917_10006242_pt1 | contig 12445 bp, 14 predicted proteins | sample LL_1208_BB_MetaG_FD_177983 | JGI IMG/M metagenome (GOLD analysis project Ga0214917, IMG submission 177983) | Freshwater microbial communities from Lake Lanier, Atlanta, Georgia, United States - LL_1208_BB | ecosystem: Environmental > Aquatic > Freshwater > Lake | place: USA: Georgia | collected...
ATGCTCTATTTATTGTTTTTTCGTCGAACCTATTAATATCATAGTTTGATGTGTTGTGCTTGCTTTTGTTTAATTATTTACCCACAGATTCTGCGATAGAGCCAAAAAATTGAAGTTAAACTAAAGAATTTGACAGACTTACTCTAAGAATAAAATTACGCTTCACTTCTGAATCGGCGATGTAATTAGAAAAAGTGTTAGCTATGGTCCGGAATGACTGATTGATGTATCCGATATGTCAGGTAAATTATTTTCTGCTCATTGCATGCCATAAATTAGTCTGGTCTTCTTAATAATTTTTCAGTTATAATATTTTTTTTGAAACAGAGATTTAATGATGAGTTGGTTTGAAAAGTTATTTCCGGAAAAGATTCTTCCGCAAACTTCACGAAAAAAAGATGTTCCTGAAGGTATTTGGATTAAATGCCTGGGGTGTCAGGAAGTTCTCTATCGCTTAGATTTTGAAAAAAACCTGCAAGTCTGTGTTAAGTGCGGACATCATCATCGAATGAGCGCGCGGGCACGAATTGATAGTATTTTGGATGCCGAAGATAGGCTTGAGGTTGCAGAAGAAATGCAGCCAATTGATAGGTTGAAGTTCAAAGATTCCAAGAAATATAAGGATAGAATTAGTCAGGCGCAAAAACATACTGGTGAAAATGAGGCTATTGTCGTCTTTAAGGGAAAAATACAACAGCTGCCTGTGGTGCTAGGCGCTTTTGAATTTTCGTTTATGGGTGGCTCTATGGGCGCCACCGTTGGAGAAAAATTTGTGCAAGGGGTGGAGCAGGCAATTAAGGAGCATGCTGGTTTCATCTGTGTGACGGCAAGCGGTGGCGCACGTATGCAAGAAGGATTGTTTTCCTTGATGCAAATGGCCAAAACCTCTGCAGCTTTAACTAAGCTTGCTGCAGCTGGATTGCCGTTTATTATGGTTTTAACCGATCCTACTATGGGCGGGGTATCTGCCAGTTTTGCAAGTCTTGGCGATGTTATTATCGCAGAGCCCAAAGCTCTAATTGGTTTTGCAGGGCCACGGGTTATTGAGCAGACAGTACGCCAAACTTTACCAGAAGGTTTTCAACGCAGTGAGTTTCTGCTCGAACATGGCCACATAGATATGATTGTAGAACGTAAAGATCTACGCGCGATGCTCGCTAATATTTTGGCTAAGTTAACCCACCAAGCCCAGCCCGCAAGCGAAACGGCATGACCATTATTTTAGATGAGTTACTGGCGCCAACGGCAATTAAGTATAAAGAAGAGCGCTTAGAATTTCTTAAACACTTAGCTCAGCAATTAGGTGTTGACAGCTGGCAAATTCCGGTTATAAGTGTCACTGGCACTAATGGCAAAGGCTCGACGGTTGCAGCTCTGCGAGCTATTTATCAGCATGCGGGGTATAAAGTTGGCACCTTTACTTCGCCGCATCTATTAAGAGTAAATGAGCGCATTGCTGTTAATGGCGCTGTAGTTAGCGATACTGATTTAAATGTGTTAGCCAACTACTTGCGTACAACTATTGATATCTATAGTCTTTCCTGGTTTGAGGCCTTGTTTCTCATGGCGTTGGTTTATTTTAAAACTCAGCAGCTAGATGTTATCATTTTAGAAGTAGGCATGGGAGGCAGGCTTGACGCTATTAATATTTTAGACGCTAGTTTAGTTATAATTACTAATGTTGAATTAGATCATCAAGATTATTTAGGCACAACTCGCGAAGCAATAGCTTTTGAAAAAGCGGGCTTATTTCGTCACCAGCAAGTAGCAATTTTTGCCGATAATAATTGTCCGCAAAGTGTAAAACAACATTGCACCGGAACACTAAAATTATTTGGCGAAGATTATAATTGCAGTTTGCAAGCAGAAGGTTGGAGCTTGTATTTTGGTGGACAAGAAATACATTTACCCTTCCCAAAAGTTCATGTTTCCGCTATGAGCGCTGCAATTTATGCCAGTCATATGTTAGTTAATCGTTTACCAGTGACTTGCTCCAATTGGCGCAGAGCTAATGAGACAGTTTTTATTCCTGGAAGGTTTCAAGAGATTGATAATGTGGTTGCGGCAAAGATTATTCTAGATGTGGGGCATAATCCGCATGCAGCTGAGTTATTGTCTAGCCGCTTACCAAAGATAACTGGCAAAATTCACTGTATATTTTCAGTTCTCAAGGATAAAGAAAAGCATGAAATGATAAAAATCATGTCAAAGGATTCGCTTTTGTGGTATCCTTGTACTTTAAATGTAGATAGAGCCAGCTCGGCTGACGAAATGAGCCAGTTATTTGCTGGGATTACTGACGTTATTTATAGTTCTCCTAGAGAAGCATTTAGTTATGTTGAAAGTATTGCCGCTCATGATGACTGTATTGTTGTTTTTGGTTCTTTTTATATAGTTGAGGCAATAATGAGAATCTTAATAGAAAGGGGGTATAATGTCTTTTGAAATAACCGATCAAGTTAAATACCGCTTAACTGGCGGCATAATTTTAATTGCCTTGGTGTCATTGTGCATGCCTATTATGATGAAAAAATCAAATCAACGTTTTGAAGAAAATTTATCATTAAATTTAAAAGCTCCGCCAAAGCCTAAGCAGCCGGTGCTAAATATTCCGACCGCGCAGCAGGTATTTAATAAAGTCAAAAATCCTACACCCAAAGTCGCGCCGAGTGTTGCAGAGCGTCCCATTGAAGTAAAAATTGCGAAAGCAGAAAGTTTAGAAAGCTTTATTCCGAGCATTTCGATGGATATGGTAGAAAAAATTACAACCGAACCAGTAAATAGTAATCGTTATGGCGTGCAAATTGCATCATTTAGTCGGGCTGAGAATGCTGTTTTCTTGGTGAAAAGACTAAAAACCCTTGGTTATGCAGCAACTTCAACTATGATAAAAAACAACGATAGTAAGCTGTATAAGGTAGTAGTTGGCAATCTAAAAAATAAGGATGCGGCGCTGAACTTACAAAAAAAATTAGCCAATAATACTCAGCTCGAGGGCATTGTGATTAAACAGGGGTAGCTAAATGGCAAATTTTGCAGGTGTTGATTATGTTATATTAATTATCTTGGCTATTTCAGTTATTACGGGTTTATTTAGAGGATTTGTAAAAGAATTAATGGCGCTTGGTATATGGGGGTTAGCTATCTGGGGCGGAGTTAAGTTTGCCGGGCTAGCGGCTAGTTTTTTAAAGCCTTGGATTGTTCAGCAAGAGCTGCGCCTTATAGCCGCTTTTGCGCTCATTGCAATCACTATATTACTGGCAGGTGGTTTGATTACGTCACTTCTGGCCTTTTTAATTGAGCGCTCTGGGTTAAGCGGTACTGATAGACTGCTGGGGATGATTTTTGGTTTTGCTCGCGCTGTTTGCATAATATCATTGATTATCTTAGTCGCGCGCATGACAGGTTTTCCACAAGAAAAATATTCGAAAAACTCTAAACTATTTAATCAGTTTTTACCAGCAGTCGATTGGATGTCAGCTTTTGCACCGCAGTGGCTTTCTAAAATTAAATCACTTGACAAATTTAGCGAGAATACAGCTTGAATGGTCGAAATTCTTGCCTTCTTCGCTCCATATCTAAAGTCATCATATAAAGACGTACTAAATCCATTTCTTCTTTGAAATCGGTTGGTAATTCATTATATCTATAGATAAGCTGTATATTACCAATAGAAGAATTAGCCAAATGCGCAATTCTTTTTAAATTATAATCAGTTGATTCAAGAAAATACTCGATCATGCCTTTATATACATTTAATTTTGCTTGTTTTTCCATAATATACTTCCTGTTAATCCGAAAGAAATATTAATAACACGAAACTAATATTAACGTCAATAAGTTTTTTTACAAACATTTGCAATTAATATTAATGTATGTTAATTTTTTTCTTTACATGACGGCGGGTAAAGAATATGACCTATCAAGATTTTGCAGAACGTTTGATTGCTTCTATGAAGTTACGCGGCTTTATAGCCACGAGATCCCCGCATGGCATATGTATGAAATCATTGGCACAATTTGCAGATGCCTCAGAACAAATTTGTCGTCGATATATCAGAGGCGACGCATTGCCAAATTATGAAAAAGTAGTAAGTATTGCAAAGCATTTAAATGTCTCACCTGGTTGGTTACTATTTGGAGATGCCAAGAATTTAGGGAATAGAAAAGTTCTTGAGGAAGAAGTGCTGTCTTATATTTTGCAGTCAACCCATGCATTGTTTTGGGAAAATAGCGTGGATTTTGCGGAGTTTGTGCTTGGCTTGTTAAAGGAAATTCGTGACATTGATGTACCCAATGATCATTTGTATAAAATTATTGATCTAGCAGTTGGATCAGTGGCTAATTTTCAAAAAAAGTCGGTGAAACTGGTAAATAACTAGTTTATATGGATATTAAGTGGATATTATTCTTCATGCGCAATCTAAGGATTTATTATTTAAGTATTATCGAGTATTGCGCTTAATATTTAATGATGTAATCGGTCATTTAGAGGTTGATTATTTATCAATTGCTTTATTAAATAAAAAAAATGAACTTTGTTTTGTTTCATCTATGCCGTCAATTGAGCAAAATTTAATTGCTCATGATTTATGGCAGCAAGACCAGGCTTGCTTGTTTAACAATCATGATATTTTAATTTGGCCAGATATTTATTTGGATAACGAGTTGCGACGTTATAAAATGAGTATTCCAAAAATTGAGTATGCTATTTCAATTCCTAGTGCGCATCAATCTTTTAAAGTTAACTACTCATTTGGCCTAAAAACCGCCGATCCTTTAACGCATACCGCCTTGCTGGCAAATATCGATATTTTAGTTTCAATGGGCAAGTACACCTTATCTAAAATATTAAAAGTAATTGAAGTGGATATACAGAACAATAAGCCCAATTTACAGCTTATTGTTAATCAGTAAAAAATATAAGGAATTAATATGAGCTTTAAACATAATAGTAGAATAATTTTGGGCGCAGTATTTGGTAATTTAATTGAATCATTTGATATGGCGATTTGTGGTTTATTATCAGTGTACCTTGCTAAATATCTTATGGGTGATATGAGTATGGGGCTGTTAGTAATATTTGTGACTTTTTTTGCTGGTTATCTAGTGCGACCAATTGGGGCATTCTTTTTGGGCCTATTTTCTGATGTCTACGGTAGAAAAATTACTTTAGCAGCCTCAATTATTGCAATGGGTTCGGCTACTGCAGGGATAGGTATTATTCCCGGCAATAGTCATATTGGTCATTATTCAGTAATGTTATTACTAGTCTTTCGTGTGGTGCAAAGTTTTTTTTGTGGGGTTGAGTATCTTAATTCAACCGCTTATTTAGTAGAAAATGCCAAAGAGAATGAAAAAGGATTTTCTGGTAGTTGGTCGTCGTTTGGTTCTACAGCTGGTTTATTAATAGCATCCATAGTGGCCTTTTTTATGGCTAATATTATTGCTAAAAATGCTCATTATGAGTGGTTAATTTGGCGGGCGCCATTTTTATTGGCATTACTTGGTTCATCAATTGGCTTGTATATTCGAGTATATTTACCAGAGAGTCTCGAGTACATTATATATTACTCAGAAAAGCCAAAACCAAAAATTGCTACTCTTTTAAAATCGTCAATTGAGTATTGTGCAAATCACAAACTTAAAACTATTTACGTTTTCATCTTAAGTTGTTTAGGCGTGACAGCTACGTTTTTATTTTATATATACGGACCAACTCAAGCCCATATTTTAGCTGGTTTTTCTGAGAATGATATTATGATTTCCAATATTATCTCATTAAGTGTTCTACTCATAACTTATCCAGCGGCCGGAAAACTCACCGATAAAATCAATAAACAAAAGCTAATTATTGCCTCGTCAATAGGTTTGTTACTTGGTTCATATGTGTATTTTTTTGCATTATCAGCAGGTAATTATAAGTATTATTTGTTAACACAATTGTTATTGTCATTGCCATCAGGCATTTATTACGCCACAGTACCGGTGTTATTAACCAGCATGTTCCCATTGCAAATGCGCTGTACAGCCTTATCAGTGATTTATTCTATCGCTGCAAGTCTATCGGCGGGATTAACTCCACTATTTGCCTTGGTATTAATTAAGAAAACACAATTAGCTAATTCACCATGGTTATTAATTGGTGCTTTAGAATCGTTATTATTGATAATTATGCTCGTAAATAATTATAAAAAAACAGCGAGTAATTTCTTTTTAAAGCCCTGGTTTCAATGAACAAGGGCTTATAAAATTCGCTTACTTGTGTGATGCATTACTATTACGGATTTCTCTTGGATTCATCATCGTTATCTCCTGAAGTTTAATTTAGGTTGCCTTCATTTTAAGAATAGACCTTCATGCATAATTTTCAAGTAAGTTGCTATCCGTTATAGTGCATCTAACTGTTTATCCACAGAATCTGTGGATAAACTTGTTGGGAACTTCTTAAGTAAATTGATAACAATTATTATTGTGAATATAGGTAAGAATATCGTCTGGCAAGCCATTAGGAACTTGGTTATTTTTTAAAGCATTACGAATCGAACTGGAAGAATATGGATAATTACTATGCGGGAAAAAATATATTTTTCCCGTTGGAACGCTAAGAATATCATTAGGGTTGTGGGTAAGATGTGATGCTAACAATTGATCAGCTAAGTTTGCTGCGTCAGGACGACTTATCACAACTAGATTCGCAATGTTTAAGATGTCTTGATAGCGATACCACTCGTGAAAATGATTAAAAGCATCTAATCCCATAATCCAAACCAATGATGTTGCTGGATATTCTTGCTGCAGCTCTTCAAGACTTAATATGCTATAACTTTTGGAGTTGCGGTGAAGCTCGCGCTCATCAACCACAAAATTATTTTTACCGTTAATGGCTATGTTTAACATATTAAGACGATGATGATTACTGGCTAGATTGTTTTTCTTAAACACGGGATTACCGCAAGGCATAAAAATAAATTTATCGAAATTAAACAGCTGCTGTAAATCATTAGCAATATTTAAATGGCCATAATGAATAGGATCAAAGCTACCGCCTAAAATGCCAATTACTTTACTCATAAGGAAACTCTAAGAGTAATCTGGCGAGTTTAAATTTAGCTAACGCTGTTTGATGTGATTTAAAGTGTGTATCAATTTCATGTAACAAACAAATAGAGTCATATACTTTATTAATAGTAAGTTTAGGGTACACACTAACAAAGAGCGGAATTTGCTTTTGCCAAATTTTATACTCCTGAAAGATGGTACTTGCCGGCTGAACTCCTTGAAGTAAGGCCTGCAACACTAGTAAATTACGTTTTAAAATCCAGATTAAAAGCGTGATATCTGCATTTATTTCCAAATTAGGCAACTTATGCATGAGAGCGTCTTTTTGGTTCAGCATCCATGCATCAATTAATGGCTGCCATTCTTGTTGAGTTACCCCTAAGTGCAAGTTCAGATCATTAATGGTTAATTTCTGTGGCGCAGGATAACTTAAGCCCATAATCTCAAGTAATTGCTGACAGTGATAAAATGTGATGCCGTCACAATGCATAAACCAGGCTTTGACGTCATCATCTAGAGAGTATTGTTTTTGGTACAGTTGTTTAGATAGCCATAACCACAATTCAGCTTTGGATGGCGAGTATATACCATGCCAGCTGCAATTTGGTTGTAAATCAAGGTGAGAAAAAAAAGCATGCTTAAATTGTGAGGTATGAATGATACAAATATCATCATGAGCAACATCCAAAGGTATAAAGTTTTTATTCATGAGCGCAGTTTTTTCTAACTCAAGAATGTGAGCGGTTGGCTCTGGAAATAAACAATAATTTTGTGTTTGTTGGACGTATAAATCCCAGTCAGCTATGCTTTTAATTAGGTATTTTTTTCTATTCTCGATTTGCTGTTTTTTTATGATATTATTGGTTTCATAAGCAGTTAAGGCGGTATCTTGCGAGCTAAGTATATATAGATTATGCTCAGGGTGATATAAATTAGTGTGATTAAGTGCGTAACGCTTTATCATGATAATCTACAATGCTAGTTAGTATTTGTCGAGCCAGTTCTTCCTGCATTTCTTTGACAAAAAAATCTTGTTCGTAATTAGAGCCTAAAAGTCGCTCATTATTCATAGTTACTAATCGATTAGCGGTTAATTTGCCTGCAGGAATTATAGTATGTGATTGTTTGTTATCAATTACATGAAAATAAACTTTGTAAATTAGTTGGTACTGGCGGGGCGTAGTACTTGAACTAATGTTGCTAACCTGACGCTGCAATTCAACATTATCGATTATTAGCTCATAATACGCCTGGTTAGATGTTGGAGAAATTCTAACATTATAAGCTTTAAGTTCGCGCTCCAGGGCTAAACGTAAGTATTTTGCTTCATTAGGCGTGCTAATGAAGATATTTTCTAAATTTTGCAGGGTGGGCATCATACCCCGCAAATGAAAACCACAAGCAGTTATCGATAAGATTAATAACACCGTTAGATAACGAATTAGCATTTATGGCGCATCCACAGCAACAAAATTTATCAAATGGCGATGAGCTACCACTATTGCTTTTCTGATAGTTTTTCCAATTAAGAAAGGTGTAATTGTTTTCTGAGCCATAGCAATTAATGCTTCTTCTGATAAATCTAGACTCGCTGTGAGGTCACCACGTTTTTTACCGTTAACTTGAATTACAAAGGTAGCGTCATCCATTTTAAGTGCGCTTTTATCGCATTTTGGCCAAGTAGCATCTATAATTGCTTTCTTGTAACCAAGATCATGCCATAATACATGACATATATGCGGCGTAATGGGTGCTAAAATGCGAAGTAAAATACTTAGGCCGTTAAATATCAGGGCTTTATCAAATTCATCATGTATCTCAATCGCAATAAGCTCATTGAATATTTTCATACTGGCAGAAACAACGGTATTAAACTGTTGTTTCTCATAATCATTTTGAATATTGTGCAGTAATTGATGAATTTTTTGACGGACTAGCTTTTGTTGAGAATTAATTTCGCTCCAGTCCATGTAATCATAATTAAGATTATCTTCATTCATTTGTAAGATAAATGCATGATTGGTATGCGCAAAGCTCCAAATTCGTTTCAGAAAACGATGTGCGCCTTGCACGCCTGAATCTGACCATTCCAGGGATTGTTCTGGGGGAGCCGCAAACATAGTAAATAAGCGCGCCGTATCGGCTCCATAGTTAGTTATTAATTCGGCGGGGTCCACGGTATTCCCTACAGATTTAGACATTTTCTGTCCGTCTTTAAGAACCATGCCCTGAGTTAATAAACCAAGAAAAGGTTCATCAGAGTTTACTAGACCTTCATCACGTAATAGCTTATGAAAAAAACGGGCATACAACAAATGCATAGTTGCATGTTCAATGCCACCTATATATTGGTCAACAGGAGTCCAGTATTTGGCTCTATCATCGAGCATCGCTGAGGTCTGCCCCTTACATGCATAGCGTGCATAATACCATGAAGATTCAATAAAAGTATCGAATGTATCAGTTTCTCGTTTAGCCTCATGGCCGCATTTGGGACAAGATACATTTATGAATTCTGGGCAACTATCTAGTAGCTTGCCTTTAGCCTGCCAATCGACATTAGTTGGTAATTCAACCGGTAATTCCTCTTCAGGGACAGGAACTTTGCCGCAGTGTTCGCAGTAAATAATTGGAATAGGTGTTCCCCAGTAACGTTGTCTAGAGACGCCCCAGTCACGTAACCTATATTGAATAGTAGCTTTACCTAACTGCGCTGCTTCTAGGTAGCTAATTATTTTACTGCGTGCAGTATCAGTATCTAAATCATTAAACGCTGCGCTATTGACTAATTTACCATCACCAGTATAAGCGCTATGATTAAAATCATGTTCATTATCGGGTTTAATAACCACATGAATTGGTAAATTGTATTGCTTTGCGAATGCAAAATCTCTTTCATCATGCGCAGGAACACACATTACCGCACCTGTACCATAATTCATAAGGACAAAATTTGCTATCCAGATTGGTAGAGCTTGATTAGTTATCGGATGAATAGCAAAGCTGCCAGTATCGATACCACGTTTTTCTTGTTTAGCAATATCAGCTTCAGCTACTTTAATATGTTGACAACTATGAATGAAATTAGCTATTGCCTGGTCATCAGCCGCTAACTTTTGAGCCAGAGGATGATCTGGGGAGATAGCAAGATAGGTAACTCCCATAAGGGTATCAGCACGTGTGGTAAATATTTTAAGATCACCTTCATGGTGCTTGAATATTAACTCAGCGCCTTCGGAACGACCAATCCAATGCCGTTGCATTTGTTTTACTTGTTCCGGCCAGTTAGTGAGGTTATCTAATCCAGATAATAATTCTTCAGCATACGCAGTAATCTTCAAAAACCATTGTGAAATTTCTTTATGCTCAACCAGAGCACCGGAGCGCCAGCCACGGCCATTAATAACCTGTTCATTGGCTAACACAGTATTATCGACAGGGTCCCAATTAACTATGGAGTTCTTTTTATATGCAAGGCCTTTTTCAACTAAGCGCAAGAAAAACCATTGCTCCCATTTGAAGTATTGCGAATCACAGGTTGTAATTTCTCTTTTCCAATCAATAGCAAAACCCAGCTGCATTAATTGAGAACGCATGTGTTCGATATTTTTCTTAGTCCACTCGGCAGGGGCCACTTGATGTTTAATCGCGGCATTTTCTGCTGGTAAGCCGAACGCATCCCAGCCCATTGGTTGCAGAACGTTTTTACCTAACGCACGTTGGTAACGACTAATAACATCGCCGATAGTATAGTTCCTAACATGACCCATATGCAGTGTGCCGCTAGGGTAGGGGAACATGGAAAGACAATAAAATTTTTCTCTGTTTAAATCTTCATTGGCATGAAAACAATTTTTTTTATTCCAGTACTGTTGAGCTTGCGACTCAACTTCTGAGGGTATATAACTAGATTCCATAATCATTTACAAAAAGTAACCTAATAGTTAAGGATACAATCTCTACAGTTAGCTGGCAATAGCTTTGTAATTAAATTAATATGGAAAATTCCATAGGGCTGTAATTTTAACTAGTATTTTAGAGTTATAGTGATTTTTGCTTTGTTATTTAGTTTCTGCACAGGTCTTGATTAAATCCCTATTGCATTTTTAACTCGACTGCTATGTGTTTTGTCAAGTAAATGACGATAAAATCAGTCAAATTGATTTATTTGAGTCATAAGCAATACCAATTAAAGCTCTATGGCCCAATCTGCTATTCGTGGTCATTTCCATAGAAATGCGCACAAGTTTCTCATTCGGTTTCATAAAGAGCGCGCCCCAAACTTTAGCACGTGGTTCCTAAAGAGTTAAGGACACACAGTCGAGTACTACGAGGTCGTGCAAACCGTTTCCTGAGAAAAATCTGTTTTTATGCATGAACTAATACGGCCGATCAAGCGTTTGGCAATACCTACAATGGCGCGTTTCTTTCCAGTTGTTTAATGGCCATCCATGAGGCTTCAATAAGTATACCTCGAAGCATTGGGTTACCTTGACGGGTAATATGGCCAAGCCGTGTATGCTCGCCAGATAAGTGCTCGGCAGGGGTAAGGCCAGTATAGCTAAATAAATGTTTTTCGTTATGGAATTGATGCATATCACCAAGCTCATTAGTTCATAAATTTGTTGTAGACTATTGTCTTCCAGAGCCTGTTTTTTCAACATGCCATTAATTTCTTTTCTACGCATATTGAGTTGTTCCCATTGTGGGGCATATTGCCGAATAGTGTATTTGAAATAAGTGGGATGCTCTCCTGATTCAATTTTCGGAACCAATTTGATGTCTTAATTTAACCATATTTAATCGTTCAGCAGTAGGTATATAAACCCCGTGCAATCTACCAACTGACAATTGTGTGGTGATTTTTAATGCATCCCGTTTATCTGTTTTGACTCGATTGATTATTAAATAACGATGCAAGTCGAAACCTGAAAATCCTGCTTCGTAAGCTGTTTTAATTGATATTGCATTAGCAAACGTATATTTTGTCCAGCTGGCATGGTGTCACGTTTAACCACCTCTTTGTCACAGATGCACACACAAGAATATGTTTTTTTATGGACATCAATACCGACATAAACTATCTTATTTGTATAATCATATTTGTTCATTATGGACTACTTCGGTTAAGTAATTTGAACTACTGCTACAAATTAATTATCGGTTAGGTTTCCGCCTTCTTTACCGTTTTATTCTGCTACTATTAAATTACGGTGCAGGCGGAGACGCTGATGACCGTAAGGGAATTTAAAGGGGCAGAGCCCCTTTTTTAACAGCATAGAAACTTTAGCCATTTAAGCGGCTATAGATAGCTGGTATATCAGCCTCTCAATGGTGTTTTCGCTATATTTATCAAAATCAGGTTGATTTTCAGACTTTGAAA
>Ga0214917_10006245_pt1 | contig 12440 bp, 10 predicted proteins | sample LL_1208_BB_MetaG_FD_177983 | JGI IMG/M metagenome (GOLD analysis project Ga0214917, IMG submission 177983) | Freshwater microbial communities from Lake Lanier, Atlanta, Georgia, United States - LL_1208_BB | ecosystem: Environmental > Aquatic > Freshwater > Lake | place: USA: Georgia | collected...
TGAAGCTCGTCGCCGGGAATCAATTTTGCACGTTTCCTCGTTTCTATTTCGCCGTTACGCACAACATGACCTGCTTCAACAATCTGTTTGGCATGGCCTCCGGTTTCGGCGATTCCCAATACCTTTAACAAGGCAATCAATTCGATGTATTCGCCTTTTATTTTAAAGGGTTCCATGTTTTAGAAGGAGCGTTACGAGTTGGTTGGACGCTTCATAGGGCGACAACATTCCCTGGGTTATTTTGTTGCGCAATACGGTTTGTTGCGCGCGTATTTGTTCGTTTTGTTCCATAAATAGAGCTATTTGGTCCTTTAAACTGTCCTCAAAACACTGGAGCTCCTGTTGCTTTCGCTTGAATGCTAGGAAACCGTTCTCGCTCATTGTTTGAAAAAACAATTCCCACCAGGTTATGGGTAAATGCAATGAGGTGTTTTCAATGCTCGATATTGCAGCTACGCGGGGAGTCCATCCGCTTTCTTTAGGTTGTAAGAGGTGAAGGGCATTTTCATAGGTTCGTAGGGCTTTTTTTGCTGCTGCTTCATTGCCTTGATCGGCTTTGGTGATCAGAATTCCATCCGCCATTTCCATAATTCCGCGCTTGATTCCTTGCAGTTCGTCGCCTGCTCCTGAGAGCATCAACAACAGAAAAAAATCGACCATGGAGTGCACGACTGTTTCGCTTTGTCCAACGCCTACAGTTTCAATAATAATCACATCATACCCTGCAGCTTCGCACAAAATAATCGATTCACGTGTATGTTGGGCTACGCCCCCGAGGGTACTTCCAGAAGCACTCGGACGTATAAAAACCGTTTCTTTCATCGAAAGGGATTCCATGCGCGTTTTGTCGCCCAAGATACTTCCGCCACTGATGCTGGAGCTGGGGTCAATGGCCATGACTGCCAAACGGTGCCCTTGTGCTAGAAGCATGCTACCAATCGCTTCAATGAATGTACTTTTTCCCACGCCGGGAACCCCCGTTATCCCGATACGCCAAGCCTTACCGCTGTGAGGAAGGCATAGAGAAATCAAAGCGTTGGCTTCCGAACGATGCTTGGGTTGCTTGCTTTCAATGAGGGTAATGGCTTCGGCTAACGCTGCGCGGTCGCCGGCTATAATTCTTGGATAAAGCAAGGTTGCATTGAGCCGTTCAAGCTGCTCTTTCCTCCGGTGAGCCCAGTCATTAAATCGTTCGTCGTTTGGATTCACAAAAGAGTTTTCAGGGCTTCAAGCGCTTGGACAATGTTCGTGCGTACTTCGGAAATTCGAGCCTCCATCATGTAGCACGGGGCACAAATGAGTCGGTTTTCTGCATCTACAAGGACCTCCCGAACCGAACGTTCCACGGGTACCGCTCCAATTCGAGCCATTCCTGCATTAAAGCCAGCAATATCATAAGGGGAGGATTCTTGGGAAGTTCCGAGGGTTAATTGAGGATGAATAGTTGATCCCTCGAAGGCTTTGGCTAGGAGCACCGGACTTACACATAATGCGACAACGGGTTTTCCAACATTCACCATGTTGACGAGGAACAATTTTACTTCAGGAAGAATCGTCGAATCGGGTCCTTCAAAGGCCCAACTTGAAAAGTTCTTGGCGCTCCCGAATCCTCCCGGAATTACTAAAGCATCGATGTCTGCCGGTTCAACCTCACTTAGGTTACGCACTGCACCTCGGGCAATTCGGGCCGCTTCAATCAGCATGTTGCGCGATTCGTGCATGGGTTCTCCGTTTAAGTGATTTACCACATGGTGCTGAGGAAGGTCCAAGGAAATACAGACGGCATTCCAACCCAGCTCGTCGATAGCCAACAATGTTAATACGGCTTCTTGAACTTCTGCGCCGTCGTAAACGCCACATCCTGAGAGTAATACTCCAATGTTCATGGGAATTATTTTGAAGGAACTAAAGTATGATAAATTTCTTCGTAAAGCGGCACGATGCGATCCAAGTTAAATTTTTTTGATTGTTCGAAAGCTTGTTTACGATAGCGTTCTTTGTTGCGTGGATCCAAGAGCAGCAGGCAATTGGATGCCATGGATTCCACCGCGCCAACTTCGGAAAGAAAACCGGAATATCCGTGCACATTTACTTCCGGGATTCCACCTGTGTTGCTTGAAATTACCGGTACCCCTACCGCCATAGCTTCGAGTGCCGCTAACCCAAAACTTTCGGTTTCTGAGGGAAGAATGAAAACATCTGCAATTTCCAATACATGCTGTGTATCTCGAAGTTTCCCTAAGAAAATGATGCGGTCACACAACCCCAACGTACGGCAAAGTTGTTCGCAGGCATAACGGTCCGGACCATCACCCACCATCAATAATTTGGAGGGAAGGCTCTTGTTTACCAAGTCAAAAACCCGAATAACGTCCTCCACACGTTTTACTTTTCGGAAATTAGAAATGTGGCAAAGTATCGGTTCCTCTTCCCAGGCGTATGCCTTGCGAACCGATGCCGGTGATTCCGTAATTTTTAGGTCCGTTTCGATGAAATTCGGAACCACGATGATGTCTTTCTGGAGGTTGAAATGCCGAAGCGTTTCGGCTTTTAGGCTTTCAGATACGGCCGTAACCGCGTTCGAAGCGTTTATGCAGAACTGGACCACCGGGACAAACGATGGGTCCTTTCCAATCAGGGTGATATCGGTTCCGTGCAAGGTGGTGACAAACGGGACATTGATGCCTTCTTCGGATAAGATTTTTTGTGCCATGAATGCTGAGGATGCGTGAGGGATGGCATAATGTACATGTAAAATGTCCAGGCCTTCGTATTTGACAACATCATAAATCTTCGAGGCTAAAGTGGTTTCATAGGGTTGGAATTCAAATAGCGGATAGTCGGAAACAGAAACCTCGTGGTAAAAGATGTTCTCCCGAAATCGACCAAGCCGCACTGGTTGGGAGTAGGTGATAAAATGAATTTCGTGACCTTTTTTTGCAAGAGCCTTTCCAAGCTCGGTGGCTACGACACCGCTTCCACCAAAGGTGGGGTAAAGTACGATGCCTATTTTCATGGGTTAGACTTACCGATTGGAAAGAAAAATGTAATTCGGTAAATGATCGGAAGTATACGTACCACTTGACCAGCTTCGTTTTTAATTCGGAAGGCATAACTGGATCGAAATGGACTATTCTCTGCATTAATTACATCGTAAAAAATGCCTCCGTTTACCCGAACTTTACCATTGAATTCACGTGAAAAACCACCTCCAAGAAAAAGGGTTGGCGCCCAATTGCGGGTCGAATAGTTCATGACAATAAAGTTGAAAGGACTTCGCAGTAGTTCAAATTCCCCTCCGAGAAATAAGGTATTTTGGATGCGGTAATGGGCGTAAACCCCACCTCCGTAAACAGAAAACCCCATTTTTTGACCGTAATTATTTGACCAGGTGCGTTGCCATCGAAACGAAGGACCGACCGCCCATTGTTCGTTGAGGATGGCGGCATATTTTAGATCCCCTCCGACGGAACCTCCAAGATTTGAAGCACCTGCGAAGACTTCCAAGCCTATTTCAGATCCATTGTAGCTTGCTTGTGCCAACGTCAAAAGGGGTAAAAAAATACTGAAGAATAGGAATGATTTCATGAAAATAAATTTCACCAAAGGTAAGCAATGCGGTTGAACTAAGGCATTAATTCGCTCCACATTATTGGTTATCTTTGCCTTATGGAAATTATCGATGGTAAAGCTATTGCCCTGCAAATAAAGAATGAATTGAAGGCTGCTGTGCAAGATCGAAAGGCAAACGGTAAAAAAATTCCGCATTTGGCAGCGGTACTGGTAGGTAATGATAGCGCCTCGATGACCTATGTTCAAAATAAGGTTAAGGCCTGTGAAGAAATTGGATTTGAAAGCACCCTCATCCGTTACGACGACTCTGTATCTGAAGAGATTTTATTGGCCAAAGTAGCCTCTTTAAACCAAGATCGTAGCATTGATGGATTCATTGTACAATTGCCACTTCCTCAACATATCGATGAATTAAAGGTAACCTTAGCCATCGATCCCTTAAAAGATATTGACGGTTTCCATCCGCGAAATTTAGGAAACATGGTGATTCATGTCCCCGGCTTTCTTCCTGCAACCCCTGCAGGAATTTTAGAGCTGATACGTAGGAAGAATATTATCACCGAGGGGAAAAACTGCGTAATTATTGGCAGGAGCAATATTGTAGGAATGCCGTTATCCATCATGCTTGGTAGAAATGCGAATCCCGGCAATTGCACTGTGACCTTAGCGCATTCAAAAACCCAGCATCTTGATGCGCTTTGCCTTCAAGCGGATATCATTATTGCCGCGGTTGGACAACCCGGTTTTGTGACAGCCTCTATGGTTAAAGAAGGCGCCGTTGTTATCGATGTGGGTACTACGCGAATTGAAGATCCTCAGGCCCCCAAAGGATGGCGCTTGGTGGGGGATGTAGATTTTGAGCATGTCGCTTCCAAGTGCAGCATGATAACCCCAGTGCCCGGAGGAGTAGGACCTATGACGATTGCCTCATTGATGAGGAATACGTTGCAAGCCATGGAATTGAAAGGTAAGTGATTGTAAAAGGATTCGGGTCATTACTGCTTTGCTGTTTATTGGGCAGTCACTTGGATGCTCAAAGCGCGTTTCTCGGGCTTAGGCTCGGTTTTGCTTTGGGTTCCCATCAGCAGTCGTTGGTAGTAGGGGTTCATGCTACAGGATATTCTTGGAACCTGATGGCCAGTGTTGGAAGTGATGTATCTTATGCGCTGAACTCTTTTGGTGAACGAAGGAATTTATGGGAGTGGCGAACTTATTTGGGTGGAGCGTGGAAGTCAAAGCCCATCCTCGGTTCAGGGGATTTCGAGCTTGGAACGTTGAAGAATCCCTTTGATCGATCGAACAGTGTTGGGTATGCGTACCTAATATATTTGGACAATGCCGGGACTAGCCAACGTTCAGGGGCATTACGGGCTGAGTTCAACGGACAATCGCTTTATTTTGAGAATGATTTTTTAGCAGGTCAGGGTAAGGACCGATACCGAACGGCGTTTTTAAATTACCGGTATAGGAGTGATCTATGGGTTTTCAAAACAGGAATATTGCTTTGGACCGGCGAAACTTCCGGTATAGGCATCCAAGATTCCATAGTGAAAGGAACCAAGCAATTTTATAAAGACATAGCTAAGCTTCCGTTTGGTAGAACTTCCCATGGGATTGTCTTTGGTGGAATACGCTATGGAGGAGTAGGCCCCCCAATAGGGGTTGAGTTGGGAATAGACAGTGAACGCCTGAGGAATCTGGTTCAAAATAAGGTAGCACATAATCCCCTTTGGCATCGAAAAAAACCGCAAAGGGCAGTTTATTATCCTCCGTTGGATGATGCTGGATTACCAACGTTCAATTCTAGTAGAATTAGGGCATCAAAGCCTTATTTTACGCTTTCTCTTTATGCTGATTAGTTGAATGTGATTAACTTTGTTTAAAACCACTTTAAATGAAAGTTCCTGTAACGGTTTATGCAGAAATGACCCCAAATCCCACAACGATGAAATTTGTGGCGAATAAGTATATTTTACCCACTGGCGATTCTGTCGAATTCAATAAACGCCAAGATGCTGTGGGATTTTCGCCGTTGGCGGAGGCCTTGTTTATTTTTCCCTTTGTACGAAGCGTTTTTATAGCGGCTAATTTTGTCACAATTACTAAAACCGACAACGTACCCTGGGATTTTATTACCATGGAATTGCGGGAGTTTATTCGCGAGTTTTTAGCCGACGGAAAAGAAGTATTAATTCAAATGCCTGTTGCGGCGGAAAAACAAGTAGCACAGCAACGACCAGAAATTGCGCAACCCAGTGAATTGGACGAACCTATTTTAGCATTATTGGACCAATACGTCCGACCCGCGGTTGAAAATGACGGTGGAGCCATAGATTATGTGGGTTTCAATGAAGGAACGGTAAATTTGATTTTAAAGGGTTCCTGCTCCGGTTGTCCTTCAAGCACGGCTACTTTGAAAGGTGGCATTGAAACACTGCTGAAACAACACCTACCTGAAGTTCAAAAAGTAGAGGCATTCAACGGTTAACCGAATATTAAACAAAAAGAAACAAAACCGGAATAAAGGTTTGTTCAGTTGTGGCTTTTTCTGTATATTTGAGTAAAAAGCGATAGTTGGCTAGAATTCGTTCAATATGCAAGAACTTCATGTTTCAAAGGTAGATCTTCAGGAAGCGTTACACCATTATTTTGGATTTGATACCTTCAAAGGAGAACAGCAACAAATTATACTGAACATTTTGGAAGGCAACAATACGTTTGTGCTTATGCCAACCGGCGGAGGTAAATCGCTGTGTTATCAACTACCCGCGTTGATTATGGAAGGTACTGCAGTAATTGTTTCTCCGCTAATTGCACTGATGAAAAATCAGGTAGATGCAATTCGTTATGTCAGTCATCAAGGGAATATTGCCCACTTTTTAAATTCTTCCCTTTCGAAAAACGAAATCATTCAAGTCAAGAATGACATCATAAGCCAAACCACAAAAATGCTCTATGTTGCTCCTGAATCTTTAACAAAACAAGAGAATATTGATTTTTTATCGAGTGTTAATGTTTCTTTTTTTGCCATCGATGAAGCACATTGTATATCCGAATGGGGTCATGATTTTCGTCCAGAATATCGAAGATTACGTGAGATTTTCGAAAAGATTTCCCACGTTCCAATTATTGCACTAACTGCAACCGCAACTCCGAAAGTTCAATTGGATATCCAAAAAAACCTAAACATGTTGGATGCTAAGGTATTCAAGGATTCATTCAATCGGTCCAACCTATATTATGAAATCCGACCAAAACGTGACGTTGAACGAGAAATCATTAAATACGTTAAATCCAAAGAAGGACAAAGCGGCATCGTGTATTGTTTGAGTCGGAAGAAAGTAGAGGAAATTTCAGAGCTTTTCCAGGTAAATGGAATTAAAGCGCTTCCTTATCATGCGGGTTTAGATGCCGAAATGCGTGCAAAACATCAGGATATGTTTTTGATGGAGGAAGTGAATGTGATTGTCGCAACCATTGCTTTTGGAATGGGAATAGATAAACCAGATGTTCGTTTTGTCATTCATCACGATATTCCAAAGAGCATCGAAAGCTACTATCAAGAAACAGGTCGAGCAGGGCGCGACGGTGGGGAAGGGGAGTGCATTGCTTTTTATTCCTACAAAGACATTGAAAAACTGGATAAATTCTTAGCAAATAAACCCCTCACAGAACAGGAAATTGGACGTCAATTACTTCATGAAATTGTCTCTTATGCCGAAACCTCCGTTTGCAGAAGAAAGTACATTTTACATTATTTCGGAGAGTCGTATAACGAACAAGGATGTTCTGGATTATGTGATAATTGCAAGTTTCCCCGCGAGCGAACGGAAGGAAGGGAATTTGTCTTAAAATTATTACAAACGGTTCATTCCCTGGAAGAACAATTCAAAGCTAAACATTATTGCGCCTTCCTTTCAGGGCAGATTAACGCTGATATTAAAGCCTACAAACATGAGACTTTAACGAACTTTGGTTTAGGTAAAGATAAGGATGAGCATTTTTGGAATGCCGTTATTCGACAAACCATTTTAGGAGGTCTATTGGAGAAGGATGTCGATTCGTTCGGAATTTTACGCTTAACCCCTTACGGGCGCGATTTTACTCAGAATCCGAGTTCTTTCCTTTTGCTGAAAGAACATGATTTTTCGCAAACAGACGATGCAGAGCATTTCTCGAGTGCAGGCCGAGAAGCGGTGTTCGATGCCCAGTTATATGATCTCTTGGCTGCGTTGCGAAAATCGGTTGCCAAAGAGATGGGAGTTCCACCTTTTGTTGTTTTTCAAGATCCTTCCTTGAAAGATATGTGTTTGCAATATCCTGTCTCCTTAGAAGAGTTAACGCATATCCAAGGAGTGGGTATCGGTAAAGCACAGCGGTTTGGAGAGCCTTTTATTGCGCTTATTGAACAGTATGTACACGAACATGAGATCGAACGCCCCCAAGATTTTGTCTTTAAGTCCTTGGTGAATAAATCGGGTTTTAAGGTACAATTGATTCAAAATATTGACCGTCAATTATCTTTGGACGATTTTGCGGCCAATCAAGGAAAAACGTTTGATGAAATTCTTCAAGAAATTGAGACCATCGTTTCTTCAGGGACCCGGGTAAATTTAGCTTATTACATCAATCAACGCATTGATATCTCGGAACAAGACGAGATTTTTAATTTTTTCAATGAGGCGGAAACCGACGATATTTTGACGGCTTACCGCGAATTTGATGGTCTTTATTCCGAGGAAGAATTACGGCTGGTTCGAATTCGCTACATGAGTGAAATCGCCAACTAATTTTCACTTATTTCAATAGGGTTTCTACGGATTTTCGGGTGACTGAATGGTAGTTGTTTTTTGCTTTGGCAAATACCTCCTTTGCCCATGGCTTCCTTTCGTTGTCGGATACTACCGCCTTAAACAATGGAAGTACGTATTTTCTTCGACCCGTGGATTGCAAAAATTCCTTTATTTCTGGGGCCACGCGCCAGTTGTTGCATCGTAAATTTAACATGAGCCATTCGAATTGAATTTCTCGATTCGCTTTACTAAAATGCCCATTTTGGTCAAGTTGATTCAAGGTGTTTGAACTTAATGTGGGGCTTAAATTGCGTAAATACATTATCCATTGTTGAGAACAATAATCCTTGGGATTTAGGTGGTTGACTGTGACTTTTTTTCGTTTTTTCGTTCGACCTTTAATTTTTATATAGTTAATGGTCTTTACAGGTTTAAAAATATCTTTTCCTTGGTTGGTTTGTAGCGCCAAGGATTTCATAACACTTAACCGTTCAGACGGTTGGAAAAACACATTTTTTGGAATTCCAGGTTCATAAATCCAAGCTTGATAGTTAAACTTGATGAATTTGGGATTCAACAGGTTAGCATTCAAATAATTGATAAACTTGTGGGTGTTCATGGATTCGAAACGATGCTCGTTAAAGTAGTTGGTTAAGAACAAATCGAACGTTTTTCTACCTACGAGATGTTCCAAAGTTTTCAGAAAATAAGCTCCTTTCACGTAAGCTACACTCGTCATTCCTTCATCCGGATCTCTGTTTTTTAGGTTCAAGAATAAAGCTGCGTCCTCAGGATGTTTCGATGTTTTAATTTGGACTAATTCTTCGTTCAGTTCGTTCCATTCAATTTCACTGAGCATATTACTGTATTCTTTTCCGTACAGTTCCTCCATAATTCGGTGCTCAAGGTAGACTGTAAAGCCTTCGTTGAGCCAGAAGTCGTTCCAGGTTTCATTGGTAACAAGATTTCCAGACCAAGAGTGAGCCAGTTCATGAGCAACCACTGAGACTAAACTTTTATCCCCGGCAACAATAGCTGGATTAACAAATGTAAGGCGGGGGTTCTCCATACCACCAAAAGGAAATGAAGGATGCTGTACCATGAGATCATACCTTCCCCAGGCATAAGGTCCAAATAACTTCTCGGCAGCATTTAGCATTTTAGGCAATTCGCTAAATTCATTTGCAGCGGATTCAATCCATGCCGTAGGGGCGTAAACTCCGCAACGTGACGAAAAAGGGTGGTAGCTGATTTTTCCTACGGTTAGCGCAATTAAGTAAGAAGGTATCGGTTTTTCCATAGAAAAACAGTAGGTTCCAGAGGGGTTGACGAACGTGGGGTTTTTTGCACTCATTAGTGCCATAAATCTTGGGCTTACTTTTACTGTAGCATCGTAGGTAATTCGGTTGGAGGGCGCATCTTGTAGCGGGATCCATGAGCGTGTAAGTATTGCTTGACCTTGGGTGTATAAAAAACTAAGGGACGAATCAGGTTCAATCCATTCAATGGCGCGGCAAGAAGGTCCAGTTTGATAATAGATATTAATAAACTGGGTATTCGGTACGATGTTTACGATTAAAGGTTGACCAAGGATTGAATCTTTATCCATTTTTCCGATCACAAAATCCGCCTCTTTTTCATGTCCTTTAGGGCCTAAGGTTACCTTTTGTATGAGTGGGCCGTTAATATCGAATATGGCCTTTTCCGCATTGTTGTTGATTACTTCATGACGTGCAACACCATAAATCGTTCGATGTTTAAAACTAACTTCAAGCTCTAAGGATAAATGCTTTGTTTTCAATTCCTTGAAATTAGCATAGGAATGGATATCCAATGACGTAACATCAATAGTCTCGGTAAGGGTGGCATTAGGTGTATCCTCACGCTTACAAGCGCACATTGCGAGAAATAACCCGCATAAAATAACATTATTTAAACGAAATAATCCCAAACTTTTCACGGTTTTTATTTACTGCATACATCAAAACCTCTTTGTTTTTCCAATCAACTTTCATGGTTTTAGGGACGGCAATAGAAGACAATTCCTGACGCGAAAACAAGGTTTTGCGGTCTAAATTTCCCGTGGATAAATCCACCTTTACCAAGGCTACTACATTTTGCCGAGTATTTACATCCATCCCATAGAGATTTTTTAAATTTCTAGTAAACGATCCGTCTTCTTCATAATTTTTTTTATGGTCGTTGAATAGTATATAAGAATATTGTTGATTGTTGAATCCTATAAAAGAACTGAAAGGGCCCCGATCATTCAAAGAAATTTGGTTTTTTGGGATGCGCTTTCCCCATATATAACTCCCGTCGGATCCAATTTTCACTACTAGGATATCCATGTAATAATAGTAATAATAGACGTTGGTAATACCTGTCTTAGAATCATAATTGTTAAATTGCCTTTCATAATATTGTTCAAGGTAACAGATTTGACCACTATCCTCCAAAGATTGAATCTGACGGAGTTTATACGAATATACTTGTGGGTTATCGCTTGGATTTGTAGTTCGATTCATTTTATTCGATTGTGCATCGCTCTGATATTCTTGAAGTAATTCCATATCGAAAGGAGCATACTTATATCCCAAGATACTATCGATTTGTAAGTTAAGTGTTACAGAAAATATCCCATTAATTCCTTGGTTTTTCCCGCTTCCGTATAAACCGGAAATCGAGACTAGTCCGGAATTATTCGAACTCATTTTTAGGTCGTCGATGCGCTTGTCCTCTAATTGAACTTTAAATTCCACTAAACTGTCTTGATTGATTTTATAAATATGCAATGCTTTAAAGTTTTCCCAAGATTTCCCGAAATATCGATCGTTACGGTCTTTGTATTCTGTAACAGCAATTAAATAGGCTCCGCTATTAGTGAGATGGCTTTGCATAATGGTGGACATGTTGCCTTCAAATGGCATGAGGTATTCGCCACGTTTTATTTCTTGAAACGTGGAATCATAGATAACATAACCGTAGAGGTCTCGGTTTTCCCGTCGACCCGGTATTTCATAGATAATGGCTAGATATTGTTGGTTTTGGGATAGAATAAGTTTGAAATTAGGTCGGGCACCAAGCCTTGGATCTTCATAACTGCAACGTACTTCGGAAGGGGCATTTTTTTCACCCTCACGGATTGATTGACTATACATCCTCATAGTAGAGCCTGTTTTATCGCTTAAAAACACCTGGAAATTTCCGGCAAAGTATGCCGATGATTCGATGTTTGCATAGCCGGTTTCTGTAACGGGTTTAATGCGCTGTTGGCTCGTAAATGCTAATTGATTGTATGTATTTAAACGGTATGCACCAATCAAAGATCCCGTATAGCGAAATGCGTAGAAATCTGCACCATTGATGGGTAGGATGTCCAATAAGGTTCCGCGTGCAGTTTCCAATGGACCCCAACTTATCGGGAGCGTTTGTCCGGATACAACAGTTACCAAACTTAAAATACCCCAAAAGAAGAATCTTGTTAAATACCTACGTAATTCCATGGGGTAATGCGTTTGAGCTCTTCCTTGATTTCTTGGGATACCTCCAGTGTTTCGATGAACTGATGCAAGGTGACTTGGGTGATTTTTTTATGGGTTCGTGTTAGTGCTTTCAAAACCTCATAGGGTTCCGGATAATGCTCGCGTCGTAGAATCGTCTGTATGGCTTCGGCAACTACCGACCAATTTTCCTCCAAATCGAGTTGAATTTTGTCCGGATTCAAGACCAGTTTTTTCAACCCAATATCCGTGGCTTTTAGCGCAATCAAGGTATGGGCGAAAGGGACTCCAAGGTTTCGTAGGACGGTGGAATCTGTGAGGTCACGTTGTAAGCGCGACACAGGAAGCTTTGCTGCAAAAAACTCGAAAAAAGCATTTGCTACCCCAAAATTCCCCTCGGCGTTTTCAAAATCAATTGGATTCACTTTATGCGGCATGGCGCTTGAACCAATTTCTCCTGCTTTGAGTTGTTGTTTGAAATAATCCATCGAGATATACGACCAACAATCGCGGTTCAAATCGATCAATACTGTATTCATACGCTTCATGGAATCGCACAAGGCAGCTAAAA
>Ga0214917_10006246_pt1 | contig 12440 bp, 13 predicted proteins | sample LL_1208_BB_MetaG_FD_177983 | JGI IMG/M metagenome (GOLD analysis project Ga0214917, IMG submission 177983) | Freshwater microbial communities from Lake Lanier, Atlanta, Georgia, United States - LL_1208_BB | ecosystem: Environmental > Aquatic > Freshwater > Lake | place: USA: Georgia | collected...
AGTAATTAGCGGAACTAAATATTTTGTTGGATCTCTCGGGGTTGGAAATTCAAGCAATCCAAATAATAATAAATTATATCTTTATAATAGTGGGACATCTAATTTTGGAATTATTCAATTTTTAGGCGGATCTATTCCTGACCCAGGACAACAAATTTATTTTAAAATGGATGATAATTATTTAGGACGTAATATGTTTTTTGGATTAAGTGAATCTACTATATCTGGAAATGATGTAAGCAAAGAGAATGCACCTATAACATTCCCTGGAGGAATAAATGTATCTGGTACAGGCGTATTTAATGCTATAGATTCACAAAATGTTGATGCTTTAAATTTATCTGGTATAGATGTTACTATAACAGATGGTAAATTAACAATTAACGAAGATGTTGTAATTTCTGGAAGAAATCAATACAATTATATTCCCGCAGATATAACTACTACAAGTGGAAACGTTACAGCTTTTTCATTTAATTTAAAAAAGGATAATATATATCGATGTGAACAGTTTTTTAGATTTTCAGTTAACGGGGGAAATTCTTTTTCTGATGTTAGTAAAACTCCTACAAGTTCTATTTGGGCAGACGGCTATAGGATGGGATTTAATAATAATACAGGTTTTCTTCCCTTAAATGCTATTATGGTCGCAGGTATTGATGTTGGGGCAGGAGGCTTTTGGGGGACTTTAACAGGCACAAACACGCATACACGAAAAGCTCTATTAAGACCTCTTCAAAATGCTTCTATAAATTTTACATATGGAAGTAATAATGGATCATCAACTACATTAAATTCTGGCAGTTACGTATTAATAGAAAGAATAAATTAATTATTTCATAAGATATAATTTTTATTCTACAATTCAATAAAATCCTCTAATTTATTAGATTAAATTATTAATAAATAGTAATATATTATATAGAATAAAAGTGTAAATTAATGTGAATATGCTATCTAAAATATTTGGCCCTAACTGGAGATCTAGTTCATCTGGAATAGCTACGGTTGTAGCCGTTTGCACAGCAATAGCAATTCATTCTGATCCAGTATTAGTAGCATTTCTTCCAGATGGATTAGAAAGTTATGTATTAGGAATTTCTAAAATTGTAGCAGTTGTATCTGGTATTATTTTTGCATTAACTGTAAAAGATGCAGCAGTTACTGGTGGAACAGTAGCTCAAACAACTGAAGCTAAAGATAGAACAAATGGAGAAAACATATGAATAAATTAAAATTAACAGCGATTGCTTTTTTAAGCATATTTCTTGGCGCTTGCGCTACAACCCCAACGGGTCAAGTTGATCCAGCAACAAGCGTTTCAAATGCTCTTCCTTATGTTAAACCAGCAGTTGTATTAGCTTGTACTGTTGTTCTTGATCAAGCTGTTTCTGGGAATGATAGAATTGAAAAAGCTAAAATGATTAATCATGTAGCCTCAATAGTTGAAGGATTAACAGTTGGAACTGCGCCAACGCCAGAACAATTACAAAAAGCTCTTACTGATTATCTTCCAGAAGAAAAAACTCATTGGGTAAATTACGTTAGTGTTATTAAAGATATTTATGCTCAACAATTTGCTCGTATTGATGGAAATACCGCTCTTGCAATTAAGGTACTTAACGCTATTGCATCTGGATGTAAGGATGCTACAGCAAGTTACGTAGAGTAATCATGCCAACTGGAATACTCCAAGCATTACTCTCTGCGGTATCTGGAATATTCTCAGCAATTAATAACGTATTCGGTGCCAAGAATACAAAAGAAATGAAAGAGCGTCAAGAAGCCCAAAAAGAAGTTAATTATCAAAGTGAAATAGAAAAATCTGTTAAGGAGAAAAATCTTGAAGAAATTCGTAAGCGTATTAGTTCTTAATTGTGTTCTAATTGGTTGTGCGACTGTGACGCCAAATAAAATAGAAGATGATAAATCTTCATATGATGCAACTACTCCAAAACAATATGAAAAAGATAATGGTGGGTTAATTTCTTTTATTGGTGATGATGCAGTTATTACTTCTCAAGCGCGTGAAAGATATAATAATTTAATATCAATGTATAGAATTAAATTTAAAAAAGAAAAAGCAATAGAATTAAAAACAGATTCTGGCATTAAACCTTATAAAGATAATTTTGGCAATGAACTTTATCTTATTGATAGTGAACATCTTGTTTATTTTGGAGTCTTAAATTCTTGGTTAAAAGAAAAAACCCCAGCAGATAATATTATAGATAAAACAATAGATAAAATAAATAATTAAATAAAATGGGCAGTTTAAGTTTAAAAAATTTATATAGTTATAGCGTATCTTTAGTTGGAGCAGGATTAGATGGTATATATATCGTCCAACCAGATTTGATAAATGGTAAAAAATGGTATAAAGGAACAGGAGCAGTATCAGATTTTTTTATAACTTGGAGTAAGCCTAGCGTTCCTTATCCTTTAGGAGCTTGGATTGTTGCCGCTTTTACGCCAGTTTATGTTGCTGAAGGAAATGCTACATTCCCATGGCAGCAAAATTGGAATACGCCAGCAGGAGGATATATAAGTTTATCTCCAATAAATATAAACAATAATAAAATTTCTATTAAAAAACAAAATTTAATAAGTTTAAAATCTGTAATTTTTTATAGCGAAGACCAAGCAACTTATATTTTTCGCTCTGCAACAAATAATACTTTATCAAATATTTTTAATTATTTAGAATTTGAAGCATACAACGATACTTTAGAAATTTTTTATGAAGGGTCTCTTGATGGTTCAAATAAAGTTGTTTTATCTAATGGATCAAAATGGATTGATATGTTCAATAATGATTCTAATAATTATATAATTCCTGCAAATTCAATTATAAGAATAAATTTAAGTTTAAATAAAAATATACTTATTGGCGGCGGAGCAGTTATACAAAAATATTATGGTGGAAAAATAAATTTAAGAGAATTTATTCCAAAAGATCTTCCAGGTCTTCAATTATGGCTTGATGCGACTGTTGGATTATATGATTTAGCAGGGGAGCCAGTTTTCAATTATTATCAGATTGCTAAATGGGAAGATCAAAGCGGAAACGGGAGACACGCTACTCAATCAAATCCAGATTATATGGCGCTTCTTCAAACAGGCAGTCAAAATAAGAAAAATGGAATTTATTTTGATGGCGAAAATGATTTTTATACTGGTATTGCAAATGCAATTGGGACATTTACAGCAAATTCAAAATTTACATTTTTTATTGTTTGTAAACCAGATCTTTCTGGTAGACAAGCATCTTATGGTGGTGGAGGAATTATTGGAAAAAGGCAGTATGGAGATGGTAGAGATTGGTATTTTGGAGTAAGATCTAATGGAAAATTTGCACTAAATAATAATGACGGCGGATCAACTGCTTGTAAGGTATCAAATTCAACGCTTACAACAAATACGGCTTGTATACTTGGCGCAAGTCTTGATTATAGCGCTTCAACAACACCAACTTTATATCTTGGTTCAACTATTGAAACTACTACAAACGATGATGCTTCTGCAGGATGGGGAACAGGAGATGGTGAAATTGGTAGAGGTTATACATCTTCGTCTTATTACTTTAAAGGCGAAATTTTTGAAATTTTAATTTATGATTCAGTCTTATCTCTTAAAAATAGAGAAAAAGTTTTTAATTATTTAAAAAATAAATGGGATATTCAATAAATAAATTATGCTTAATAAAAAATCTCTTGATCTTATATTAGAATTTGAAGTTGGTGGTGGTGAAAGTTATTATAATAAATTTTTAAAAAATCCAACTTGGCCAGGGGAGCAAAGTGGAGTTACAATTGGCGTTGGTTATGATCTTGGATATGTTAATAAAGCAGAATTTACAAATGATTGGAAAGAGTTAAATCAAAAAGACTTTGATAGATTATATAAAGTTGTTGGAATAAAAGGCATAGCAGCAAAAGATCTTATTAGAGGATTAAAAGATATAAATATTCCTTGGGATCTTGCACTTAAAGTATTTAATAATAAAACAGTAACTAAATTTTATAATTTAACGCAACAAACTTTTCCTAATTTTGATAATCTTCCAGAAGATGCAAAAGGTGGATTAGTTAGTCTTATATTTAATAGAGGAAATAGCCTTGAAGGTGATCGCCGCCGCGAAATGAAATTAATTTATCAAGCTATGAAAATAACATCAATTTTTGATCAAAAAGCTCTAACTTTTATAGCAAACCAAATAAGAAGCATGAAAAGAATTTGGATTGGCGGAAGTATAGAAAAAGGCATGAGTCGTAGGCGAGATGCAGAAGCTAAAATAATTGAAGAATCTTTAAAAGTGTAATAGTTATTATGAAAAAATTAATATTAATATTACCTTTGTTATTATTGATTAGCTGCTCAGAACCAAATTTAGATAGTAGAGAATTGCCAACAAAATATCCAGAAACTCCAACTATGGGCTCTGCAGATGATGCTACCAAAGAATTGTATAAGAAATAATTAAAATTAATTAAAAATGCCCTCTCTGTACGTGTATAATATATATAGACATGAATAATAATTCAGAGAAGTTAGGTTTTGACTTAATCAAAACCAAATATAAACCTAAAGCTCGTAAAAAAGCCAAAACTAAAACATCTGAAAATGCTTTAATATTTTCTAAAAAAATTATTGCTATGCTAGAAGATAAAGTAAAAATTCATAACGAAAAAAATACTAAACAAATTAATTTATCAGATTTAAAAAAGGCTTATAAAAATGGATTTAATAATTCAGAAGATTTAAACAAAGAAGCTCTTGCCCATGTTAATTTAATGCTTCGTATTTCTCAAGGTGAAGCAAATGAAATTTTTAAAAATTTCAAATCTACAGTTTTTGAAATTTCTGGATCAGAATTTATAATTAAAGGAGATCTAATTCCTGAAGAATTAGACTATAAACAAGCATCTGAAGATATTATTAATTATGATTTAAAAGATTTTAATTTTAAATCACTTGAAGAATTATATCTCGAAGATGAAGAAGATCGTGTAACATATGGTTTCAACATAGATTAAATTATGAAAAAATATAAATACGAATCATTATTTGCGAATATTAAAATTCGCCCAGTAGTAAGCGAAGAAAAAGATAAATATCTTTCTGTTGCATCATTAGATAAATTAAGAAAATTTTTACCAGAGATTAATACAGAAGATAATGTAGATCTTCTTCCTGTGGCTTTTGATGCATGTGTTGTTAATAGAGTTAATAAAAATGGCGATGTTATTGATGGTGAAACTGCCGCTAAAATAGCTAAAAATTTTGCTAATAAACCAATTAATATTGAACACAATAGAAATCAAGTTATTGGTTGTATATTATCTGCTAGCTTTAGCAAATTTGGTAGCAATGAAAATCTTTCAATAGAAGAAGCTAAAACAATGAAAGAGCCATTTAATATTACTTTAGGTGGTGTTATTTGGAAAATAGTAAATCAAGATCTAGCTGATCAAATTGAGGAATCTAATGATCCAACTAGTGATCATTATATGACTATATCTGCTTCTTGGGAATTAGGATTTAATGATTATAATCTTGTTATTTTAGATAATGGCGAGAAGAATATAGAGAATGCTCAAATAGTATCAGACGCAGCTGAAATTGAAAAATATAAAAACAACCTTCGTGGTTTTGGCGGCTCTGGAAAATTAGATAATAATAAATCAATTTATAGACAAGTTTTAGGCAAAGTTGTTCCTCTTGGTATTGGATTTACGTTAAATCCTGCGGCTGATGTTCAAGGAATAGCCACTCCTCCAGAACAACCAATTCAAATTGGATTAAAGGCTGAAGAAAATGCCACAGAAATAGAACAAAAAGAGGCCGAAGCAACACAAGAACCTGTATTGGCCTCAGAAAATAGTATTTCCCAAGAGGAAAAATTAAATGTAAAAAAAGAGAGGATATATATGAAAATAACCAAAATTGAAGATATTACTGATTCCCTCCTTAAAGAAGCTACAGCTAGTTCTGTAGTTGAATTTATTGCTGAGGAAATTAAAAAAGCTAATGATACATTTGTAGCTGAAAAAGCCGAAAAAGAAAACGAGCTAAAAGCAGCTAACGAAAAAATTGCTAATGTAACAGCAGAACACGAAACTGTTAAAAAGCAAGTACAAGAACTAAATGAAAAATTAGCAGCAATTCAAGCAGAACAAGAAGCCAAGGCTAAAGAAGAAGCATTTTCTATGCGTATGGCAGCTCTTGATGAAGAATATGAACTTAATGACGAAGAGCGTAAAGTTCTAGCTGCTGACATCAAAGATTTAAATGACGAAGCCTTCTCAGCTTATAAAAATAAAATGGCAGTTCTTATGAAAGATAAGAATAAAGCTGCTAAAAAAGCTAAAGAAGAAAAAATGAAAGAAGAAATGAAAGCTTCAACCATTTCACAAGAAGCTGTTGCCTCAGAAACTGAAAAAGTAGCTGAAAAAGCAACCGAAGAAGTTGTCAACCAAGCTGTTGATAATGGAACAAAAGCTTCAGCAGAAATACCAAATTCTGCTCCTGCTGCAGAGCCAACCGTACAAGAAAAGTACGCTAAAGCTTTCAGCTTGGACGGATTTGAAATAAAATAAAACAAAATAAGGAGAAAAATATATGGCTCATAATTTAAGACCATTAAGACAATATAACGAGCACGATGTAGTTAACCTTTTCGCCTATAGCGGAGATGTAACTACTCCAGTTCTCGCAGGTAAAGCTGTTAAAATCGCTGGTAGCGGTTTTATGGCTAGCGTATCTAACCCAGTTGAAGACCTAGGCAGCGTTGGCGCTTCCTATACAAATGTAGCTTCTTCCCGTTATGGCGCAGTACCTAAAGTAGTTCCTGCTACTTCTGGTTCAGCAGTTCTAGGATTGACTCTTATGCCAATCCGTGAAACTGACGAAAACGGTGAAAGACTCGTTTTCAATCCACGTAAAGCAGCTGAAATGGGCGTTGTTATCAGCGGCCAAGCAGTTCCAGTTTTAACCCGCGGTATCGTTCTATATAGCGGACTAGTTGGAACCGCAGGAGATAGCGTTTATGTTCATAGCACAAGCGCTGGTGATCTATCCACAAGCTCTGCTGGTGGAACAAAAGTAGGAAAATTACTTGGAACCGTAGATTCCAATGGTTTTACTCTACTCAAGATCGAACTCTAATTTCAGTAAAGGAGAAAATTTAACATGAAATTAAAATTAAAAAATACCCCAGAACAAGTTGAGCTAATCAAAGCTATGGGCAGCAGAGATGCTACCGTAGCCAGAGAAGCTACTCAAGCATTTGCAGCATTCATCGGCCCAGTCGTTAGCAAAGTTCTAATGCAAGCTGGTACTGCTAGTGCAGTTTACAGTGATCTTCCTTTTGATGAAGATGACAATCCTTCTATCCCACTAGATCTATTTGCTGGTGAAGGCGAAGGATATACAACTGTATGGAGCCAAAACGTCGGTGGTGGTCTACCAACCTCAGAAGTTTCTGGTTTCTCAGAATTGAAAGTTGCTACCTATCGTTTGGATAGCGCAGTTTCTTTCCTAAAGCGTTATGCTCGTCGTGGTCGTCTCGACGTAGTAAGCAAAGCAGTAGAACGTATGACCAACGAAGTTCTTGTAAAACAAGAACGTAACGCTTGGGCAGTAATTCTAAAAGCTCTTGCAGAAGCTCGTACAAAATTTGACGGAGTTACAGCTGCTGATCATATCGAAAGCGTTAGCGGTGGTGCTCTTACACTTGGCGGACTAAACAGCTTAATTACCCTAGTAAAAAGAATTAATACCTCTTATGCTGGTGGTACAACTGATAGTTCCTACGGTCTAACTGACTTGTTTGTAAGTCCTGAGATCAAAGGTGATATCCGTGCATTCGCTTACAATCCAGTAGGCGGCGGATTTGCTGGATCAACTTACAGCGCCTCAGAAAATGGCAAAGTAACTGATCTTCCAGCTGGTGTTCGCGAAGAGATCTATCGTGGTGCTGGTACCCAAGAAATCTATGGTATCGCAATTCACGAATTGATCGAACTAGGTACTGGCAAAAAGTACAATACACTATTTGACGAACTAGCTGCAGCAGGTAATTCTGGTCTAAGCTTTACCCCAAGCTCAGACGAAATTCTTGTTGGATTAGATCTAACTAAGGATGCATTTGTTCGTCCAGTAGCTCGCAATAGCGAAACTGGTGGAACATTCACAGCTCTAGCTGATGATCAATTCGTAATGAGAGCCGATAAAATCGGATTCTACGGAGCCCTCGAAGAAGGCCGCGTATGTATCGATGGTCGTGCTGTCGCAGGATTAGTCGTAGCTTCCTAATATTTTAAAATATTAGAAAAATTGAAAAGCCCAAGGGTTTATCCCCTTGGGTTTTTCTTTTTATTAGACATATAATATTTATAACCATATAATAAATTAAGGAGATAAATATGCCTAGAAAATCTAAATTATCACAATTAAATCAAACTCACGGTAAAATTGAAAAACCAGTTACTCTTGATCAAATTTGGGGAGATACTGGAATTACTAAGTATGGCACTCTTGATCCTGTAGAATACGATAAATATGTTAATGATTTAAATAAAAGCGATCTTCAAGCTCACGCAGTGAAGATTGGCCTAGTTCCAATTGATGACAGAAATACATTAATTTCTAGATTAAAAAGAGAATTTAATAAACATATTTCTGCTTATAAAGTTAAATCTTTTGAAAAGAAAGAAATAAAACTTTCTAAAAAATCTAAAGACATTTTAGCAGAAGGCCGTTAATTTTATTTCGATAAAATAATTGTTCCGTGTAATATTTTACATGGCTACATATTATAATTTCACTGGTTATCAAGGCGATTATATTCAATTAAGTTTAAATGTTGTAAGTTCTTCTGGAACACCAATTAGTTTTAGTGGATATGATGTAAGAGGTCAGGTTAGAGCAACCTATGGCTCATCTGGAGTTTTATTAGATTTAAATCCAACAATTAATCTTTATAGTGGGAATGCGTCGTCTATAAATATAAATTCTTATATATCTCAAGATATTCCTGTAGGAGAATTTGTTTATGATATAGAAAGATTTCCTTCTGGTATTCCTACGGGAGATAGCATAAAATTAATTAGAGGAAAATTTTCAATCCTACCAGAAGTAACGAGATAATTTTATGGCAGACATAAATGTTAATGTTGTTTTGCCAGATGCAATTAGCGTTGATGTAACATCACCAACGCAAGCATTAGCTACTAATGTTTCTATTCCAGGCCCTCAAGGACCAAGAGGAGAAAAAGGTAATCCAACAACAATAAATTCACTTGAAGCAGAAAATATTATTATAAGTGGTGCAGATGGCAATATAGTCTATACTAGTGGAACTAATACAATTTTTATTTCTGGTAATAGTGGACATTTTCAATCCGCAATAAATTCTTTAACAAATAATTTAAATTCAACTGGTGCAAATTTATTGTCTACAATTAATACCGCCAGTGGTTACCTTCAAACTCAAATAAATAATTTAGATTTAAATTACGCAACAGATCTTCAATTAGCTAATACTGGTTCAATATTAAATACTAAAATAGATAATTTAAGTGGTTATGTAAATTATCAAGACTTATCAATTTCTAATAACTTAGCTTCTACTGGATCATCTCTTCAAGCTAATATAAATACAGTTTCATCTAATTTAAATTTAACTGGCGTAAATTTAGAAAATAAAATAACTTTATTAAGTGGAACATTAACTGGAAATTATCTTACAATAAATTCTGCAGTTAATACTTATGCTACAATAAATAATTTAGCTTCTACTGGAAATACTTTAATCAATAATATTAACTCTTTGAGCGGAACCCTTACTGGTAATTATTTAACTTCATCTTCTGTTTCTAATATTTATGCAACTATTAATAATTTGAATTCTACTGGTTCAAATTTAAATGATAAAATAAATTCATTAAGTGGCGCATTAAATTCTTCTGGAACTAATTTAAATAATTCAATAATTTCTTTAAGTGGATTATTTACAGGATTTACTGGAAATCTTGACGCTTCATACGCAACAGATATTCAATTACAAAATACAGGATCTACACTTAATGAAAATATTAATAATTTAAGCGGAACACTAACGAATAATTATTATCTTAAATCAAATCCTAGTGGTTTTATAACTGGAGTTGATCTTAGTTCTTATATTACTTCATCTACAGCTAGTTTAACTTATGCAACAATATCTAATCTTGCTTTAACTGGCTCTACTTTAAATTTTGAGATAAATTCATTAAGTGGAACACTAACATCAACTTATGCTACGATTAGCAATTTAGCAACTACTGGTTCAACTTTAATTAATAATATTAATTCGCTGAGTGGTACTCTTACTGGAGATTACGTTACAAAATCTAATGGTCAATTTAATAATCGTCCAACTGTAAATGGTACTGGCGTTCTTTTAAGTGGTGAAGTTGCTGCTTTACCAGCAACTATTGTTTATACAACTGGAAACCAAACTATTTCTGGAGATAAAAACTTTGTTGAAAATATTATAATTGGAGACGCAACTCAAGAAAATCTTTTTGTAATTTCTGGAAATGAAATTAGTTTTGGAGTTATTCCAACCGTAAGTGGAAATCCTTTATTAACTGGTATAAATCTTACAGCATACATTACTACAGGTCAAACTGGAAGCTTTTATCCTAATTCAAACCCAAGTGGATTTATTACTGGAATAGATCTTTCTAATTATGCTACAATAAATAATTTAGAGTTAACTGGTAGTACATTAAATTACAATATAAATTCACTTAGTGGTTCTGCAGTTTTGTTATATGGCGATCAAAGTGTAGGCGGAATAAAAACTTTTAGAGATAAAGTTTATATTAATAATCTTTATGTTACTGGCACAGAAACAATTTTAAATACAACAAATAATAATATAGCAAGTCCATATTTACTTTTAAATCTAACTGGTGGATTAACCGATGGGGGAATTTTCTTTGTTACTGGAATTGGATTAACAGGCACAAATGACAGTGGAGTTATTTTTGGTTTTGATAATATAACAAAGAGCTGGCATTTTGGTCAAGGCACAAGATTAACAGATATTTCTACTCTTGATGAGGTAATGGGTTATCATGATCTTAGTGGCTATAGTGGTTATGTTAATAATACTTTTAGTACAATAACAAATTTAGCAAGTACAGGATCTACATTACAAACTAATATAAATACAGTTTCATCAAATTTAGCAAACACTGGAAGTACGTTAGATAGCAAGATAGGTTCGCTTAGTGGTACACTAACATCCAATTACGCAACCATTAGTAATCTTGCTTCGACTGGAAGTACGTTAAATAGCAATATAGATTCACTTAGCGGCACTCTAACATCTAATTATGCAACTATTACAAATCTTGCTTCCACTGGATCAACTTTACAAACAAATATTAATAATCTTAGCGGCTATATAAATTCTTCTTCTAGTAATATAGTATTTACTACAGGCAATCAAACAATCAATGGATTAAAAACTTTTAACTCTGGCGTAGTTATAAATGTTCAACCAACAGGAACAAATCCAGCATTATATATTACTGGAACTTGGAATAATGCTTCTCAAATTTATAGTGGTATAACAGTGGATATAAATGATTTAGGTAGTAATAGCACAAGCACACTCATAGATTTAAAAGTTGGTGGAACAGGAATTTTTAATATTTCACGATTAGGAGATTTGACATTAAGAAGTATTTCTACTAGTGTTGCGCCAAGAATATATTTTGAAAATAATAATAATACAAGTTTAGCATCTATTTATTGCACAAATGGTCAGACTTATATGACAAATGATAATGGTGGATTTTATATTTTATCTAATAATGGAACTTTAGGTTTTGGAGCTGCTACAGATATTTTCTTGACAAGAGATGCAGCAAATACTTTAGCTCAACGCAACGGAACAAACGCGCAACAGTTTAGAGTTTATAACTCAACTGGAACAAACTCTGGAGAATTTGGATTAGTTGGTTGGGTAACTGGTTCTGGATTTTCTCCATCTTTTGTAATTGGATCTCAAGCTTCAAACTCTGGAATAATGAGAGACACTATAATCACTGGAGCGAATATTCATTTAAGGTCAAATCAGCCTGGTGGAGGTCAAGGAGGATTTTTAACTCTACCATATAATTCTGATTATAATTCTTTAACTTTTAGAATTGGAGATGGAGGAGGACCAGGATTTAATGCTGCTCAATTAAAAAGATATATAGGAGCTGGAAATGGAGGTTTTATATTAGGAGATAGTTTAGGTTTTGCTAGTTCAATTAATACTAACGCAGCCACATCAGCAGATCTTATTTTAAATAGAGGCGCAGCAAATATTCTTCATCAAGTAAATGGCGTTAATCCTCAACAATTTCGAGTATTTAATTCAACTGGAACAAACTCTG
>Ga0214917_10006247_pt1 | contig 12436 bp, 13 predicted proteins | sample LL_1208_BB_MetaG_FD_177983 | JGI IMG/M metagenome (GOLD analysis project Ga0214917, IMG submission 177983) | Freshwater microbial communities from Lake Lanier, Atlanta, Georgia, United States - LL_1208_BB | ecosystem: Environmental > Aquatic > Freshwater > Lake | place: USA: Georgia | collected...
CGCCGCGAGCGGGCGATCGTGACCGACCTGCCCGGCACCACCCGCGACCTGGTGGAGAGTGAACTGGTGTTGCAGGGGGTGCCGCTCACCCTGCTGGACACCGCCGGCATCCGCCGCACCGACGATCGCGTCGAGCGCATCGGCATCGAGCGCAGCCGGGCCGCCCTGATGGCCGCCGACCTGGTGCTGCTGCTGTTCGATCTCAGCGTCGGCTGGGGCGACGACGACCAACAGCTGCGGGAGTCGGTGCCGGAGGGGATCCCGCTGCTGGTGGTGGGCAACAAGGCCGATCAGCTGCCGGCGGAGGCCGCCAAGGCGGCCGCGGCGGATGTGTGCATCAGTGCCCTCACCGGCGAGGGCCAGGAGCGGTTGGTGGATTTGCTGCTGGCCCGCTGCGGCCGTGGCGACCCGCAGGGGGTGCAGGTGGCCCTCAACCGGCGCCAGCAGGACCTGGCGGCCGCGGCGGCCCAGAGCCTGCTGGGTTGCCTGGAGGCCGCTGAGCAGGGGTTGCCCTGGGATTTCTGGACGATTGATCTGCGCGCCGCCGTGCGCAGCCTCGGGGAGATCACCGGGGAGGAGGTGAGCGAAGCGGTGCTCGACCGCGTGTTCTCCCGCTTCTGCATCGGCAAGTGAAGGGGCCCTGCGGCCGCCACACAATGGATGCACTGTTGCCGCGCGGCCCTGCCTGATGGCCCCCTCCTCGCCGTTGATCGATCCGCTCGCCGGTCTGAGCCCGTCGCAGCACGCCCTGCTGCGCCTGCTGTGTTGGGTGGCGTGGGTCGATGGGGATGTGGCGGAGCAGGAGCGGGCCCTGCTCACCAGGCTTGCCGGCCGGCTGCTTCCCCAGGTCGATCCCGCGGAAGCGGTGTCAGCCCTGGTGGCGGAGCCGGCGGACGACCTGGGCCCCCTGGTGGCGCAGCTCCAGAGCCACGACCAGCGCCTGCTGCTGGTGAAGCTGGCCGTTCAGATGGCGTGCAGCAGCCGTGGCCCCCAAGACGACGGGCCGATCAATCCCGCCGAGCGTGCGGCCTATCGCCGCCTGCTCGATGCCCTCCAGTTGCCCCAGGCCGAAGTGGAGGCGGCGGAGTGGGCCGGTCGGCAGGCCCTGCAGGAGCGCCCTGCCCTGCTCGATCGGCTCAACCAGGTGCTGTTCGGCTGGGGGGCCTGGCCCTCGGTGGAGGCGCTCGAGTTTCAGGGAACCCAATGGTTGTGACCCCGCTGCCGTTCACGCCCCTGCTGGAGCAGCAGCTGCGCCACTGGCTGGCGGAGGATCTGGGCCGCGGCGATCTCTCGGCGCCGGCCCTGGTGGGGGCCCGCGGCCGCGCCCATTGGCTGGCCAAGGCCGACGGGGTGTTCTGCGGCGGGGCGCTGGCGGCGCCGTTGTTTCAGCTGCTGGATCCCGGCAGCAGCGTGCGTGTGCTGGTGGCCGATGGGGCCCCTGTGCGCTCCGGGGACCGGCTGCTGGAGCTGGAGGGCGCGGCCGCCGCCCTGGTGGCGGGCGAGCGCACCGCCCTCAACCTGGCCATGCGGCTCAGCGGCATTGCCACGGCCACCGCTGAACTGGTGGCCCAGCTGGCCGGCACCGGTGTGGCCCTGGCTGACACCCGCAAGACCACCCCTGGCCTGCGGGTGCTGGAGAAATATGCGGTGCGCTGCGGCGGTGGCATCAACCACCGGCTGGGGCTGGATGACGCCGCGATGCTCAAGGAGAACCACCTGGCCTGGGCCGGCGGCGTGAACCAGGCGGTGGCGGCCGTGCGGGCGGCGGCCCCCTGGCCGGCGCGCCTGATCGTGGAGGCGGAAACCCCTGCCCAGGCCGAGCAGGCCGTGCAGGCCGGGGCCGATGGGGTGCTGCTGGATGAATTCAGCCCCGGTGCCCTGCTGGAGCTGGTGCCCCGCCTGCGGCAGATGGCCGCTGCCCGCCACGGCGGGGCCCCCGTGGTGCTGGAGGCCTCCGGGGTGCAGCCCGAGCAGCTGCGCGACTTCGCCGCCACCGGCATCGATCTGATCTCCACCAGTGCCCCGATCACCCGCAGCCGCTGGCTGGATCTGAGCATGCGCTTCGAGGGATGAGCTGCAGGGGATGATCAGAGGCAGCCCTGGCCGCTCCGGCGGTTGTTGATTGCCATGCTGCGCATCGCCCGCACCCTCGAAGGCCAGCTGCGCTCGGCGATGGAACGGGCCTTCCCCGAGGCGGCAGCCGAGGCCCAGGCGGCCGGCCGCAGCCTCGATCCCCAGCTGGGGCCAGCCACCAAGCCGGAATTCGGAGACTTTCAGGCCAACGGCGCGCTGCCTTTGGCCAAGCCACTGGGCCAGCCGCCGCGGGCGATCGCCGCGGCGGTGGTGGAGCAGCTGCAGGCCGATCCGGCCTTCGCTGAACTCTGCCAAGAGCCGCAGATCGCCGGCCCCGGCTTCATCAACCTCAGCCTGCGCCCCGAACGGCTGGCGGCGGAGGTGCAGGCGCGACTCGGCGATCCACGCCTGGGGGTGCCCACCGCCGCCGAGGACGGCGGCGCAGCGATGGCCCCGGTGGTGGTGGATTTCTCCAGCCCCAACATCGCCAAGGAGATGCACGTAGGGCACCTGCGCTCCACGATCATTGGCGACTCGCTGGCGCGGGTGCTGGAGTTCCGCGGCCACCCGGTGCTGCGCCTCAACCACGTGGGCGACTGGGGGACCCAGTTCGGGATGTTGATCACCCACCTCAAGCAGGTGGCACCCCAGGCCCTGGACACCGCTGACGCCGTGGACCTGGGGGATCTGGTGGCCTTCTACCGCCAGGCGAAGGCCCGCTTCGATGATGACGACGCCTTCCAGGCCACCAGCCGTGAGGAGGTGGTGAAGCTGCAGGGGGGCGATCCGGTGAGTCGCAAGGCCTGGCAGCTGCTCTGTGATCAAAGTCGCCGTGAATTCCAGAAGATCTACGACCGGCTCGACATTCGCCTCAGCGAGCGCGGCGAATCCTTCTACAACCCCTACCTGGAGGGTGTGGTGGACGACCTCGACACCGCTGGGTTGCTGGTGACCGATGAGGGGGCCCGCTGCGTGTTCCTTGAGGGGGTGAGCGGCAAGGACGGCAAGCCCCTGCCGGTGATCGTGCAGAAGAGCGACGGTGGCTTCAATTACGCCACCACCGACCTGGCGGCGATCCGCTATCGCTTTGCGGCGGCCCCCGAGGGCGATGGCGCCCGCCGGGTGATCTATGTGACCGACGCGGGCCAGGCCAACCACTTCGCCGGCGTGTTTCAGGTGGCACGCCGTGCCGGCTGGATTCCCCCCCAGGGCAGTGTTGAGCATGTGCCCTTTGGCCTGGTGCAGGGGGAGGACGGCAAGAAGCTCAAGACCCGCGCCGGTGACACCGTGCGCCTGCGCGATCTGCTCGATGAGGCGGTGGAGCGGGCCGAGGCTGATCTGCGCCGGCGCCTGGCCGAGGAGGGGCGCAGCGAGGACGAGGCCTTCATTCAGGCGGTGGCCACCACCGTGGGCCTGGCGGCGGTGAAATACGCCGACCTCAGCCAGAACCGGATCACCAACTACCAGTTCAGCTTTGATCGGATGCTGGCCCTGCAGGGCAACACCGCCCCCTACCTGCTCTATGCGGTGGTGCGCATCGCCGGCATCGCCCGCAGGGGTGGTGATCTGGCCGGTGAGGCCGCGCCGGACGCGGCAGCCCTGCTGTTCACCGAACCGCAGGAGTGGGCGCTGGTGCGCGAACTGCTCAAGTTCGATGCGGTGATTGCCGAGGTGGAGGAGGAGTTGCTGCCCAATCGCCTCTGCACCTATCTGTTTGAGCTCAGCCAGGTGTTCAATCGCTTCTACGACCAGGTGCCGGTGCTCAAGGCGGAACCCGCCGCGCGCCACTCACGCCTGGCCCTCTGTCGCCTCACGGCCGACACCCTCAAACTGGGGCTCGGATTGCTGGGCATCCCCAGCCTTGAGCGCATGTGACTGGAGAGCAGCTGGCCGCCGCGGCTGTGAATCGATGACCCACAACCCCACCCCCGCTGACGCTGAACGCCCGTTTCCCCTGCCCCGTCCGGAGGTGGAGAGCCTGCACGCCTACAGCGCTCCCCTGGAGGGCCGCCGGGCGCTGCTGCGGCTCGACTTCAACGAGAACACCATCGGCCCCAGCCCGCAGGTGGTGGAGGCCCTGAGGGCCATCCCCGCCGAGCACATCGCCATCTACCCGGAATACGACGGCCTCAAGGAGGCGGTGGTGGCCAACCTCGGGTCCTCCCTCCAACCCGATCAGGTGGGGCTGTTCAACGGGGTCGACGCGGCCATCCACGCCGTGTTTCACGCCTATGGCGATCGCGGTGAGACGTTGCTCACCACCAGCCCCACCTTTGGGTACTACACCCCCTGTGCCCAGATGCAGGGCATGGCGATTGCGGCGATTCCCTATGAGGGTCCGGAGTTCCGCTTCCCGCTGGAGGCGATCCACGCCGCCCTGCAGCGGGCCCCGCGGTTGCTGCTGATCTGCAACCCCAACAACCCCACCGGCACTCGCCTGGCGCCGGAGCCGATCCTGGAGTTGGCGGCCCGTGCTCCCCGCACCCTGGTGGTGGTGGATGAGCTGTATGAGGCCTTCAGCGGCGACAGCGTGCTGCCCCTGGCCGATTTTGAGGCCACCCCCAACCTGCTGGTGCTGCGCTCCCTGGCCAAGACCGCCGGCCTGGCGGGGCTGCGCATCGGGTTTGCCATCGGCCATGCCGCCGTGGTGGATCGCATCAGCCGCGTCACCGGCCCCTATGACATCAACAGCTTTGCGGTGACCGCCGCGTTCGCAGCCCTGCGCGACCAGGCCTACGTGGACGCCTATGTGGCCGAAGTGTTGCGGGCCCGCGACTGGATCGCGGCCCAGCTCAGGGCCGCCGGGGTGCGCCACCACGTGGCGGGCGGCAATTACCTGCTGCTGTGGCCCCAGGGCGAGGCCGCCAGCGTGGATGAGGCCCTGCGCCGGGCCGGCATCCTGGTGCGGGCCATGGGCGGCAAGCCGTTGATCGATGGCTCCCTGCGGGTGAGCATCGGCACCGTGGAGCAGATGCAGCGCTTCTGGAGTGCCTACGCCCGCATCGAGGGCCTGCCGGCTTAACGCATCACCTCGATCTGGGTGCCCTCACCCAGCTTGGCGGGCAGGCTGAGCACCGTGCCGACCCGCTTCACCGGCGTACCGGCCATGGCCTGCAGGAAGGGCTGCACGCCGCTCTGGTCGCAATTCTTGGGGGTTTTGCCGCTCACGTACTGCACCGGAATCACCCGCCGCGGTGCCAGTTCGCGCACCACCGCAGCCGCCTCGACGCCGTCGTACACCTTGGCGCCACCGCCCACCCCCAGGATCAGCACATCCGGCTTACCCACGAGCACCCGGTCCTCCGCACTCAGCGGTGCGGCGGTGCCACCCAGGTGGGCGAACTCCAGGCCCCCCTGCTTCCAGCGCCACAGGGTGGCGTTGCCGAAGCGGCGGCCCCCGAAGCGGTCATGGGGAACGGCAATGCCTTCGATCCGCAGACCAGCAATCCGGTACGACCCCGGGGCGCTGAGCATGGTGCCCCGGGCCACGGCGGCCCCCTCATCCAGCAGGCGACTGCTGGCCAGGATCACATTGGCGCTCACCCGGGGTTCCGCCAGGCCGGTGGCGCAGCCCACCGCCCGGAAGGGATTGATCAGCACGCTGGCACCGCCGCCCTGGATCAGCAGGGCGCTGTGGCCATAGCTGGTGATCGTCACGCCGGTGTTGGCGGCGGCCGGCAGGGCCGTGGCGGGCAACGTGAGCGCCAGGCAGCCCACAGCAGCCAGGGAGCGGATCGCAAGTGCCATGGTGCAGCGGGTGGCCCGTTGTGCGCGTGGGGCGAACCCTAGCCGGCAAGCCGTGCTCAGCCCGCTGCCGCCTGGGCCAGGAAATTGCTGAGCAGTTGGTGGCCGCCCTGGGTGAGCACGCTCTCCGGATGGAACTGCACCCCCTGCAGATGCGGGTAGCTGCGGTGGCGCAGCCCCATGATCGTGCCGTCCTCCAGCCAGGCGGTGATCTCCAGGCAGTCCGGCAGGCTCTCGCGCTCGGCGATCAGGCTGTGATAGCGGGTGGCGGTGAGTGGATTGGGCAGGCCAGCGAAGACCCCCTGGCCTCCGTGCAGCACCGGTGAGGTCTTGCCGTGCATCAGTTCCTTGGCCCGCACCACCCGGCCCCCGTACACCTGGGCGATCGACTGGTGCCCCAGGCACACCCCCAGGGTGGGCACCGTGGGGCTGAGCTGCCGCAGCACCTCCAGGCACACCCCCGACTGATCGGGATCGCCGGGGCCGGGGGAGATCAGGATCGCGTCCGGCTCCAGGGCGCGGATCTGCTCGAGGCTGAGGGCGTCATTGCGCTCCACCCGCAGGTCGGCCGTGATCGGGTGATCGGCGGCCAGCTCGCCCAGATACTGCACCAGGTTGAAGGTGAAGCTGTCGTAGTTGTCGAGGACGAGGAGCATCAGCCGGCTCACCAGGCCACCATTCAACCGCTCGGCAGCCTCAACCGCTGAGGCGCGCCAGCAGGGGGGGGAGCAGCAGCAGGGCGGCGATCACAACCGAACTCAGGGCGGCCACCAGCACGGCCGCGGCGGCGCAGTCCTTGGCGACCCGTGCCAGTGGGTGGAAGCGGCGGCCGATGGCCAGATCCACCACCGCTTCGGTGGCGGTGTTGATCAGCTCCAGCACCAGCACCGCCGCCACGGTGAGCACCAGCACCGCCAGATGGGCCGGCGGCAGCTGCAGCCACAGCCCCAGGCCGAACACCAAGGCACCCATCACCACGTGGATGCGGAAGTTGCGCTGGCTGACAAAGCCGTAGATCAGCCCCTGGGCCGCGTAGCGAAAGCTGGCGGGCAGATCGCCCGCCACCTGCCAGGCCCCCAGGCGCCGCACCTTGCTGCCCCCCCGCTGCTCGCTCGCCTCAGCCATGGCCTCGCTCGCCAACCGCGGCCTGCGCTGGCGGCTGCCGTTCGGCTCCTGGGGGGCGAGCAGGCCCAATGGGCGCCTTCCTCAGATTCAGGCGCACCTTACCGCTGGTCTGCAGCGGCGAGAAGTTGCTCCTGCCGCCCCAGCATGGCGGCCAGGCTGGCCTCATCCGGGTGGTCCCAGCCCAGCAGATGCAGCAGGCCGTGGCTGGCCAGGAACAGCACTTCCCGCTCCAGGCTGTGGCCATGCTCCTGGGCCTGGCGGGCGGCGGTCTCCAGGGAGATCACGATGTCCCCCAGTTCCAGCGGCTCTGAATCCGGGCCGTCGCTCCAGGTGGGCATGGGCATCGCCGGGGCCCCAGCCTCGGCCTCGTCCTGGGCTGCGAAGGCCAGAACATCCGTGGGCCCGCTCTTGTCGCGCCAGTCCTGGTTGAGGGCAGCGATCTCGGCATCGCCCACCAGGCTCAGCCCCAGGCTGTAGGCCGGCGCCCGCAGCGGCTCGGGCAGCTCGGGCCCCAGCTGCCCCAACCAATCACTGACCAACCTGTGCCACGGCTCGGCGCCGGCCAGGGGATCGGCCCAGGCGCCGGCGGCCTGCAGCAGCGTGGCCGGCAGCTCGGGATCCGCTTCGAAGGCCAGGTCCAGATCGGGTCCGTGGAGCTCAGCAGCCATCGCTCAGCCCCCGGGCAGTTGCGGTCTCCCCAGCCAGGCCACCAGGGTGATGAAGCCCAGGAAGCCCATGGCGGTGAGGGCGAAGTGGGTGAGGCTGAGCTTGCCCTTGCGCACCATGTTGCGCATCGCCAGCTTCGTGAAGCTGGGGTTCTCGCCGCCGGCATCGCCGCTCTGGGGGGGCTGGTTGGCCTGGGGCTCAGTCATCGCTGCTGCCTCCGGCCACGTCCACACCGGCATGCAGCAGGCTCTGGATGAAGGGATCGAGGTCGCCGTCCATCACGCCCTGAACGTCGGTGGTTTCGTGCTGGGTGCGCAGGTCCTTCACCATCTGGTACGGGTGGAACACGTAGTTGCGGATCTGGTTGCCCCAGGCCGCCTCCACGATGTCGCCGCGGATGTCGGCGATCTCGGCGGCCCGTTGCTCCTGGGCGATCACCAGCAGCTTGGCCATCAGCAGGGCCATGGCCTTCTCCTTGTTCTGCAGCTGGGAGCGCTCCTGGGTGCAGCGCACGAACAGGCCGGTGGGGATGTGCAGGATGCGCACGGCCGTCTCCACCTTGTTCACGTTCTGGCCGCCGGCGCCGCCGGAGCGGGAGGTGGTGATTTCCAGATCCTTGTCGGGGATGTCGAGCTTCACCTCCTCTTCGATCTTGGGCATCACCTCCACGCCGGCGAAGCTGGTCTGGCGCTTGTCGTTGGCGTTGAAGGGTGAGATGCGCACCAGCCGGTGGGTGCCCTTCTCGTTGCGCAGGTAGCCGTAGGCGTAGCGGCCCTCGATCTCGATCGTGCAGCTCTTGATGCCCGCCTCTTCCCCCTCGCTCAGTTCGTCCACGGTCACCTTCATGCCGTGGTCCTCGGCCCAGCGCGTGTACATGCGCATCAGCATCAGGGCCCAGTCCTGGGCGTCGGTGCCGCCGGCACCGGCGTTGATGCTGATCACTGCGCCCTCCTTGTCGTAGGGGCCGCTGAGCAGGCGCTCCAGCTCCCAGCGATCCAAGTCGGCCCGCAGCTGCTTGAGGGCGCCGTCCGACTCCGCCAGCAGCTCCTCATCGGGCTCAAGGCCGTAGATCTCCAGCGTGGCCTCGGCATCGGCCACCGCCGCCTGCCATTGGCCCAGCTGCTCGAGCTGGGCCTTCACCTCATCGAGCTGGCGCATCTTGGCCTGGGCCTGCTTCTGGTCATCCCAGAAGTCCGGCTGGGAGGCCAGTTGCTCGAGGTCCTGCTGCCGTGCTTTTAAGGCCGGTACGTCAAAGACAGTCCTGGGCATTGCCCAGGCGGTCAGTGAGCTCGGAGAGGTCGCGCTTGAAGTCGGTGAGGTCGAGCACCGGCGGGAGTCCAGGGGGGGGCAGTGGCCTGACCGTACTCAACGGGCCGCAGGCCGAGGGCCCGGCCGGCCTCCATCCCTAGGATCCAGGGCCGTGTGAAGGGCCTGCCATGGCGGCGACTGTGGAGATCTACACCTGGCGGGCCTGCCCGTTCTGCATCCGCGCCAAGGGGCTGCTCGACCGCAAGGGCGTGGCCTACACCGAGTTCGCGATCGACGGCGACGAGGCGGCCCGCGACGCCATGGCCGCCAAGAGCGGTGGCCGCCGCAGCGTGCCCCAGGTGTTCATCAACGGTGAGCACGTCGGTGGCTGCGACGATCTGCACGCCCTGGAGCGCAGCGGCCAGCTGAATGCGCTGCTGGGGGCCTGATCGCCGTGTTGCCTGAAGCCGGCCGCGAACCACAGCTGTTCGTGATCGATCCGATCGCGCAGCTTCGCCCCACCAAGGATTCCAGTGTGGCCCTGATGCAGGCGGCCCAGCGGGCCGGCCAGCAGGTGTGGGTCTGCACGCCGGCGCAGCTGGCGGTGCGGGGGGCCGACGCCCAGGTGCAGGCCCAGCCGATTCGCCTGGCGGCGATCCGTCCCACGGCTGATGGCTGGGAGTTGCCCGACCCGTGGTTTGAGGCGGGTGAGCCCCGCTGGCTGCCGTTGCGCAGCTTCCCGCGGGTGTGGATGCGCAAGGACCCACCGGTGGATGAGGCCTACCTCTATGCCACCCACCTGCTGGAGCTGGGGGAGCGGCAGGGGGTGCGGGTGCTGAATCGCCCGGCGGCCCTGCGGGCCTGGAACGAAAAGCTCAGTTCCCTGCGCTGGAGCACGCTGATGGCCCCCACCCTGGTGGCCAGCCAGGTGGACGCCCTGGCGGCCTTTGCCGCCGAGCATGGGGAGGTGGTGCTCAAGCCCCTGGGGGGACGGGCTGGCCAGGGGGTGGTGTTCGCCTCCGCCGCCACGCCGGGCCTGCGGGCGCTGCTGGAGCTGGTGACCGCCATGCAGACCCTGCCGGTGATGGTGCAGGCCTTCCTGCCGGGGGTGAGCCGCGGCGACAAGCGCATCCTGTTGGTGGATGGCGAGCCGCTGGGGGCGGTGAACCGGGTGCCCAGCGGCGGTGAATTTCGCAGCAACCTGGCCGTGGGGGGCCAGCCCCAGGCCACCGAGCTGAGCGATCAGGAGCGGGCGATTTGCGCTGAGCTGGCTCCGGCGCTGCGGGCCGAAGGGCTGTTCTTCGTGGGCATCGATGTGATCGATGGCCGCCTCAGTGAGATCAACGTCACCAGCCCCACCGGCATCCGCGAGGTGGAGCGCCTGGGGGGAATTCCCCTGGCGGATCAGCTGATGGAGCGGCTGCTGGCGGCCTGAGGGCCGGTGAGCTGCTGCTGCAGCACCCCCAGCTTGAGCGCCACCTCCGCCAGCTCGCGCTCCACCGCCGATCCGCGCACCAGGCCGGCACCGGCGGTGAGCTCCAGCCGCTGGCCCTGCAGGCTGCCGCTGCGGATCGCCACCCGCAATTCGGTGTCGCCCTCGCTGTCGATCCAGCCGATCGGGGCGGCGTAGAAGCCGCGCTCGAAGGGCTCCAGGCAGCGCAGGGCCGCCATGGCCTCACGGCGCGGCAGGCCGGCCACCGCCGGGGTGGGGTGCAGGGCGGCCGCCAGCGCCAGCGGTTGCTGCTCCCCCAGGGCGGCGGTGATGGGGGTGTGCAGATGCAGCAGCTGGCCGTGGCGGGCCAGGCGGGGATGGCGCGGACGCCGCGGCCGCAGGCCGCTGCGCTGCAGTTCGGCGGTGATCGCTTCCACCACCAGTTCGTGTTCGCGCCGGTCCTTGTCCGACTCGATCAGTTGCTCGGCGTTGGGGCCCACCGGGGCGGTGCCCGCCAGGGCGTCGCTGCGCAGCTGCCCCTGCCGCACGGTGAGCAGCCGCTCGGGGGACGCCCCCAGCAGGGCGGGGCCATTGGCCTGCTGCCACAGGAAGCGGCAGCTGCCCGGCTGCCGTTGGCGCAGTTGGGCCAGCAGCAGCAGCGGGTCGAGCGGTTGAGCCAGCAGCAGCTCCTGGCGCACCGCCAGCACCAGTTTGCGCAGTGCTCCGGCCTCCACCAGCTCCAGGCCCCGCTCCACCACCGAGCGGTAGCCCTGCTGCCAGCTGGAGCGGTTGACGATCGCCGGACCGGGCGCATCCCCCTGTTCGGCGCTGGGGTCGGCGGGCAGCTGGCTCAGGCGGGCCGCCTGCTCCCACAGCTCCTCCGCCAGGGAGCGGGCGCTCACCTCGCCGCCGAGGCTGCGCTGCAGCCGCAGCCAGCAATGGCGCCCCTGGCGGCTCAGTTGCCAGCGGGGCAGCACCGCCTGCACCCCCGGCACCCCTTCCCCCTCCTGCAGGGGGCTGTCGAAGAAGGCGAAGGCCAGCAGCACCCGCGGCCGCGCCAGCGGCGGGCACGGCTGCGGGGCGGCCAGGCGCCCGAGGCTCACGGCGCTGAAGCGCTGGGCCAGTTCAAAGCGCCGCGGCCCGCTGAGTTCAAGGCTGTTGCAGCGGCCGCTGGCCGCCAGGCAGAGGCCGGGTGCGCTGTCCCACAGAAAACGGAAGCGATCCCCCTGCTCCAGCTGGCTCAGCAGGGCCATCGGATCGCGGCTCGCCAGGGGCAGGGCCAGGCTGAGCACGCCATCGCCATCCAGCTGGCGGGCCCCTGCGTGCGCCGCCGCCAGCAGATCGCTGAAGCTGGTTGTGTCGCTGGATGGAGCCTGCACCCGAGGCGGGCTGAAGCGGCTGCTCAAATGTATGGGCCCTGCCTCGCCGCCAGATGGCTGCGCCCGTCTCCGAGCCCCAGGTCGTCGCAAGCCTTCACGCCGATGGCGCCGCTCGCCGGCGCCTGTGGAAAGCCGCGATCAAGTGGCCGATGTACGCGGTGGCGGTGATGCCCGTGCTGCTGGCCGCCGGCTGGCGGGCGGCCCAGGCGCTGCCGGTGCGCCTGGATCAACTGGCGCTGTTCCTGGTGGCGGCGGTGCTGCTGTTGGCCTGGGAAAACCTGGCCAACGATGTGTTCGATGCCGATACCGGTGTGGATGCCCAGGGCAAGCCCCACTCGCTGGTGAACCTCACCGGCCGCCGTGACCGGGTGGCCACCCTGGCCAATGCGGCACTGCTGCTCGGCCTGGCCCTGATGGCCGTGGTGGCCCTGCGCAGCAGTCCGCTGGTGTTGGCGCTGGTGCTGGCCTGCTGCGGCATCGGCTACGCCTACCAGGGGCCGCCGCTGCGGCTGGGTTACCGGGGCCTGGGGGAACCGCTGTGCTGGCTCGCCTTTGGGCCACTGGCCACCGCCGCAGGGCTGCTGGCCCTTGGCCCCCAGGGACAGCTGCTGGTGCCCTGGCGGGCGGCCCTGGCGGTGGGCAGTGGCCCGGCCCTGGCCACCACCCTGGTGCTGTTCTGCTCCCATTTCCACCAGGTGGAGGAGGACGCCGCCCATGGCAAGCGCTCGCCGGTGGTGCGGCTGGGCACGGCCACGGCTGCCGCCCTAGT
>Ga0214917_10006248_pt1 | contig 12435 bp, 12 predicted proteins | sample LL_1208_BB_MetaG_FD_177983 | JGI IMG/M metagenome (GOLD analysis project Ga0214917, IMG submission 177983) | Freshwater microbial communities from Lake Lanier, Atlanta, Georgia, United States - LL_1208_BB | ecosystem: Environmental > Aquatic > Freshwater > Lake | place: USA: Georgia | collected...
GGGCTAATTTGACCCAGTCGACCTTCTTATTAGGGCTCCTTCTCTCCATATTTCCGCTATTACTTCTTTGGGTACCTGGACTCATTATCTTGGTGAGTGCGAAATCAAGTGAGTTCGACAAAGCTCACGCCAAAGCGTCTTTGAATAATCAAATCAGCCTCTTCATATACATCTCGATCATTATGGCTTTGTTTGTTGGTACGACCTTCAATGCGTTTGCAACAGGTATGCCATTCGGAAATGCAGGTCCCTGGCTTGTGCTGCTAGTTGGATTGCTGCTTTTGAGTGTTGCTGGAATCTGTGCTCTAGTATTTAGCATTCTTGGAGCTGCAGCAGCTGGAAGTGGAAAACTTTACAAGTATCCGCTTTCCATTAGATTCTTGAAGTAAACAAAACAAACAAGGGGGAAACATGGCTTACTGTCCAAAATGCGCAACAGAAGTTGAATCAACAAAGTTCTGCACCACTTGTGGATCGAACGTTCTGGGTAGTTCTGCTGAAGCTAGTTCTCTACAGCCAATCACCAAGAGTAAGAAAGCGATGTGGGTGCACCTAACCCCGCTGATGCTGCTTGTGCTAGCCCCGGTATCAATTGGCATAACAGCACTCTTTCTGTGGCTGCCTGCTCTCATTATTCGAAAGACTTCAGATAAAGACTCGTTAGAGAATAGGCACGCTAAAAGTGCTTTGAACTACCACCTGAGCACAGTGGTTTTCGTTCTTGGAAGCTTAGTTGTCCTGGGTTTAATAGGTCTTCTAGTTTCTCTAGCTGGAGGAGGCACTGCTCTAATCTTGATAATCCCGATTGCGGGCTTTGGAATACTCACCATAGGGGGTATCGCTCTGCGTTCATACATCAGTGGATCTATCGCTGGAGCTAGAGGCAAAGAATATAGCTATCCGATAACTTACGCATTCGTGAAGTAATATTGGCACTCTAGGGATAAGAGTGCTAACGCTCTTATCTGGTTCCTGTTATCTGGAGTGGTAATGATTTCTGTTCGCAATCTTGCTGTGCTTAGAGCCATCATTGAGGACTTCATTGCGACCAATGAACCTGTTGCCTCTAAGTCTCTGGTTGAGAGACACAACTTCGGAGTTTCTAGCGCAACCATTAGAAATGACATGGCTGCCCTTGAAGAAGAGGGATACATCACAGCACCTCATACCTCTTCAGGTCGTATCCCAACAGATAAGGGATATCGAGTCTTTGTTGACCAACTAATCCAGGCAGAAGCCGAATCAGTTGAGATTAGAAAGAACTTCTCAGAACTTAGAAAACTATTCTCAAAGACACTAGATCAGCTAACTGATTTAGATGAGCGTCTAGAGACCTCAGCCCAGATGCTTGCTAAAGCAACTGGTGAAGCTGCTGTTATTCAGTATCCAAACCTGAACAGCGTTTTGGTTAGAGCAATCGAATTGGTAAAGGTTTCGAGCAACAGAGCACTAGTGATTCTGATTACCGAATCTGAACGTATTCAACAGCACCTTGTTGTTTTTCCAGTAGACGTTGCAGATGACCAACTTCAACAGTTGAGAGGCAAAGCGAACTCTGTCGCTGTTGGAGTGCTGATTGATGATCTGCCAGCACTTCTAAAGAAGACATTAGAAACTGTTGCACCAGCAGACAAAGCGGTTCTCCAGAGAATTGTTGACGGAGTGCTGTTGCTAATCGACAGTAACCGCCAGGACAAGTTGGCTTATGCCGGAACAACGAACCTTGTTAGAAACGAAGACCAGTTCGGTGGCGGATTACCTTCACTGCTTGAGACTCTGGATGAACAGAAAGATCTCTTCGCCTTCCTAAACAATTGGAAACTTGATTCAACTCAACCTCGGGCCATCATTGGTTCTGAGAACAGCGTTGTTGAACTTACCAACAGTTCGCTTTTGCTCTCTTCATATCACAACCAAGGTGAAGAGGTTGCCAAGGTTGCTCTCGTTGGCCCTACCAGAATGAACTATTCCAAGAACTTAGCTGCAGTGCTAGCCCTTGCCCATCTACTATCCAAAGACATTGAGGAATAATGGCTGATCACTACGAGGTTCTAGGCGTTGACCGTAATGCCAGCCAAGATGACATCAAGAAGGCTTATCGCAAGCTAGCTCGTCAACTGCACCCGGACATGAACCCTTCTGACGAAGAGCAAGAGCGCTTTAAGTTAGTAACTCACGCCTATGAAGTTTTGAGTGACCCGCAGTCCCGTCAGCAATACGACATGGGTGGTTCTAATCCATTTGGAGATATGGGTGGCTTTGGTTTTGGAGATATCTTCGAGAACTTCTTTGGTGGTGGCCAACGTGGTCCTCGCCAGATGGCAGAGCGCGGACAAGATGCACTGCTTAGAGTCGAGCTAAGTCTTGCTGAAGTGGTCTCTGGTGTTGAGAAGCAGATTGAGATTGACACTGCTATTACCTGTGCTACCTGTCTAGGAACGACAGCAAGACCTGGAACAACTGCAAAGGTCTGTGACATTTGTCGAGGTTCGGGACAAATTCAGAGACAGGTCAGATCTCTTCTTGGAAACGTCGTTACATCAGCTCCCTGTGGTTCTTGCCGTGGCTACGGTCAGACCATTCCTGATCCTTGTATTGACTGTCGTGGCCAGGGTAGAACGAGAGCTAGAAGAACACTTGATCTAAACATCCCTGGCGGAGTGGAGCACGGGCTAAGACTTCAACTGACTGGTCAAGGCGAAGTTGGTTTTGCAGGAGGACCTGCGGGAGATATTTACGTTGAAATAAGTGTTCGAGCAGATGAACACTTTGAACGCGATGGTGATGACCTAAATGCAACTCTGGAGATACCTCTTCATGATGCGGTTCTAGGAACAGTTATTCCAATTGAGACATTTGATGGCTCTCAAGATGTTGAGATCAAAGCTGGTTCTCAAAGCGGTGACATTGTTACCCTCAAAGGTAAGGGCATCAAGCACCTAAGACACAATGGCAGGGGAGATCTTCACATCCGCATCCAGGTGCAGACCCCAAGCAAGATTGATGCCAAAGAAAAGGAACTCTTCAAGAAGTTATCTGAACTTCGTAAGGGAGACAAAGCTCACCTAGCCAAACTAAATCAGGGCACCTTTGGCCGTGGACGTAGACGCTAATGGTTGAACCACTTTTCTATAGCGAGAACATAAACACTGCAACCGTTGGTGCAACCGCTGTCCTATCAGGACCTGAGGCAAAGCACGCAGTCTCGGTTCGAAGAATGCAGGTTGGTGAAGCCATCCAGCTAACTGATGGTCTTGGAACAAGAGTTAGAGGAACTGTTCTTGCAACTACCTCTTCAGCGCTTGAACTATCTGTTTTAGAGTTTATTCAGGAGGCTAAGCCAGCTCTTGAAATCACTTTGGTCCAAGCATTGGCTAAAGGTGATCGGGATGAACTTGCTATTCAAGCTGCAACTGAACTTGGGGTCTCAGCAGTTATTCCATGGCAGGCAAGCCGAAGCATCAGTCGTTGGGATAGCGCTAAGGAAGTAAAGGGCAGAGCTCGTTGGCAGCAGATCGTCAATGAAGCAGGCAAGCAGAGCCTTAGAGCTTTCTGGCCAGTAGTGCAGGCTTCTGTCACAACGTCAGCCTTGGCAAAGGCATTAGGTGAATACGATCTGGTCTTGGTCTTAGATACCACCGCAACCAAGTTATTGGCTGATGTATCAGTTCCTAAGCAAGGTGCCATTGCCCTGGTAGTAGGGCCAGAAGGCGGTATCGAAGCCAGTGAACTCGAGTCTTTGCAGGCTGCTGGTGCTCAGTTGGTATCTCTAGGAACCAATGTGTTGAGAACTTCAACGGCAGGGCCTGCGGTTATTGCAGCATTAACTCTTAGGTCTTAGCCAGAGCCTAAACTTAGACCAAGAGGAGTTTTCATTGGATTGTATTTTCTGCAAGATCACCAAGGGTGAGATTCCAGCAACTTTCGTAGCTGAGTCAGAACATGCTGTTGCTTTCAATGACATTTCACCAAGGCAACCAGTTCACGTACTTGTTGTTCCTCGTGTCCACTACACAGACGTCGCTGAGCTTGCTGTTTCAGATGCTGCAGTTCTTGCCGATGTTATCCAGCTTGGTGTTCGAGTAGCGGAGCTAACCTCAACTGGTTCATTCAGACTTCAATTCAATACCGGTGCAGAAGCTGGTCAAACAGTCTTCCACGCACACGCTCACATCACTTCAACTACTCCGAGGGCATAACTTGCCAAAACTACCTAAGCCAAACCACACCACTCTTAGTTTTTCAATTACTGAAGTTGATCCACTAACTGTTTTTGGAACTGAAGATTCACTTCTTCGTTCAGTTGAGGCATCTCACCCAGATGTCAGTGTTTTGGTAAGAGGTAATGAAGTTACCCTTACAGGGTCAGAGAGCGAAGTATTTGCTGCCAAGAAACTTATCGATGAAGCAATCGGGCTCTCATTGCTAGGTGTTGCCCTAGTTCCAGCAGATATTGTTCGCAGTGCGAAGGTTATTGAGCAGTCACAGTCACCCGCTCGGATGCTAAGCCAAAGCATTCTTTCCTCTAAGGGAAAGAGCATTAGACCTAAGACTCTGAACCAAAAGAACTATGTTGACGCGATAGACGAGAACACCATTGTTTTCGGCATTGGTCCTGCTGGAACTGGTAAAACTTATTTGGCAATGGCTAAAGCTGTTCAAGCACTACAGCGTAAAGAAGTTAGCCGAATCATTCTTACCCGTCCTGCTGTTGAGGCAGGAGAGCGTTTAGGTTTCCTACCTGGCACACTCACCGACAAGATTGACCCGTATTTGCGACCACTCTTTGATGCACTGCACGAAATGATGGATCCAGAGTTGGTGCCAAAGCTAATGGCTACCGGAACTATTGAGGTTGCACCGCTAGCGTTTATGCGCGGTAGAACATTGAATGATTCATTCATCATCTTGGATGAAGCGCAGAACACTACCCCTGAGCAGATGAAGATGTTCCTTACCCGTCTAGGTTTCAATTCCAAGATGGTCGTTACAGGAGATGTGACTCAGATCGATTTACCAACAGGTAACTCAGGTTTGAAGGTAGCTACCAGCATCTTGACTAACGTTGATGACATGAAGTTCTGCCAGCTAGATTCATCGGATGTGGTTAGACACTCACTGGTTGGAAGAATTGTTGATGCTTATGCCAAGTTTGAAGCTAAGGCTAATCAGAAGATAAATAAAGGTTCAAGTCGATGAGTATTGAAATAGAGAACGAATCTGGAGTTGAGGCTCCACTGGAAGAGATTCTGAATCTTGCTGACTTTGCGCTAGCCAAGATGCACATCGATCCAGCAGCTGATATTGAGATTCTTTTAGTTGATGAGAATGTCATGGAGTCCTACCACCTCGACTGGATGCAGGAGAGCGGCCCTACGGATGTGCTATCCCAGCCAATCGATGGGCTAAGACCAGGTAAACCGAACTCATTGACTCCAGCAGGACACCTAGGTCTTATCGTGCTCTGCCCACAGGTTGCTAAAAAACAAGCTGAAACTGCTGGTCACTCTGAGCTGCAAGAGGTACTTATTCTGGTTGCCCACTCAATACTGCACCTATTGGGTTATGACCACGCTGAAAAGGAAGAAGAGAAGGTCATGTTCGCCCTTCAGCAGGAGATCGTTAGAGAGTATTTAGCTGATGCGGGGGATACTCACTAGATGCTCATCCTCGCCATAGTTATTGCAGTATTACTTGCACTGATCACCTTGCTTCTAGCCGTAGCTGAAGCTGCCATCCGTCTAAACGATGAGGATGACAGATCGACAGACGGAATTGCCTTTACTAGAACAGCTCTAGTTGGTGTCTTTGGAATAGTAGTGAGCCAATCGTTCACTCCTGGCCGCTTTAGCTGGTATTTGGTTGCTATCTTCTCACTCTTGATTGTCCTTGGCTTGGTTCTACTCATTCAGGTAGTTGGTAAAACTGTTGGTAAGCACGCTTTAGGAAGAAAAATCCTCAAGGTACTGGCTCCGATCATTCGTTCTATCAACATTCTCTTCACTCCGTTATCCCTCCCTGTTGAAGAAACAGAAGAGTTTGAGCAAGAACTGATTGATTCCGTTGAAGAGTTATCAGAAACCATCGCTCGAGAGATCATGGTTCCAAGAATTGACATGGCAGTCATCTCGGCAGAAGCTTCACTTCAAGAGTCAATGACCGCTTTCTTTAGATACGGCTTCTCTAGACTTCCCGTGATTGGTAAGAATCTGGATGATGTCAAAGGTGTTCTATACATCAAGGACGTAGCTCGTCTCATTCATGAGAACCCAGATAAAGCAGCCAGCCTAAAGAGCATTGAAGTCTCAAGACCTGCAATCTTCATTCCAGAGAGCAAACCGGTTGATGATCTCTTGCAGGAGATGCAGAAGTCTTCAACTCACATTGCTCTAATCGTGGATGAGTATGGTGGTGTTGCAGGTCTAGTCACAATGGAAGATGTAATCGAAGAGATCGTTGGAAACATCTCTGACGAATACGACAATGATCTACCTGATGTTGAAGTGCTTGAAGATGGTTGGGTTAGGGTTAGTGCACGACTAGGTTTGGAAGAACTTGGTGAACACTTCGAGATTGAACTAGAAGACGAAGATGTTGACAGCGTCGGAGGGCTGCTGGCTAAAGTCCTTGGAAGATTACCTGGTCGTTCAGATCAGATTGAATTCTCAGGGCTTGAAATCAAGGTTGAACGAATTGAAGGAAGACGTAAGAGAGTTATGACTGCACTTGTTCGCATGACCGAAGACCTGATCGCTGCGCGCAGTGCTTTTGAAGCTGATGGCGAATGAGCGAATTTAGATCTGGCTTTGCCACCTTCGTAGGTCGTCCTAACGTAGGTAAGTCAACTCTCACCAATGCTTTGGTAGGGGAGAAGATTGCCATCACATCTTCAAAACCGCAGACAACTCGTAGAGCTATCCGTGGAATCGTAAACACTGAGAATGCTCAGATCATCCTCGTAGACACTCCTGGTCTTCACCGACCTAGAACTCTTCTAGGTCAGAGATTGAATCACCTAGTTGAAAACACCTTGGGTGAAGTCGATGTCATCGGTCTCTGCATTCCAGCCAACGAAAAGATCGGCCCAGGAGATGCTTTCATCAATGAGCAAATCGGTGCATATCGAAGAGCAAAGCTCGTAGCCCTTGTCACCAAGAGCGAAACTGTTTCTAGAGATGCACTAGCTAAGCAGTTGGTTGCAGTATCCGAACTTCGTGAATGGGCGGCAATTATTCCGGTTAGTGCTGTTTCAGGGGAGCAGCTGGATGAACTCAAAGAAGTACTTGGTTCACTGCTACCAGTTTCTAAGGCGCTCTATCCAACTGATATGGCAACCGAGGAAACCCTAGAAGAACGCATCTGCGAACTCATTAGAGAGGCTTCTCTAGAGGATTCAAGAGAAGAACTACCGCACTCACTAGCTGTGACTATCGATGAGATGGGAAAGCGCGAAGACTCAAACATCTTTGATATTCATGCAAACCTTTGGGTTGAGAGAGATAGCCAGAAGGCCATTGTTATTGGTAAGGGTGGCTCTAGATTGAAGCAGATCGGCTCTGAAGCCAGAGTTGAGATCGAAAAGCTCCTAGGCCACAAGGTCATGCTGAGGATCCACGTGAAGGTAGCACCCGATTGGCAGAGAGACCCTAAACAACTGGGTCGCCTTGGAATGTAAGGCTGTGTTAGCCTAATCTCATGTTCTTCGCACTCCTGCTTAATAGCCGCGACGAGGCCTAAACAACCGGCCCTCCCCGTCGCGGTGCAGTTTGCTTGACCGGATATCCCCCATTCACCGCTTTTATTGCCAAAGAAGGCAAGAGAACCTTGGGTTTCTAGGAGAGACCATGAAGAACAATCAAAAATCATCACCAATGCCAATCCACAAGTATTTGCCGTTCCACGAGCAGATCACTGTTGAGCTCCCAGACCGCACTTGGCCTACCAAAAGAATTGAAAAGGCTCCGCACTGGTGTGCTGTTGACCTAAGAGATGGCAACCAGGCTCTAATCGATCCGATGAGTCCTGAGCGCAAGATGAAGATGTTCCAGCTGCTAGTTCGGATGGGATACAAGGAAATCGAAGTTGGTTTCCCTTCAGCTAGCCAAACAGACTTTGATTTCGTTAGAGAGCTAATCGAAGGTGGACACATCCCTGAGGATGTCACCATTCAGGTGCTAACCCAGGCAAGAGATCACCTGATTGAGCGAACCTATGAATCAATCAAGGGCTCACACAGAGCTATCGTGCATTTGTATAACTCAACTTCTGTCTTGCAGAGAAGGGTTGTATTCAACGCTGATAAGCAGGGAGTTATTGATATTGCACTAGCAGGAGCTAAGAAGTGCTTGGAGATGGAAAAGACTATTCCTGAAACCATCGTGCACTACGAATACTCACCTGAGTCATACACCGGAACTGAACTTGAGTTTGCACTAGAAGTTTGTAATGCAGTTATCGAAGCATTCCAGCCAACTCCTGATCACAAGATGATCATCAACTTACCTGCAACTGTTGAAATGGCAACACCTAACGTTTACGCAGATTCAATCGAGTGGATGTCTAGGCATCTAGTTAGACGCGATTCAGTATTGCTCTCTCTTCACCCACACAATGACCGAGGAACTGCAGTTGCTGCAGCGGAACTTGGATACATGGCTGGAGCAGATCGCATCGAAGGTTGTCTTTTCGGTAATGGTGAAAGAACTGGAAACGTAGACCTCATCACCTTGGGTCTAAATCTATTTAGCCAAGGTATCGACCCTGAGATTGATTTCAGCAACCTAGATGAAATCAAGCGCACTGTTGAATACTGCAACCAGCTGCGTGTTCACGAAAGAGCACCTTACGGTGGAGACCTTGTCTACACGGCCTTCTCTGGTTCTCACCAGGATGCAATCAAGAAGGGCTTTGAGAAGATGGCTGCAGAAGCAGTTGCTTCTAATGTCGATCAAGAGTCTCTAGTTTGGGCTGTTCCTTATCTACCAATCGACCCTAAAGATGTTGGTAGATCTTATGAGGCAGTTATTCGTGTTAACTCTCAGTCAGGTAAGGGCGGTGTTGCTTACCTTCTAAAGAGCGATCACAACCTAGACCTACCTAGAAGACTGCAGATTGAATTCTCAAGGGTTGTTCAGAACAAGACTGACTCTGAAGGTGGCGAAGTAACATCCGCTGCGCTTTGGTCAATCTTCACTGATGAGTATTTGCCTTCTAAGGACGATGCTCAGAAGTGGGGTCGTTTTGAATTGAAAAAGATGCGCACCACATCTGAGATGGATGGGGTAGTTGATCTTGATGTCGTGCTTAGAGATGGCTCTGCTGAGAAGGAAGTTCACGGAACCGGTAATGGTCCTATCTCAGCATTCCTAGAGATCCTTGCGCAGCAGGGCATTTCAGTTCAACTACTTGATTACACCGAGCACACCCTGGGGGCTTCTAGCGACGCCCAGGCCGCTGCATACATAGAACTCTCAGTGAACGGTAAGACTCTCTGGGGTGTCGGTATTGATGGAGACATATCTAATGCCTCGCTCAAGGCTGTCATTTCAGCGGTTAACCGCGCTGTGCGGTAATACTTGAGTAGTGCCAACTTATCGAGATGAAGCAGTAGTTCTGCGCACCCACAAACTGGGTGAAGCAGATCGCATTGTCACACTGCTCACTCGTTACCACGGTCAGGTTAGAGCAGTTGCTAAAGGGGTTCGAAGAACTGCTTCCAAGATTGGTTCAAGACTTGAACCATTTATGGTTGCTGACATTCAGTTCTACGAAGGTAGAAATCTAGATACCGTGACTCAGGTTGAATCCATTGGTGCATACGGTTCTGCCATCTCTGATGACTATGGCTCATTCACTGTTGCCAATGTGATGGCTGAAACAGCGATGAGGCTAACTGGAGACGAGCGAGCAACTCAGCAGTATTTGCTTTTAGTTGGTGGTCTTAGATCGTTAGCTAACAAAGAGCACAAGCCAGAGCAGATTCTGGATAGCTATCTACTTAGAGCATTAGCTGTCGCTGGTTGGGCACCAAACTTTGCTGATTGCACTGGCTGCAACATGGTCGGCCCTCACCAGGCTTTCGTTATCCAAACCGGTGGTGTGGTCTGTGAGTCTTGTATGCCACCAGGGGCAGCGATTATCAGTAAAGAGGTAACAGTATTGCTTGGTTCTCTCTTAGCTGGTGAGTGGGAGCAGGTTGAAGCATCAACTGACGATGTCAGGGCTAGAGCATCGGCTATCGTAAGTGCATACAGTCAATGGCATATTGATCGAGGTTTGAAGTCGATGAATCACTTGGAGCGCATGTGAGTAAGAAGTTTGTCGATGTTCCAGAACACATTGCCATAGTCATGGATGGTAATGGTCGTTGGGCTAATGCCAGAGGTTTGACAAGAGTGGAAGGTCACCGTGCCGGTGAGGCTGCTCTGATGGATGTCATCGAAGGTGCTATTAAAGCAGGTGTGAAGTATCTAACTGTTTTTGCTTTCTCAACTGAGAACTGGAAGAGATCTCCAGATGAGGTTAAGTTCCTCATGAACTACAACCGCGAAGTATTGAGACGTAGAAGAGATCAACTAAACGGTTGGAACGTAAAGATTCGTTGGGCTGGCAGAAGACCAAAGCTTTGGCCAACTGTTATTGATGAACTGCTAACTGCTGAGAAGCTAACTTCGAAGAACACAGGATTGACCTTCACCATGTGTGTGAACTATGGCTCAAGAATTGAAATCCTTGATGCAGTAAACCAAATAGTTGAAGACAGTAATTCAGGAAAGCTCAAGGGGAAGGTCACCGAGAAGACCATTCAGAAGTATTTGCTAACCAAGAACCTGCCAGACGTTGACCTGTTCATTCGCTCCAGTGGTGAGCAGCGGATCAGTAACTTCTTGCTTTGGCAGTCTGCCTATGCAGAGTTCGTCTTTCTGGATGTCCTCTGGCCTGATTTCAATAGAGAACACCTCTGGGGAGCTATTGAGCAGTATTCCAAGCGCAATAGACGCTTTGGTGGGGCAGTGGACAAGCCTAAGAAAGCCAAGCGCTCAGGCTAAACTTATCTAGCACCGTAAGCCAACGGCGCTAAACAATAGGGAGCAACAATGGCCACCCCAACACGTCTAGATTCAGTTATATCTCTCGCTAAGCGCAGAGGATTTGTCTTCCCAGCAGGTGAAATCTACGGTGGAACCCGTTCCGCTTGGGATTACGGACCTTTGGGAGTTGAACTCAAAGAGAACATCAAACGCCAGTGGTGGCGAGCAATCGTTAACTCCCGTGAAGACATCGTTGGTCTTGATAGCTCAGTAATCCTTCCTCGTAAGGTCTGGGAATCTTCCGGTCACGTCAAAGAGTTCGTAGACCCGCTAATTGAGTGCACCTCTTGTCACAAGAGATTCAGAGCAGATCATCTAGAAGAAGCCTTTGAAGAGAAGAAGGGCAGAGCTCCTTCTTCAATGAGCGAGATTGCCTGCCCTAACTGCGGTGGCAAAGAGACTTGGACCGAGCCTAAGTTATTCAATGGTCTGCTAAAGACCTACCTAGGACCTGTTGAAGATGAATCAGGACTTCACTACCTACGTCCTGAAACAGCTCAGGGTATCTTTGTGAACTTTGCCAACGTGCTTGGATCATCTCGAATGAAGCCGCCATTTGGTATTGGCCAGATTGGTAAGTCTTTTAGAAATGAGATCACTCCAGGTAACTTCATCTTTAGAACTAGAGAGTTCGAACAGATGGAAATGGAATTCTTCGTTGAGCCTGGTACTGACGAAACTTGGCACGACTACTGGATCAATGAGAGATTGAACTGGTACTTAGACCTAGGTATCTCAAGAGATAACCTTCGTCTATTTGAACACCCGAAGGAGAAACTTTCACACTACTCAAAGCGAACAGTTGATATCGAATACAAGTTTGGTTTTCAGGGTTCTGAGTTTGGTGAGCTAGAAGGTATTGCTAACCGAACAGACTTTGACCTAACCACTCACTCACGTGAATCTGGTGTTGACCTTTCATACTTCGATCAGGCTAAGGGTGAGCGTTGGACTCCTTACGTGATTGAGCCAGCGGCTGGTCTAACTCGTTCACTGATGGCATTCCTAGTTGATGCATATGCTGAAGATGAAGCTCCTAACACCAAGGGTGGAGTTGATGTTAGAACTGTTTTGCGTTTGGACTATCGTCTAGCACCAGTAAAGGTCGCTGTTTTACCTCTTTCTCGTAACGAGGATCTATCTCCGGTGGCAAAGAACCTTGCTCAGGAACTTCGTGGACATTGGAACATTGAGTTTGATGACTCTGGTGCGATTGGTAGAAGATACCGTCGTCAGGATGAGATCGGAACTCCGTTCTGTGTAACTGTTGACTTTGACTCTCTAGAAGATCAGGCAGTGACAGTTCGAGAGCGAGACAGCATGGCTCAGGAGCGAGTATCTCTAG
>Ga0214917_10006252_pt1 | contig 12427 bp, 10 predicted proteins | sample LL_1208_BB_MetaG_FD_177983 | JGI IMG/M metagenome (GOLD analysis project Ga0214917, IMG submission 177983) | Freshwater microbial communities from Lake Lanier, Atlanta, Georgia, United States - LL_1208_BB | ecosystem: Environmental > Aquatic > Freshwater > Lake | place: USA: Georgia | collected...
GTTCCTGGAAAAGCATGTCAAAGGCAAAACCGCTATCGAGGCATTCAGGTCAGTTATCAATGACCCCAGGTTCCAAGAAATTGAAAGGAATGATGCTCTTTCAGGCATTGGCCCCAACCAGCTGGCTAGTGAAAGAAAGACAAAAGTTGGAACCCAGATCCTGAAAACGGTCAAGACCTACTACGAACTTCTAACCAGGGACCAACTCAATGCTTCCAATGACCCATTGGCTCAGACATGGAGAAAACAACGCAATGCTGTAAACCATCAAAACTTTGCCCAATCAACAGAAGAGTTCAGGGGCACCGCAAAAGCGCTCTACGGGGGGCAAGAGCAGCAGCAGGCTGACCCGATGCAAACGCTACAGGCATTGCCTGGCCGTTAGCACAGACAGCGATAGGCTTAGGGCTGCGGCCCCTTAGCAGTCCTTGGCCTATCCGACCCCCTACTCATATCGACAGTATTCCGGGGACGGCGTTTCTGTTGATTTTCAAGTGCCGTTCCCATACATCAACCGGTCGCATGTCCATGTACTGGTTGATGGTGTTGAGCTGTTGTCTGGCTCTCAATATGAATGGCTAACTGATGGCGTGGTTCAGTTAAAAACCCCTCCAGCAGCTGCAATTCCTGGAGCCACCACCCCCACTCCACAGGTTTGCACAGTTAGGCGCATCACCCCTGAAGACGATCAGATTGTCCAATGGCGGAATGGCAGCTATCTGATTTCGGGTGATCTGAACATTTCAGACCGGCAGTGGCTCTACTTAATTCAAGAACATCACGATTGGATGATGCGAGCCGCTGCTGGCTTGCCAACGCTGCCCGGCGGTGGAAATCCCTACCCGGGCACTGGATTCTGGAACAACTTAGCCCGACATCTGGACCCAGCCATGGGCACCAGTGCCGAACGGGCGCAGACCATAACGCTGTTGGATCAGCTGAATGGCAATTGGCCAGACGATGGCCAGGACAAGTTCATTGCTACCACTGATGCGATTGATGCACGGATAAAGCCCTACGCCCAGGATTATGAGCCAGCTGCACTGCCAATTCCAGAACAGCAGCAGGAAGGGAAGTTTTGGATTGATTCAAACGACATTTTGTTGAGGTATTGGAGTCAAGCCGCCAACGCATGGATTGATCTATCCAACACTGGCCCCCCTGGCAAAGGTGGTCCGGGTGTTTATTTCGGTGATGGGGCACCTGCTGACCCTCAGGTTGATGCGTGGTATCACACGATCAAGGGTCGGCTTTATCTGAAGTACGACGACGGGGACAGCGTTCAATGGGTTGATGCCAGCCCTGGCCATGGCGGTGCAATTGGAGCCACAGGGCCAGCAGGTCCAGCAGGCCCTGTCGGAAACCCAGGGCCAGTGGGGCCAGTGGGGCCAGCAGGCCCTATCGGGAACCCAGGGCCAGTGGGGCCAGCAGGCCCTGCCGGGAGCCCTGGTGCTCCTGGGGCAGCCGGGACAACTCCAACGGTTTTAGGCACTGCACCAATTACGGCCACAACAGTGACAACGGTCACCACCATGGGCCTTGATCTAACTCCACTACCCACCCTTCCTTAAAATGGCACTTGCACTAACTGATCTTGTTTTAATCCAACGGGGTTCTACTCCGTACAAAACATCAGCTCAATCGCTGAAAGATTTTGTCGCCCCTATCGCTACAGCCAGTGCCACTGGTGTGGTGAAACAAGGAACGAATATCACCATCGCAGCTGATGGCACGATCAGCAGCAATCTTCCTGGGGCCTTGGTTTACAAAGGGGTGCTAGCGGGTACTGGAGCGCCATCAGTGGCAACAGCACCAGTAGCACCAGCAGCAGGTGATGTGTGGGTAGTGAATGCGTCTGGAACCTTGGGTGCTACCTGGGCCAATGTTGCTGGTGTGACCGTGGCCCCTCGGGACATGGTTATCAAAAATGCAACCGGCTGGGATGTAATTGGCCAAGCATCCGGCGGCGGCATAGTCGCCATCACTGGCACTGCGCCGGTACAGGTTGCAGGGACAGCGGCAGTACCGGTGCTATCGGTTGGTGTAGCTGTTGCTAGCACCGCTGGCGTTGGTGGATCGTCTGGATTGATGACAGCCGGACAGGCTGAGCAGTTGACAAAAATGGGCACTGTTACCGGTGTTACTGGTACAGCTCCCATTCAGGTGGCGACAGGAACTGTCACCCCTGTTATTTCAATTGATCTCGCAACTAACACTGTTACCGGTGCATTAAAGGTTGCAACTGCTGCTGAGGTTGGAGCGCTGTATTCAGCATCAAGTGTTCCTACAGCAGGCGCGGCTGATAAGGCGATCACATTACTGGCAGCCCAGAACCATCTGATGCCATACGACATCAGCACCCTTAAGGATCTGCCCTGATGATTAACTTTCCCCAAACGGGCCTATCCATAGGCTTTCGATTTACTGACCCAGCTACTCAGAATGTATGGGAGTGGGATGGAACTACCTGGACAGCAGTTCAAGGCAGCAATGGTTTACGGATAGCCGGAACCGTTAGCGGCCCAACTTGGACCCCACCGCCAACAGCAGTAAGTGGCGACCTATGGGTGGCCAGTTCTGCCATTACTGGCTTTCCCGGAGGTGTGGTCAATGCTGGTGATGGGCTGTTCTTTGATGGCACCAAGTGGACTAATGCTGGCCCGTTGCGTGGTATTCCCGGAGCCCCTGGGGATAGAGGGCCTACCGGGCCAGTAGGTCCAGTAGGGCCTAAGGGCGATCCAGGTTCTGCTGGCAGGAATGGTCGAGATGGGTTGAATGGCAGCCCTGGGGTGAATGGAAGAGATGGGTTGCCAGGTAAGGCCGCAACAATTGCGATTGGTACTACCACCACACTGCCAAGTGGTTACCCAGCAACTGTTGTTAATCGAGGCACTGCTAATTCTGCAATCTTTGACTTTGGTATTCCCAGGGGCATTGATGGCAATGATGGTTCAGGCAGCGTGGGAGGAGCGCCGATTGGATCAGTACATGACCCGATATTGGTCACCATCGGGATCGAGGAAACTCGATCTGTAACAGCACCCGAAACCGCATCAACGTGGTTTCGGGACACTGTTTCAGTGCAGTTGCCGGGTAACTGCAACCGGGCAATGGTTTACATGCACTGCAATGGAATGGCAACGCTAAACCTTGCAGGCGTGTATAAAGAATGGGATTTTTACGCAAGCCATATCTATTTCAACATCCATTTGTCCGTGGCGGGCGGCAATGCAAGATATGCCAATGGCTATGCACTTACCACTGCGGTGTTCCATGAGAACTGGTTCTGCCGAATAGAAGGCAATTGGCCTAGCTGGATTACCAGCCGGAGGGTCCATATTGTCGAAGAAATTATATGCGACCCCGGCGCAACAGTTTCATTTACCTTGGAAAGGGAATACATAAAAGGTGGATACTTTAACTTTATTAAGCGTGGCGGCAGGTTGTTGGTGTTCCCCTATGAGGTGCCCATATCCAGAGGAGCCCTGCCAGCACCGTTAAGCGGTATGCCGCCAGATTCAAGGGCAATGGCCCATCCAACTGCCAATGAATTACTGAAAGAACAATACGAACATGTTCACCAAATATTGGGTTCTGTGATTGAAAAGATAGTTCAATTGCTTGCTGTGCCAAACCAGTCGGCTGCCACTATTGCGGCGTTAAATGCGTTGCTAGTGCGGGCCAGAAATGTTGGCACATCAGCAGGAACACCAGCCCAGTTAATGACATTAACGGTTGGGATTCGCAATGATCTAATTCCATTCACGCCGCTAAATAGTCGATTCCCGTCTGAACCAACTATCTAAACCAAACTATGAGCTTTCAATTCCCCCAGAATCCAGCCGATGGTGCCGTTGCAACAGGCGTGGCATCTGATGGCTCATTGATTATTGCCACCTATTCAGCACCAAAGAATGAGTGGAAGGTTGCTAAGCAGGTAAAGCCAGACCCAACAGCAGCTGCCTTTACAGGCGGAGGAGTGCTGGCCCCAGGCAGTGCTGACGGACAAGTACTGACATGGAACCAACTGGCAGCTAGGTGGTTAGCACAGGCACCAGCCAGGCCCCCGGGCAGTGAAGGCGGCACCTTTGTTAAAGGTACGCAAATTGGAGCCGATACAGCCAATCCGCCAACACCAACCAGCGGGCCGCTAAAGCCTGGGATGTTGCAGACAACCCTTGAAAATCTGCATAAAGAACTGAAAGCTTTCAATGGTACGAACTGGGTTGAAGTTTTCAGTGAAGACACAATCAAGCAATGGATTTCAGCAGGTTCGCTATTCCGTGGGGTAGTCAAAGAGGCAACGCTTGCCACCCTGCCAACACCAGCTGTTGCCAACCGAGGCTTCTATTACAGCTGGACAGGCGCACCTGGCCATGTGGTGTCAACTGCTGACCCTGGCATTGGAACCGACCTAGCAGGGGAGATTCTTCAAGTAGGAGATTGGGTCCAAAGCGATGGAGCCAAGTGGGTCCATGTGCCTGGCGACCTGTTGAGCAAACAGCGCTGGGATTCGCTGGGATCATTTGCCCCCTGGTCTGATACCAGCTGGGAAAAAGGTTCTGTTGTCAGCTACCAGCAGGGCTTCTGGCGAGCTACTTCCAACGTCGTCGCGGGTGATGAGGAGCCTGGGGCAACAACTCCTGGTGGGGGTACGCCAACTGATGGCACGGCCCTCCGGTTCTCCATGCCAGATGGCCTGGCAGATGGCACCACAATCCACTTCGTTCTGACCCCAACAGGTGGAGGGGCTCCTGTCAGCTTCAACTACACCACCGTTGCGGGCGATGCAGTCGCATCACGCCTGGCTACCAATGTCCAGGCAGCAATGCTGGGCAACACGGCGCTGACTGCCTTTGGCGCACCGACCCTGACAGCTGGCTTCAGTGTCACCGTCACCCGCGCTGCCGGAACATTCAGAGCAACAGCCGATAGCGGCGTCACTGTTGATGTCATGGCTGGAGCCGTGACTGCCGCCAACAAATGGGTGGACATCACTCCGCATCCGAGCATCAAGCTGGCTGAGCTGGCTGATGTCAACGACAACGTTGCCTTGACTGGCCAGGACGGTGTTGTGGTCTGGTCTGAGGTTGACCAGGAGTTCGTGGTCAGCCGTAACATTCAGGTGGACGGCATTGAGTTTGATGCCACGGGTCCTGGTGCAGTCCTTGAGGGAGTGTTCGAAGGGGACATCAGCGCCAACAAGAACCTGGACACCCAGGTGCCAAGCGTCAAGGCAGTTGCTGATTACATCGGCTACCTGACGCTGGAGGAGCTGAGCGACACCAAGGATCTGGCCACCGCTGGTGATGGTGAGTTCGTTGCTTACGACGCAGCCAACAACAAGTGGGTGCCGAAGGCAGCTAGTTCCTCGATTGCTGGGCTTACTGACGTTGATCTGACGACCCCACCAACAGACACGCAGGTGTTGTCTTGGAACGGCACCAGCAACAGGTGGATGCCACGCAATGGCGTCTATGCCATTGGTGATCTGACGGATGTTGACACCAGGACAACAGCGCCAACGGGGGGTGATTATCTGGCCTGGCTGCCAGCCAGCAACGCATGGACAAACCTCCCGCTCAACATGAACGCGTTGAGCGATGTAACCCTCGCTGGTACTCCAGCAACCGGAAACCTGCTGAGGTACAACACTGATCACTGGGAAAACTGGACGGCTGATTACTACAACGCCGCCACGGCCTACAGCAAGGTTGAGGTCGACACCAAGCTCGCCACCCTCACCACCACGTTGGAACATGAGGAGTCGGTCATGGCGATTGCCAATGATCCTCCTGCTGTACCAACACTCAACGACCTCTACATCACGGGCACAGTCCCGACTGGGTTATGGGCTGGGCACGCAGGAAAGCTGGCTCGCTGGGATGGCACAGCCTGGCAGTTTGCTGATCCCCGCACTAACGAGACACACCTCGTTGAAGATGTCGCTGAGACGTGGCACTGGAATGGAACGGCATGGGTGAAGGTGGCAGTAGCCACAACAGCAACAGCTGTTTCCACTACTCCTGTTGGAACAATCATTCAGTCGGTGCTGACCCCTCAGCAGTTCCAGACTGCAATGGGCGCCGATGGCAGCAAGTGGCGTCTTGCTGCTGGTGGTGATTGCACGGGTACTGCCTACGCAACTCTCACTGGTGCCACAACACTGCCTGACCTGCGGGGCTCCTTCCTGCGGATGGCTGGGCAGAGCCTGTCTGGTTGGGACGGCGGTGCGCTCAACGGATTTACTGAGGACAGCACTGCACGTCCAAAGAACGCCTTCACTGGTTCAACCAACTCCGCCGGAGTCCATACGCACGGCCTGTGGTCAAGGCGGATGAACGCTTACTCGGGTGCTGGCTATAGCCCCGCTGCTCAAACAGTTGGCGAAGGTATCAACGCAGGGGGCGTGACAAACGTTTCTGGGCGGTGGATGGACAGCGATGGCGCTCACACCCACACCACCACGGTTACAGGCGGCGGTGATGCTGAAACCAAGCCCAAGTCCTACGCCGTCAACTACTTCATCAAGGTGAACTGAAAGGTAATGAAACTGCCACGCATCACCACCACATCGTTCCTGCTGGGATTGCTGGGGATACTAATGACTAGCAGCGTAATTTTTAACCATGAATCACTCACATTTTGCGAGAAAGCGTTATTTGGAGAGGTGACAACTTTGCAAAAAGAGACCACCTTAAAAACCCCAGTTAAGTTTACAGATGTGTGCCCAGACCTACGCTTAAGGGTAGAAACTGGGCTTAACAAATGGCTTGAAGTAATTCTTGCCTTAATGGTTCAATTTCACCGTCCCACCGCACCCTAACTATGACTTTACAAAGCACTGATCTATTTGCTGTTCAGCGTGGTGCCATCACGTACAAGGCACGATTTTCTGAGATTCAGAATTATGTGACTGATCAGCTCAAGGCCACTTGGCTTCCATCTCATTTGGAAAGTCCAAGTGCTGTTGGGGTATCAACGTGGAATGGACCAGCTGACACGTTGACAGCAAGCGGCTCTATTGAAGTGTCGATTGCCGGTGGGGCATTTGGCACGGGTGGTCCTGTTAGACCCTTTGACCAGTTGCAAGCAAGGTGGAAAGCAGCAGATATTGCAGCCGCTGCTCATGCGGCAACGTTAACAGGAAGGATTTTTAACGCGAGCGGCACAGTGGCTGTGGACTACAAAGCTGTGATGGATAAGTTGCCTAATGCAATCACGATCAATCCAAAGACAAACGTTACTGCCAGTGCTGCTGTTGATTCTGATGACAGCAGTGCTGTTGCTGGATTGAATGCACCAGCACGGTTGTGGTTAAACACAAGTACTGGGACAGGTCCACTGGTGAGCATTGCGGGCGGCACGTGGCTTGCTGTACCAACAACAGCTGCTGCTGGTTTAGCTATTACTCAAGGCCAAACATTTAAGTTGCGTCATACCAGTCGAGCTGGTGCTAACACCGTGACTACAACAACGGTGTATGTGGGATGGGATGTAGCCAACAGTGTGCAGGCAAGTTTTGTTACGACCAATGCTGCTATTCCGCCACTTGCTAAAGCCTCAGACCCCACTATTGCTGGCGCTGCTGTTGTTGGTGGCACGCTGACCGCGACAGCTGGCACAGCAACAGGCGGCACCGCCCCAATTACCTATGCGACCAAGTGGCAGGTCAGTCCCGATGGCACCAGTGGGTGGGCCGACATTGCAGGCGCAACTGCTTTGACCTACTCAATTCAGGCAGGCGACAAGGACAAATACTTGCGAGCTGTCACCACAGCTACTGATGCAACAGCTCCAACAGCACAGACGCTGGCGCTGCCTTCTGTCGCCTCTGCCAAAGTGACACAGCCTCCATCTATTTCCCTCGGCTGGAACGCAGACACTGACGCATACACTCGTGATCCGGCAGCCAATCGGGTAATAGAAGCGCAGGTAGGAATTAGGCGCTGCGTATTAACAGATGGTGGGGCTGTGGCCTATTATCTGGATGCCGATGACAGCACAAAGAGGGCTGGCGATTGGTTGCGCCTTGTTGAAACGACGGAGCTAAGCACTCCCTATACCGGGACGCATGGTGCGCCTGTTGCTAACACTGCGCTGAGGGGTTCTGCCCCTGCATGGGCTGCTGGCACTTACACCAAAGGCCAGCGCGTTCAACAAGGTGGCAGCGTATGGGAATGTATAGCGGCCACAACGACAGCTACCCCAGCGGCGGGGGCAACTGCTGCTGACTTAACAGGTGGCGCCGGACAAGTGATGGTTGAGATCCCTGTCTTTAGCGTTTGGCACGAAACAGCTGCAGCGGGCTCATACAAGCAACATACGCTTCATCTGCAGAAAGGCGTCAACACCGCTGGCGGTTACGCCGTGCATCCGGCCTTTGTGAAACCAGATGGAAGCAATAGGAGCTTCATCTACGTCGGGGCCTACCAGGGGACCGGCACCAATGGCAATGGTTCTGCCAGCGGCGTGAACAACACCACCAACATGACCCGTGCTACGTGCCGTACAGCTTGCGCCAGTCGCGGGGCTGGCTGGCACCAGCTGGGCTACTGGGAATACAACGCCCTGCAGTGGCTCTTGCTTACTGAGTATCAGGACATGAATAGCCAGAAGGTGCTCGGCAACGGGGCCATGGATGGAAACACCTACGTGGTGAACACTGGGCTGTCGAACGGCAGAGGCAACAGAAGTGAAAACAAGTACACATCCGGTGGCAGCGATGCTGACTATGTGTCGTACAGGGGCGTGGAGAACCTTTACGGAAGAGCGTGGCAACGGGTGGACGGCATCAACGTAAATGAACTTGTACCGTATCTGTGTGCGGACCCATCGAAATGGGCGGACGATACTGCGACTGGTTATACCGTTCAGCCGGCAGTGCCAACGGGGTCTGGGTCATTTATAAGAGATGTTGCGACAGGGATTGCGCTGTTGCCTGCCTCTGTGAGTGGAGGCTCTGGCACAACCTTCACTGGTGATGCTCTGTGGACAAGCTCCGGCTGGCGCGTGGCCGATGTGGGCGGCGGCGCTAACGCTGTCCGTGGCGCCCGGGTGGGGGCCTTGTGCGCGGGTCTCAACGACGATTCGTCGAATGCGGCCGCGGACAGCGGCGGCCGGATTTGCTACGCCTCTTAATCATTCTTATTAAATCATCATCATGATTATCACTGATTTCGGGTCAATCAAGCCATCCATCACCACCTTCTACGGCGGCTATCGCGTACCAGTTGCACTGAAGCAAGTTGAGCGCCCTTCCATTACTGACGGGGAAACCGAGCACAGCTGGCAGGGCTACCTGCTGGAGCTGGCAGGACTGACTGAGTTTGAGTTTGACCGAGCAGCGGCAGAGTTACCTGCTGGCAATTACTCAGCAGACAAGCTGGCTGTGCTGACAGAAGCGGTCCACCAAGAGCGCAGGGCTGCCTACCCACCCATCGAGGATTACATCGATGGGATAGTGAAAGGCGATGACGCCCAGGTGAATGCTTACAAGGCCAAGTGCCTGGCGGTCAAAGCGGATCACCCTTTGCCCTGGGATGCAAAGGCGGCTTACAAGGTGGGGGACATTGTGTCCCATGCGGGCAAGCGGTGGAAGGCCACCAGCAACAACACGGGCAACATGCCTGACGATGTGCCCGGCGATTGGGACGAGATCAGGTGATCATCGCAGCACCCGCTGCCGCACTGATCATCCCCGGCGGCGAAACGTAACACACCAGCCGGTGCCATCACCATCAGCTTCCCAACGCGGCAGCCAGTTATGCCAGGTGTAGTTCACCCCTTTACCACCAGCCCCTACCTGGACATAACCACCATTGACAACATCCATTTCCCCATAGGGGTCATGGAATACAGCAACATTTTGTTCAACACCAATACATAACATCCAATGACCACCACCACTGGGGGCATGGACATTGCCATGGTGCAGGACACCGGTTGCTACCGGGTAACCCTCTTTGATTTCTTGCTCCAACAGATGGCGGTCACCATCGGTATGGAAATGGGCATCAAGGCCGTAGTAGCGCAGGGCCTGGATTTGAGCTGAACCGTCAGTGGTGTCGCCATACATCAACACCCGACGCAAATAATCATCATCTGCATTGGAACCCTTTAGGGCATCAGGCAGCAGGTATTTCAATCCCATGGCACAGCTACTGCTGAAACACATGCGATAACCCATGCCGGTGGCTGAATCCACCTGGCTGTAATACTGCGGCACGGCCAAGGTTGTCATACTGAGAGGGCGTATTACTCCTCCTAACAGTAACGATGGCAGACCTACACGAAAAGCTGGTGCGGATGCATGAGGTCTTAATCGACCAGGTGCTGAATGACCTAGAGGAAGGCAAACATTCAGCCCGTATGACGGCCATGGCACTGCTTAAGAACAGCAATATCCAGGCAGTAATGCAAAACGATGGCGCCATGGCCAAATTAGCTGCCAAATTGGACTTCTCAGCTATGTCAGACAAGGTGGTAGAGCTTAAACCCGTCCGACCACCAGCCGCTTAGTACCCCCTTGTGCCCCATTAGCTGGCTGTGGCCTCCAACCAAGGGCTAAAGCATCAACACAAGACCCAGTTTCATCCATCCAGGCGGCATATGCCTCCTGTTGCAGCTGATCTGCACGGTGTTGAGCTGATTTCTGCTGATCTTGAGCTGCAGAATCAGTGAAAAATGCCACTGCAATGGCTAATGCATCAATCCGGTCATCAAAAGGCAAGCAACCACGCTCTGGAGTAAGCCTGCTCAACTGATATGCAATTGATCGCTGGTAGCCAGTCTCAGGATCATCTTCTGTCAAACGGTAATCAAACTTGATTACCCGTGATGTAAACACCAAACGGTGTTGTTGAATGATTGGCCCCAGCGTGTCGCATAGCCGCACCTCCTTTCGTTGACTGTGCTGTACTTCCTCGATGGTGACCGGATGGCCAACACGCATCATGTGTGGCTTCAAAAGTTCCGTAAACATTCCTCCACCAAAATTGCTTTCTGCAACCACATAATTCACCTCCCAACGCTTGGCACATTTAGCTAAAAATTCCAACACCTCATCTGAATAACCAAGTTGACTGCCACCAACTTCCAAAACAAACATATTGCCGTTCAATTCAGCAACAATCGCCCATGCAATTTCATCATGGCCGCGACCAGCAGGGTCAATAGCTAACACACATCGCCAATGGTCTTGCCTTGAAATCCAACCGTTCTGAAAAATAGGCCGGTGGTAAAAACGATCAGCACCCATACCAAGACATACAAGCTCCTGCAATCGACAATCAGGTTGTGCTGACCACACCACAGTTTCTGGTAACGCTGTGCCATCTATATCCATTACCAATAAATCACCTAATCGAATTGGGAACTTATCAAGAGTGGCAAGTCTGGTATTAAGCAGAAACTGCAACAGGAATGTTGAACGAGTCATGGATGCCTGCCTTTGCAGAATGTCTTCATGACTGAACCGTTCAGGGTCAGTTGGTTCATTCACTAGGGTTGGATCATCCAATAATTCCTGAAGAATGATTGGATCTAAATTATCCTCATAACAATCAAGCTCTTCCGGGTACAAGGCAGGCCAATACCTAGCAGCATAACCACGCTCCCTAACAAGCCTCAGATAAATAGATGTCTCAGTGTGTGGTGTACCTAAATACAACACCTTTCGAGGTAATAATTGACCCTCATCAGGTTTGATGATTGATTCAATCTCAGTAACAGCATGGGCAACCCGTTCTTGTTTCAGCTGTGTAATTGTTGTTTGGATCGTTTCAATATCATCCAAGATGGCGCAGGTACAACGCTGACCAGTGGTTTGACCCATCACACCCATTGACCTAACTGATGGTGACTGTTCAACCGTGGCAGGACCAACATCAAAAGCAATATTTGAATAACGATTGGTAGGGCTTGGTTGTAAACATTGAAGTATGTCAATCTCACTGATTGCTTTCAACATAAACTGACTGAAATCAGTAGCCTTAACAGCAGTAGCTGATACAACTAATATCTTTTCATTTGGGTCCATCCTTAAACGCCATAGGGCGTAGTAACTAGCCAGCAGGGATTTACCTAATCCACGAAATGCAACAGTAAGTGACTTCTTTGGTCCGTTCTGCATCCAATGACAAACGCTTACCTGTTGTTTGGTTGGTGTATCAGCTAACCCTTGTTCTCTCAACAGATAACAAACAAAATTAGGAAAGCTCTGCAAAACATCAGGCAATGGCTCCCAACTATTCATACCCACAAAGAAAACCCCTCATAGCCATTCAAGACTACGAGGGGTTCTCCCGTTCAGCCATCACACCCGCAACAGGAACATGGCTTACAAACACATCTTACTACGGTCTGGTACCACCACCAGTACCACCACCAGTACCAGTTCCAGTTCCAGTTCCAGTACGAGCAGGGG
>Ga0214917_10006253_pt1 | contig 12426 bp, 12 predicted proteins | sample LL_1208_BB_MetaG_FD_177983 | JGI IMG/M metagenome (GOLD analysis project Ga0214917, IMG submission 177983) | Freshwater microbial communities from Lake Lanier, Atlanta, Georgia, United States - LL_1208_BB | ecosystem: Environmental > Aquatic > Freshwater > Lake | place: USA: Georgia | collected...
AATGGATGTCAAGTGACCATCCATCAAATGACGGGAAGGCAGTTGCTGAGATAGTAAAGATTGAGATTTCAGGAGATGAGAAGACAATTGAAGAGTGGCTCGGCTCAGATCTATCAAAAGCATTTGACGGCGTTGAAATTCAATGGGTTTTGCCAGAGGCTAACGATGGTCAGACTGGACTTGTGGCGGTTCATCTTGCAACGCCTAATGGCGTTGTACGCTTGGATTAATCAACGCCGCCCTAGCTCAGTCGGTAGAGCGTCGCTCTCGTAAAGCGAAGGTCGCGGGTTCGATTCCCGCGGGCGGCTCAAATTCAATAAATTTAGTTGTCCGAGATTTCGTCATTTATTTATTAAAATCTATGTTACCACTTAAATCTGATTTAAAATATTTAAACGAACATCCCGATCAATATTGACGTAGTACACTCTGATCTCATAATGAGTTTCACACACATACCTTTTCAAGAAAACGAAACCGAATCTCCGTTGAAGATTTTACCAAATAGCAGTTTCAAACTCTTTAGGTTTTCAAAATTGATTGACTCACGTATTGAAGGCGACGGAGAATTGGGTGAATTTAGTTGCATAAATAGAAGTCAGCTTGGAAGAGGGTCACACTTGGGAGTTCAAAGCTACGTGGCTGATGCGACCATCGGGAGATTCACCATGATTGGTTCGCGAGTATCCATCGGCGGATTTGAGCATCCAACTTCTTGGTTGTCAGTCGCTGCTTTCCAATGGGGGCAATCTATTGCCGATTATGAAATTGATATCGAGTCAGCTTTAAGACTTCAAAGTAACTCCAAGCCAGAATACAAAAGAACTTCAATTGGAAGTGATGTTTGGATTGGTAATAACGTTGTGGTTAAGTCAGGTGTGAATATTGGACATGGCGTAATTGTTGGCGCCGGTTCAGTTGTCACTAAAGACATAGATCCTTATGCGATAGTTGTTGGTAATCCAGCTAGGTTGTTGAAAAATCGATTCGATAGCGAAATAATTCAGGATTTACTTTTACTAAAATGGTGGAATCTTTCCTATGACGTATTGAGTAAATTGGACTTTAAGGATGTCCAGGGATGTATTGTCCAATTAAAAAAAGAGGGTAAATAGTTTCAGCCATTGTTTCAATTTTAATCTTCAATTATTTGCTTCTTACACAGTATTTACATTAGAGTTGCTAAGATAAGATTGTTACGGATAGCAGATTCGAATTATCATTACTAATCCAAAATAGAGATACGACTCAAAAGTTTCCACAATAATACCTCTAGTTCAAATATCTACTGAGATTAACGAGACATATGAAATATTTTTGGGAGTGGCAACGGAACGAGAATAAAGCCCTCGTACTTTAACTCTCGGAGACGCTCAATCAAGCGCGTTGAATGCTGCCAACCGAGTATCAACGCCACTGTTTTGGTCTTCAAATGGGATATCTCGGCAAGAGGTTTTACACATATTCCAGTTCCCGGTGCGAACGTATTATGTTTCAAAACATCATCATCATAAATCGCACTGATCTTGCCTGCCAACCGAAACTCGCTTATCAAAGTGGTTGAACTGATGGAGGCCCCTATGCCAACAACCTGGTATTCATCATCCAAGTAGGCTTGAGTTATCGTATCTATCACACTAGAACTTCTTGAATTTTGCTCAATCATTTGAAGTATGAGACCGTCGGATTTTGATTCGAGCCAAGATTCTCGTTGCAGGTTTTGGGAAACTGAGTCTTCTGCTTGAATTTCACTCGTCTTAAGAGTTAATCCAACCTCGACACTTCCACCTTTGTGTTCGTGTTTCCGAAAATATACAACCTTCATTTCATTTCTATCTGCCAAGTAATTGAAATCATGAAGTGTTAAATAGGTATGATGATCGTGATTTACGTAATCAAACATTCCGATTTGAAACTGATCCAAATGGTAGCCAGTTATCACATTAAATAAAGTTTGACGCGACATTATTCGACGCACAGATATGAAGAATTCATCTAAATCGGGTACATTAGCGATCGTATAGTTACATGTTATAAGCCTAGGCGTCGGCTTTTGATTAGCATATATACGAGAAAAGTCTGAATCAAAGAATGTGTTTGAGACCTCAAGACCTTTCTCCATTGCGACTTTGCATGCAGGAACTGATGGATCAACTCCATACAGATTCGAGGTTACTGTAGAGAAGCATTCCAAAAAAGATCCATCATTACTACCAATGTCCAAGACCTGATCTGAATCCTGCAAATTCAAGTATGAGACTAGATTTCTGACAACTCCCCTATAAAAAGGAACCAACTTATTTGTGACTGAAGTTAGGTACAGATATTCAGAATACTGTTCATTTAGTCGAGTAAGCTCTCTTAATTGAAGCAATCCGCAGACGTTGCATCTAAGCAATGATAAATCTTCAGCGACTATTCCAAGGGCTTCCAATTGATTTTTCTTGTAAAGATCACCATAAGGTATTGGCGAGAAACCGTGAACCAAATAGAGCGAGCGACTTTTACAGATGCGACAACTACTTTCATTCACAACGACAAGTTTATCAAAGTAGCCAGTAAATGCTCTCAAATGACTCGAGTATAATTCCGGATACTAATGCCAAAGACGGCTCAACGTATTTTTGCAAGTAAAAGAAAGTCTAGATGAAAAACTTAAAAACCACAGGCTAACTTCACTGTTACGCAAAACGCGAATCTTGAAAATTGAAGCGACAATTTAGGTTTAAAGTTTAGCAGTAAACAGTTGAGTCTTCGTTGAAGGGACCAATTCCAATTTCGATGAAGACAAAGTTTGTTGAAAGAACTTTGAGAGCATGTACTGTATTTGATTCGATAGAAACAGGAATTGGGTTCTCAGCGTCCAAGGTAAATACTCTCGCTTTTGATTTATTATCGTGAAATATCGTAAGCTCAGCTTTGCCTAAAACTGGAAACATAATCTCAGGTTTGTTCGGATGTTTATGTTGGCGGTCTTCATAGGGTGCAACTAAGGCCAGAAAGGTTACCTGAGTAACTTCTTTTGGACTCGGATGCAGGCATAACCTTGCTTTTCGGTCAGAGTTTTTTTTGGCACACTCGATTAGATCGCCAATGAAGGTTTCTGGGATTATTTGGCCCCATTTGAGTGAATGAAATACTCCAGCTTTTGTTTCGGAAAAGGCGCACAGAGCCTCATTATTCATATTACTGACCATCATGATGGTCAAAGTATATGTCACACATGATTTCTATCGATATGAATTTAGCCAGCGAAATCAAGAACTACCCTACCCTTTGTTCCTTCGCGGAGTTTCTCAATAGCTGAATTAATATCTTGAAAGTCAAAAGTGGTTACTGGAAAACTCCCGGGATGTATTTGTCCTTGATCTACGAGACCGTTAATGAAAGGTATATCAGTATCTGGATTTGAATCTCCACCTTTTGAACCAGTGAGAACTTTTCCAAAATGAAGAGGAAGAGTATAGATTGATGCTTTGTTATCAATTTTGGGAACTCCGACTAGCACAACTCTTCCTTTTTCGGACGTTGTTTCATAGCACAATTCGATCAAACCCGGATTTCCAGTAGTTTCAATGGCAACAGTTGGCTGAACAGATTTTTTGTAAATCTCTTGGAGTTGATTCGTCGCACTTTCCTTGTTGTTTGCGGCAACGAAGAAGTCAGCTCCGAGTGCGAGAGCATCTGCTTGTTTATTTAAGTCTTTATCAACAATAATTACTTGCTTAACTCTTAAGTACTTTGCAAACTGTAAAATAGCCATACCTAAGCCACCAAAACCCGTAATTAAGAGTACATCGCGATGACTTATTTGTGCATCATTTTCTAAAACACCGAGGGCAGTAGTTAAGGCACATCCAAGTAGAGGTGCAAAATAAGGATCTGAATTTGTTGGTATTGGTGTTATTCGGTTCTCTGAAACGACAGAAAATTCATTGAATGTTGTAACCCAACCTGCATTTACAACCCTATTACCCAATTTGTATTTTGGAGTGTCAGATTGAATACCAGACCCTGGTCTCCAATGAAGGACAACTCGCTGCCCAGGTTTTACTTTTCGCACGCCAGGCCCCACTTCTATCACTTCAGCGAATCCTTCGTGGCCGAGTAAGTGAGGTAAGAACCTATCTGGCCCCTTCACGGCATCTATTTCATTAATTTGTGCGCCGCATATACCACTTGTAATTAGCTTGACCAGTACTTGACCTACATTCAAAACATCAGGAAACTTAATTCGATCAAGTAAAAGGGGCTTATGACTCTCTACCAGAATTGCCGCAATCGATTCTTTGATTTCCATGATCAGAAATAAATGAATTCGTAATCGCCAGAATACCCAGATTGGTCAAATAACCACTTCCAAGAGTCAACATTTACAATAGTTTCAGCTGTCAAGGCCCAGCACTCTAGATTAAATTGCTCTTGTTCATTTCTAAAACTTTCCACCATAACATAACCATTTTTCCCAACTCTTTGAATCTCAGAAAGTGATTTGCTTAATTCAGAAAGGTGCAAATTATGCAATGTGGCAAGTGAAATTACCAAATCGAAAAATTTATCTGGCCAAGGGTAATTATCTTGGGCTCGATGCAGACGCAGATCAGCTTTTGATTCAGGGGGAATCGAGGCCAAACCGTGTTTTGAAATGTCTATTCCGAACAACTCAATTTCAGGATTTATCAATTGAATTTCGTAAAGAAGAAATCCTTTTCCAAAACCGACATCTAAAATTCTACTTCCTGCCTTAAGTTGGTATCTCTCGATTAGAGCTTCAGCAACTGGTTTCCATCTACCGGGAAGATATTTATAGCCTCCATAGCCATATTTCCTCTCGCCATCCCAATAGTCAAATTCATACTTTTTCGCGATTTTCATGGCTTCAACTTTATTGTCAACCATTCGAGCCAGACAATCTCGTTTCGTGGAAGTATGCAGTTGGGTGACAATTTCAATTTGTTCTGACATCTGTCTACCTCATCAATTCATTAGCTATGTTCTCGGGTGTGATTCCAAATGTCTCAAAATGGTCAGCTTGTGATCCATAGTTTCTCACAAAAGCTTTTCCTAGGGAAATACTCCGAATGTTTCCCGCGGAGAGTCTGTGCTCGTGGCAGTAGTGAAGTATCTGAGTTAATAGTCCACCGAGCGATTGGTGCTCTTCGACAACGAGAACCGTTTCCTTATTGTTCAGAATTAAATTCAGAAGTTCAGAAAATTCTAAATTGACTTTAGGTAAATGCACCAAAAGAACATCAACATCTTTCAGTAAATTCTTTACTGCTAATAAAGATGGCTGTAAGGCGACGCCGGTCGTTATTATGACTCTAGCCGATTCGATCGAGCCAAGATAATTAATAGAACGGTCATTATTCGACTTAAGTCCTTCTGAGACTAGTGGCTCCCCACCTTTACCAAATCGGATGTAAGTGGGGGAGGGTTGTGAAACCTGCGCTTGAATCAACAGCTTCATCTCATGTGCATCGCAAGGTGAAAATACATTCAAATTTGGAATGGTGAGAACGTGCGCCAAGTCATCTGTAGCCGTATGTGTTGGACCAAGTGGCGCGTAAACCATGCCGCCTCCGCTTGCAAGAATTTTTACGGGAAGGTTGTGCAATGCGATATCGAGGATAATTTGTTCTAACGCTCGCCTAGAAAGGAAATTCGCAATTGTGTTAACGAAAGGAATAAATCCTTCTTTTGCGAGGCCAGCTGCAAAACCCATTATGTGCTGCTCCGAGATCCCCTCCATCATAAATTGATCTGGCAATTCTCTTTTCATAGCCTGAAGTGTCCCAACACCTAGGTCAGATCCTATGAAAAGTACTCTCGGGTCGACTTTTGCAATTTCGAATACCGTATTGAGGGCAGTCTGTCTCATCGTGTTTCCAAGAGAAGACTCAAAACATCATCCGAACTTATCTTTGCTTTATGGTGCCATTCAGGAGAATTCTCAGCTGCCGGGATTCCCTTACCTTTGATTGTATGAGCAATAATTACTTTTGGTTTTTCTATATTAATGGTTTCTGTAAATGCTTTAATGAGGGAGTTACGAGAGTGACCATTAACTTCCTCAACATGAAATCCAAACGTCTCAAACTTTCCGGCAAGATTCTCAAGTGGAAGTACTGAATTCAAATTTCCATAAGCCTGCATATAATTGAAATCAACGATTAACGTAAGATTCTTCATTTGATATTTTGCTGCGTGCATGGAAGCTTCCCAGATTGCACCTTCACCAAGCTCGCCATCTCCAACCAGGACAAACACACGGCGATGAGACTTTTTCAGCTGAAAAGCTCTTGCAATTCCAACTGCTACCGGCAAACCATGACCCAAAGAACCAGTTGAGAATTCAATCCCGGGGAGGTGATGCCATTCAGGATGTCCGCCAAGTCTTGAATCGTACTTACAGAAAGTCATCAATTCTTCTCTTGGGAAATATCCATGTTGAGCCAAAACCGCGTACAAACCAAGGCATCCATGGCCTTTACTTAAAATAAAAATATCGCGTTCATCCGAAGCGGGATTTTTTGGATCGTGGCGCAGAACTGAGTCATACAAGGTGCTCACAATTTCCAATAATGATAATGCAGGTCCAATATGTCCGCGACCACCCGAAGAAATAGCACGCAAAACCATCTCACGCAATTCCTTGCTTCTTGAGTCCAAAGTTTCGACCTGCGCTGAGATCCTCAAATTCACAACTTCATTGTCTCATATTCTTGAACTCAATATAGGTAGGAGGGATATTTTCCTCTGGCCCTCTTATTAATGAATCAGCATACTCCAGATAGAGATTCAAGTCTTCGGCGCCAAATTGACTACCAACAAATAGAGAATTATCCCAATCAATACTTCGTCTCAAGATGATATAAATCCATTTTAAGGCGAATGCAGGTAAAAGAGTCCGATAGAAAAAAAATAAATCAGTATTACGATTCAATTCAAGATTTAATTCTGCCAGCTCCTTAGACATATATATCCCTTGAGGATGAAGATAAAGATCACAAATCAGCTTCGATGTCGAATCATTACCAAAAAATTCAAAATCGATGAATACAAACTTTCCTGATTCTGTCTCTAACAAGTTGTGTACACCGTGATCAGAGAAAGAGAGTGTATCGAATGGAATCAAGATATCTTTAGTTATTGTTGATAAAACATCTTTGTGAAGGCATCCAAGTTGTTGAGACAATCCAGAAGGAATTCCGCGAACATTCTCAATGAGAAGTCTTCTGTCATTTAATTGCATCTTCAATTCCATTAAATTAGAAATAGCATCCACAGCAATCTTTGAACTCTTATGCACTCGATGAAGGCTTTTTAAAGAACGAAAACTTTCGGATAAAAAAGATCTTGCCCCATCAATGTCTGTTGGCTTTACGCCATTAACCCATTGATAAAGCATTGATGGAATTTCAAACCAATGATCTATGATTTTGGGCATAGGTATAGCCTTTAGACCCCCTAGGACTTTATGTGCCTCTACTTCATGTTCAAGACTTCGCTTTCTACGATCCCAGTCGCCCGAATACCTCTTTAAGCCATATTGCATTCCATCTGATGCACTTATTCTCATTATCTGGGAGTTTCCTCCTTGGAATTCTTCTAGAATTTCGCAGCCCGAAAACGAGTAATGCGAGAGAAGTTGTTCTAAGCTTTTATCTCTAGTCAAGACGAATATCCTTTAGATTTGAAATATTTATTGTCCAATCCAATTCTCTATCAAAACTCCGATATAGATATGAGCGTATTTGGCGTGGATAATTTCTATGTTTAAAAACTTTGGGAAGATCATCGATATAACTTTCTAAATCAGAATTGGCAATTCCCCATACTTTAGAATCTAGATCGTCATAAAAGAAAATATTTGAATCTATTTTAAAGAAATTCTGTAGTTCTGATGAATTCAACCAGTCAATCATGAGTTCTCTAAAAGGAACACTTCCGTATGCGGCCGGTCCAAATTTCGTTTTGTGACTATGGATTGATAGTTGCCAATCTTTATGAAGTAATTTTTCCAATAAATTGATTGCGAAGTGGCTTATGAAAGCGTACTGCAATCCGACGCCATATATCCAAGATTGTGCAGAAGTCCAAGCAGTGCTTGATTCGATGTCAGAATTAAGTAGTCTCCTGAGTTCATGCACACTCGAAACTTCTGAAAGTCCATTTTGCTGGGAATACTGTCGGCAACTATCAGAGTAGTCGATTAATGTATTGTCCAAATCGAAGCCAAAATGTGACACTTCAACCTAACTTCAACTGCTTCATTCTTATAATATTTATATATCTGGGATCTGTCAGTGGATTTGACGAATTAAATTCAGGAAAGTGATCCTTCAATTCAGCGATCGCGTCATTTATGGTCAATGTCGGCTGGAATCCGATTTGCTGTAAGATCTTGGAAGAATCGACTCGATATGATCTTAAATCATTAGTATCAAGAAACTCTATTGGAATATCTTCACCTACTTCTTTTTGTACTGCTTGAGCAATTTCCTTAACGGTCAAGTTCCTTGATCCAATATTGAAAATCTCACGGTGAATAGATTTTGATTCAGCATTTAGAAGAGCGATGTAAGAATCAACCATGTCTCTTATGTGCAAATTCGGTCGAAATTGCGACCCGCCAAAAACCTTAATTTCTTTGTTGATTATTGCGTGGGCGGTCAGGATATTTACTACTAAATCAAAGCGCTGTCTTGAGCTATAACCGCAGACAGTGGCGGGCCTTACGATAGTGACAACTTGATTGTCCGAAAATTCATTCATCATGATATCTTCACACTCAGCTTTAAACCTTGAATAATCAGTTAGTGGCGCTAACGCAAGATCTTCAGTGACATTTTCTTCTTCTCGAATGCCATAGACGGAAGAAGAAGAAGCATAGATAAATCTCTGTACCCCTGAACCTTTTATCGCTTGCACAATCGGCCTAAAACTATCCAGGTTGATGGATCTTCCAAGCTCAGGGTTTAAGTCAAAGGACGGATCGTTAGAAATGCAAGCCAGGTGAATCACCTCGGTCATCTCAGCAATTGCTTTCTTAACTTGGTAAACATCTCGCATGTCTGCTTCAATTAATTTTAGATTTGGGTTACCTATTGACTCAAGATGTTTATGCCCATACCAAAAAGTATCTAGAACGCTGACTTGCCGTCCCGAAGCAAGGAGTGCTGGAACGAGTTGAGAGCCAACGTAACCAGCCCCACCAATCACTAAAGTTTTTTTCATATTTTTTACCTCAACAGCGATCTTACTTGTTTCTTGATGTCCCCAAGAGATAAAGGTGTTTGATGTCCCAAATTAGCAATTTCCTGAGCCGCCACAATATTCGACACTAGACCAATTATTGCTGAAGGGCAATTTCTGAATGCAAGTAATGAGGATATTGCAAAGACACTATCGCCGGCTCCAACTTTATCAATCACTTTTGTTGCAAATGCAGGCACTGTTTCAATTTCCTGTTTTCCGAATACCTTTACTCCGTCCGCCCCCAAAGTCAAAACAGCTCTTGAAGCATGAAGTTTGTTCATTAGCTCTGGTAACACTTGAGAAAAATCAATGTTTTTGGATCTGAATTCGAGTTGCAATTCACGGCTATTTGCAGTGAAGAAATCAAGTTTTGGGTATCTAGAAATATTATTGAATCCTCGATTTCCAGCGTTTGTTTGGACATTAACTGCCAAATAGCGTGAGAGCTCCGCAACCTTTTGAATCGTTTGATGCGACATTAGTCCATGACCGTAGTCTGCAACTAGTACTAAGTCTGTTTCAATCAAATTCTCAATCTGATTCAAGAAAATCCCGTTGCTATTTTGTCTGTACTTTTCAGGATCAAACAAATAAGTTTCGAAAACCTTAGACTTTGTTCCAACATCAATGTACCTATGTTTTGTGATGGTTGGTCCCTCAGCCTTTGTTAAATGTAGTTTGATTTTTGGATTTAAGAAGGCACTAACTTCATCAGGCAATTTGTCTTCATTGCCAATCATCGAGTAGACACTTACAGATCTAGTCCAACTCGAACAGTTATTTGCAATTGCTAAGATTCCTCCCGCATAGAGATTAGTTTCAAGAATTTGAAAAGCCAATATCGGATCCTTGCCTGTCTTGCCAAGCGCATCCACCATTGTGTATTGATCAATTATCAATTCACCCATTAGAGAAACGTCTAACTTACTGATTTCATCAAGATAGTGATCTATCTCTTCAATTGAATGCTGCTTCTTGAACCCTTCAATCCAATTCTTTGTTCGGGTATCGAAAGGGTTAAGGACACTATTAATGATTTTAGAAGAACTAGCAGTAAATTCATCAGTGAATTTGACAGTTCCTCCAATTTGTTCTACCGCTATCCTTTCCGATTCAATTTTCCCTGTCGGATCATCTGCCGAATCTCGGTAATCCGCGCCTTTGAAGTAAATGTTAGGCTTCAAAATAGAAATGATTCCTTCGGCGGTTTTTTCGCGAGATACAGTAACGTAATCAACTGCTTCCAAGGCAGCAAGAGTTGAAAGTCTAATCTCTTCATTAAAGATAGGCCTGCCAGGGCCTTTATTAACGAACTCATCCGCAGTAATACTTACAATCAAAATATCTACATGCTTTTTTGCCGCGATAAAATGTTGAATATGACCAGGATGAACGAGATCAAAGACACCATGACTCAGTCCGACTCTAAGACCCTGGAATCTCTTTAGAGATAATTCGGCTTTTAGTTTTTCAGGTTCACAATAAATCTTCATATGAATTAACTCAGAAACTCAAACCAAGTTTTGGTGGCCGCTTCGATTGAATTAGGGTTCCAAAGAGGAGCATCTTGCCAGTAATCAATCGCCTTCAGGACCCTATCTACGCCTTCTTCGAAGGATACTTTGGGAGTCCAGCCTAATTCTGCCTCAACTTTACGAATGTCCGCGAAGGTGGAATCTGGTTCCCCAGGCCGTTTAGGAATGTTTACGGTGTCGCCTTCAAGTAATTCAACGAGTCTATTTATTGAATAAGTATTTCCAGAACCAACATTAAATAATCCCACGTGCGAAGACATCATGGCCGTAACAATAGCGTCGACAGCATCAGTGACATAAGTAAAGTCTCGGGTCTGGGTACCATCACCCACGATTGTGAACGGCTTATTAGCCAATTTTTGAGCTAAAAAAACTCCAAAGACTGCGCCATATGTACCAGATGTCCGAGCGCGTGGGCCATATATATTGAAGAAACGAAGACTTGTTGTGGGGATTCTGTATACCTGAGCCCAATGCATCGCTATGCATTCACCAAGATACTTTGTGAGCGCGTAAGGATATTTTGGTTGAATAGAGGCAGATTCATCTGTTGGATATTTTTCAGGTATTCCATAACATGAAGACGAAGCTATGTAGATTACTTTTTTAACGCCAATTTTCTTGGCTAATTGCATAACATTGAAAGTTCCAACTACATTAGTTTGAAAATAGGATTCGGGATTCTCAATTGATGGAACGATGTCTGCTAATGCGGCTAAATGAAGAATTGCATCAAATTCATAATCAGGGAAAGTGAGTTCATCAGAAAATCGGACGTCAGCACCAATGAACTTGAAACTTTTATTGGAAAGTGCTGACTCAAGATTCTTTAAGTTGCCTACGCTCAGATTGTCTATACCTAGAACTTCGTGTTTGTCCAAAAGTAATCGATCTACAAGATGGCTACCTATGAATCCAGCGGCACCTGTGACTAGTATCTTCACATGACGAGTTTAGATGATTCAGGAATAATAAGCGATTCACTTGGAATATTGCTCTGGGATATTGACGGAACTTTGGTGAGAAAATCGGGCGAACCCCGATTTTCAAGACATCTTTGCGCCCTTGGGCTTTATCAATCATCTAATGAAAACTATGAATTTACCGGTCTAAGCGACTGGGATGTATTAGTAGAGCTCGGAAGGGTGCACGAAATCGACAAAGAAGCTTTAGAGAATGCCTTTGAAAGACTTAATTCAGTACAGGATTCTGCAGATAATCAAACTTATCGAAAATTAAGCGGAGTTGAAGAAATTCTGTTAAATGCTTCCCATAATGGATGGCGTAACGGCATTTTAAGTGGCAACACCTATTTTAGTGCAATTCGCAAACTTCAAGACTCAGGTTTGCTAAGTTATTTTGACCCGGAAATTCTATTTGTCTGCCAAGCTAATGAGTCGCGAGCGGACATTGGCCAGAGAGCTAAAAAAGAACTTGGTTATAAGACTCAACCTGTTGTAGTAGTTGGAGATACCGAACACGATATTGCAGTAGCAAGAAAATGTGGATTTTTTGTGATTTCAGTCTCTACAGGAATTCGTAATCGAAATTATTTGCAGACATTTAAGCCCAACTTAATTTTGGATAATTTGAACCTTAAACCAGAAATATTTATGAGTTTATTGGGAAG
>Ga0214917_10006254_pt1 | contig 12426 bp, 12 predicted proteins | sample LL_1208_BB_MetaG_FD_177983 | JGI IMG/M metagenome (GOLD analysis project Ga0214917, IMG submission 177983) | Freshwater microbial communities from Lake Lanier, Atlanta, Georgia, United States - LL_1208_BB | ecosystem: Environmental > Aquatic > Freshwater > Lake | place: USA: Georgia | collected...
CGAGATTCGGGTGGGGATGTTGAGTCATACGTTAATTCTTGAGTGTGACGCCGCCAGCAATCAGATCTTTTCGAAGTTGTTCGATCTGCGCTTCAGTTGCATCAACGAGTGGCAGACGTGTTGTTCCCCCGGGAAGTCCCATGAGAGACATCGCTGCCTTAGTCAAAATTGCACCTTGTGTGCGGAATGTGCCGGTGAATACAGGCAAGAGTTGCTGATGAATCTCAAGGGCTTTAGTGGCATTTCCTGCAAACCACGCATCGAGCATTGCTTTGAGTTGAAGTCCAACTGTATGTCCGCAGACTGAAACAAATCCCACTGCGCCGACAGAGAGGAAAGGCAGGTTGAGAATGTCGTCCCCTGAATACACTGGGATATTGCAACGCTTAATTACCCATGAAGTTGCAGCAATATTTCCCTTTGCATCCTTGAGCGCAACAATATTGTCGACAGATTCAAAGAGTTTCACAATGGTGTCAGATTCAATTTCCACACCAGTTCGACCTGGAATGTCATACATCATGATGGGTAGATCAGTAGCAGCAGCTACTGCGCGGAAATGCGCTTCAATTCCTGCCTGTGGAGGTTTGTTGTAATAGGGGGTGACAACCAGTAATCCATCTGCCCCTGCATCCTGTGAACGTTTGGCTTGTTCGACAGTGTAAGAAGTTTCATTGTCACCAGCACCTGAAAGAACTTTAACCTTTGAGCCCGCAACCTTCTTAACAACTTTGATAATTTCAATCTTTTCGGAAGATTTAGTTGTAGGGGCTTCGCCTGTGGTCCCATTGACGGCGATACCATCGTGGCCAGTATCAACGAGATGTTGTGCGAGTTTTTCTACTCCAGCCCAGTCGATAGACCCATCCCTATTGAAAGGGGTCACCATCGCGGTGAGAAGTCGACCGAAAGGCGGCTGCGTACTCATTTGGGCATCTTATCGCTTAAGGCGCGATACGACCAGATTTTTCAAATGCTCCGTATGTAAGAGGCATCAATTTTGCGAATTCGGCTTCCATTTTTTCAGCGACCATCTCAATTTCGCGTTGCGGATAGCTAGGAAAATGTGAACCTTCACGCGCTGTGCGAAGCGATAAGAAGTTCATGAGTGCTCGGGCATTCATGGTGACATACATAGATGAGTAGGTTGCAACAGGTAGAACTACGCGCGCGACTTCTCGGGCAACTCCTGCTTCCAACATTTTTTGATATGAGTCATAGGCAACGAGATATGCCTCTTTCATCGCTTTGACAGAAATTTCGTATTGTTCTGGCGTTCCATCTTCAAATGTGTATGCGCCAGTCTTGCCGACTTGTACCAATTTTCGTTCTTTAGATGGAATGTAGAAAACAGGCTTGAGTTCGCGATAGCGCCCTGATTCTTCATTGTAAGAAGCGATACGGTGGCGCATAAATTCGCGAAATACAAAGATGGGAGCTGAGACAAAGAAAGTCATCGAGGTGTGCTCGAAAGGTGAGCCATGGCGTTCTCGTGCTAGGTAATTGATCAAACCCGCTGATCTAGCTGGATCTTCTCCAATCTCATCCATGGATTGTTCACCCGCTGTTGATACACGGGCTGCCCAAATCACATCAGCATCGCTGGCGCTTGCCTTGATGAGTTCAACTGTCACATCGTCTCTAAAAATTGCAGTCTCAGACATGTTCGCACCTTATCTATCTACCCCCCTTCCCCCATTGGATATCTAGGGCACAATAACCGCGTGTCCAGAGTGAACCGCGCCACCGCATCGCAAAGCTTGAGCGTCTCTTTTGCAGTCGGGCTCTATGGAATCGCATTTGGCGCCGCTGGGATCGCTGCTGGCTTCTCAATTCTCCAGACCTGCCTCCTCTCGCTGCTCACCTTTTCTGGCGCATCACAATTCGCAGTTGTTGGCGTCATGGGTGCCGGTGGGACTGCGCTATCTGGAATTGCGACAGCTGCACTTCTTGGAATTAGAAATACTTTGTACGGACTACGTATGGCTCCCATTCTGAAAGTACAAGGGTGGAAAAAAGTTATTGCAGCACAAATAACAATTGATGAATCAACCGGCGTTGCAATTGGCCAAGAAGATCTCGGTGTCGACGCTATGAAAGATGGCTTCTGGCTTACTGGTTTTGGTGTCTATGTGCTGTGGAATTTCTTCACCTTAGTTGGCTCACTCGGCGCACAAGCGATGGGTAATCCATCTGCATGGGGTCTTGATGCTGCAGTTCCTGCGGCGTTTCTTGGACTTGTGTGGCCACGTCTCTTAGGAAAATTCGAGAGAGCGCTAGCTGTCACAGCACTCGTGATAGCAATTTTATTGTCACCGTACATCGCCGCCGGATTGCCAATTATTCTTACCGCGCTACTTGCCGTCATCTTTGGCTGGAAGGAGCGCGCATGAGTGCGATGTGGATTGGTGTTATCGGCGCGAGTATTGCCCTCTTTATACTTCGATATTCGGGATATCTGGTTCCTGAGAAATTTCTTACCAACCCCCGCATGCTTCGGATTAACACGCTCATCCCAATTGCACTACTAAGCGCCCTTGTCGGCGTACAAACTCTTACCGAGAAGGGCAAGTGGATCATCGATCAGCGAATAGCTGGAGTGGCAGTAGCCCTGATTGCGCTCAGCGTTAAGGCTCCGTACTTTGTCGTGGTTATATCTGCCGCAGTTACATCGGCAGTGCTGTACCGAATGTAATTAGATAATTCCGAGCGAAGAAAGTTTGGCCTTGAGATCATTATCTGAAGGTTCGGTTAAGTGAGTACCATCAGAGAATACGATCACTGGAATTGACTTAGCTCCCCCATTAATTTCCTGCACCTTGGCAGCAGCTGATTCATCTGCTTCAACATCAATATGGTTTACCTGGATATCTAGCTCTTCGAAGAGACGCTTTGAACGGCGGCAATCTCCGCACCAGTTTGCTCCGTACATCGTGATATCTGCGTGTGCCATTTTTAGCCCTCCATAAAATGTTCAAGACCGAATGTCAGCCCTGGATGTGTCACTACCTGACGAATACCAAGAAGTACTCCTGGCATAAAACCTACTCGATCTATTGAGTCATGACGAATTGAAAGCGTCTCGCCGATTCCACCGAGCAACACTTCTTGATGGGCTACAAGTCCGCGGAGTCGAACAGAGTGCACAGGAATATCGCCAACGGTTGCACCACGTGCACCATCAAGTGATGTTGATGTTGCATCAGGCATAGGTCCAAGTCCTGCCTCTTTGCGCGATTTAGCCATGAGATCAGCTGTGCGGGCGGCTGTTCCAGAAGGAGCATCTACCTTATTTGGGTGATGTAGTTCAATAATTTCTGCAGATTCAAAGTACTTAGCTGCCTTGGTCGCAAACTCCATCATCAACACTGCACCGATGGCAAAGTTAGGAGCAATCAGAACTCCGGCCTTAGAGGATGCAAGAAGTGACTTAATCTTTGCAATGCGTGCATCGTCGAAACCCGTGGTGCCTACTACTGCATTGATATTTTTAGAGATGAGAAATTCAAGGTTTGCCATTACTGAATCTGGCGTCGTGAAATCAACGACAACCTGTGCTCCACTGGTTACGAGCGTATCGAGCGAATCGCCAAGATCGAGGGCAGATACAAGTTCAAGATCAGTTGCTTCGGTGACTGCTTTGACTACTTCTGAGCCCATTCGGCCACGAGAACCGAGTACACCTACCTTGATCATGATTGAAGCACCTTTTCAAATTTACTTTCATTCTTAAATGGACCGACAAGAGCAAGAGTAGGCGTTTTGACCAGGAACTCGCTAGCAATTTCACGGATGTCTTCAGCACTTACGCGAGAAATGGCTTTGAGAATGTCGTCAAAATCCATCACTTGGCCATAAACGATTTCATTTTTGCCGATTCTGCTCATACGAGAGCCAGTGTCTTCTTGGCTCAACACTAGGGATCCACGTACTGCACCTTTGGCACGTTCAATCTCTTCATATGTCATTCCATTATCTGCAACATCAGCAAGAACGCTTCGAATGATTTCTACAACTTCGATAGCCCTTGCAGGATTACATCCAGCATAAAAACCGAGCAATCCTGAACCTGCAAATTGTTGAGCATAGGCATAGACAGAGTAAGCGAGTCCACGTTTCTCACGAATCTCTTGAAAGAGTCGTGATGACATTCCGCCACCAAGGGCGGCAGAGAGAACTCCCATGGCAAAGCGACGCTCATCTGCACGAGCAACGCCTTCCATTCCATAGAACATATGAGCTTGTTCGCTCCTTTTATACAACAGACCTACAGATTTCTGCTTCGTATTCTTTACAGGAATATTGGGTCGTATTACGGGTGCAGCTAAGACATCGAGAAAGTTATCGCGCGAGAGTGCTTGTTCTACCATCGCTACAACGCGCTTATGCTTAATATTGCCAGCAACAGCGACTACTAAATCTTGTGGAAGGTACTTCTTCTTGTAGTAATTAAAGACGGTATTGCGCGACATACCCTTAATCGAATCGATAGTTCCCAATATCGGGCGACCAATTGCAGTATCTCCGTAAAAGGTATCGCTAAAGAGATCATGGACTAAATCGCTCGGATCGTCATCGCGCATCGCGATTTCTTCCAGGACCACTTTGCGCTCAGCATCCACGTCGAGCGCTGTCACAATTGAAGATGTGATCAAATCGCTGACGACATCAATTGCCATCGGCAAATCTGTATCGATGACACGTGCGTAGAAACAGGTATATTCCTTTGAGGTAAAGGCGTTCATCTCACCGCCGACAGATTCGATGGATGATGAAATCTCTAGCGCTGTGCGACTGGTTGTTCCTTTAAAGAGAAGGTGCTCTAAAAAGTGAGAAGCACCAGCAGTTGCCGGCGCTTCATCACGTGAACCTACATTGACCCAGATACCCACAGCAGCGCTGCGCACTGACGGAACTTCTTCCGTAACAATGCGCAGGCCACTTGAGTGAACTGAGCGTTTAACTGACATCTACTTATTCAGCAGCTGGAGTCGATCCATCTTCGAGAACTGGTACCAATGAGAGCTTGCCCTTTGGATCAATCTCGCCGATTTCTACCTGAATCTTGTCACCAACCTTCATGACATCTTCAAGGTTTTCAATGCGCTTTCCACCATGCATCTTGCGAATCTGAGATACGTGGAGCAAACCATCTTTACCTGGCATCAATGAGACAAATGCACCGAAAGTTGCAAGCTTTACAACGGTACCGAGGTAACGCTCTCCGACTTCTGGCATCTGTGGGTTAGCAATTGCATTGATCTGAGCACGAGCTGCTTCTGCTGAAGGTCCATCGGTTGCACCGATGTAGATAGTTCCATCGTCTTCAATCGAGATTTCTGCACCAGTCTCATCTTGAATCTGGTTGATGATCTTGCCCTTAGGTCCGATGACTGCACCAATTTGATCGACAGGAATCTTTACAGAGATGATGCGAGGAGCGTATTGGCTCATCTCATCAGGTGTATCGATTGCTTCGTTCATGACATCGAGAATCGCAAGGCGCGCTTCCTTTGCCTGGTGAAGTGCACCAGCAAGAACTGATGCAGGAATTCCATCGAGCTTTGTATCGAGCTGGAGAGCTGTAACGAAATCCTTAGTACCTGCGACTTTAAAGTCCATATCTCCAAATGCATCTTCTGCACCGAGAATATCTGTGAGAGCAACGTATTCAACTTTGCCATCGACATCATCAGAGATCAGACCCATTGCAATACCTGCAACCGGAGCTTTGAGAGGCACGCCTGCTTGAAGCATTGAAAGTGTTGATGCACAGACAGATCCCATAGATGTTGATCCATTGGAGCCAAGTGCTTCAGAAACCTGACGAATTGCATAAGGGAACTCTTCGCGAGTTGGAAGTACTGGTATGAGTGCGCGCTCTGCTAGTGCACCGTGGCCTATTTCGCGACGCTTTGGTGTACCCACACGACCTGTTTCACCTGTTGAATATGGTGGGAAGTTGTAGTTGTGCATGTAGCGCTTTGATGTTTCAGGGCTCATGGTGTCGAGCTGCTGTTCCATCTTGAGCATATTCAGCGTTGTGATTCCGAGAATCTGAGTCTCACCACGTTCGAAAATTGCTGAACCATGGACGCGAGGAATGACCTCAACTTCTGCAGAGAGCGCACGGATATCGCGGAGTCCGCGACCATCGATACGGATCTTGTCGCGCAGTACGCGCTGGCGAACGAGCTTCTTAGTCACAGAACGGAATGACGCTGAAATTTCCTTCTCGCGACCTTCGAACTGGGCAGCAAGCTTCTCGTGCACTGCAATTGAGATTTCATCAATCTTTGTTTCGCGCTCTTGCTTTCCAGCAATGGTGAGCGCTGCTGCAAGAGTGTCCTTCACTTCTGCATAGACAGCGTCATATGCATCGGTTTGGTAATCAAGGAAGACTGGGAATTCAGCTGTTGGCTTTGCAGCAACTGCTGCAAGCTTTGATTGAGCCTCACAGAGCACACGAATAAATGGCTTGGCAGCGTCTAGTCCCTGCGCAACGATTTCTTCAGTAGGAGTTGTAGCTCCACCTGCAATGAGTTCGATTGTGCGAGAAGTAGCTTCTGCCTCCACCATCATGATGGCAACGTCATCTGCTGTAACACGACCTGCAACGACCATATCAAATACTGCATTTTCGACCTGTGAGTGGTTAGGGAATGCAACCCACTGTCCTTCGATAAGTGCAACACGCACTCCACCGATAGGACCAGAGAATGGAAGACCAGCAAGCTGTGTAGACATAGATGATGCATTGATAGCAATCACGTCGTACATATGATCTGGATCGAGCGCCATAACGGTTACAACGATCTGAACTTCGTTACGAAGCCCCTTAATAAAAGATGGACGCAATGGGCGGTCAATCAGACGGCAGGTAAGAATTGCCTCTTCTGATGGACGACCTTCGCGACGGAAGAATGAACCAGGAATCTTGCCAATGGCATACATCTTTTCTTCAACATCCACTGTCAGTGGAAAGAAGTCGAATTGATCCTTAGGTGTCTTTGATGCTGTTGTAGCTGAGAAGATCATTGTCTGATCATCGAGATACACAGCTGCAGCTCCTGCTGCTTGCTTTGCGAGACGTCCTGTTTCGAACTTAATCTCGCGCTTTCCGAACTTTCCGTTATCGATAACGGCTACTGCTGACTTGACGTCTTGACCCTCCATGGGTCCTCCTTTGTTTCGTTTACTTCTTTTCCGAGGCGCGCACAACGCACCTTGGAGCGGTAACTACACGCGAGGCGAAACAAATGAATCTTCGATCGAAGTTCACAGTTGTAAACAGCTGGTGAATACATCTGGAAACCACTACCGAGGACCATTGTCCCCCGGCGTGTAATTAATTACTTATTTAGCGGCGAATACCGAGCTTCTCGATAATTGCACGATAACGATTGATATCTGTCTTTGCGAGGTACTGAAGAATGCGGCGACGCTGACCTACGAGCAACAAGAGACCACGACGGTTGTGGTGATCATGTGGGTTGGTCTTTAGGTGAGTTGTGATGTCATCGATGCGACGTGACAATAAAGCGACCTGTGCTTCAGGGCTTCCTGTATCAGTAGCTGCTGATCCGTACTTTGCAATGATGTCTTTCTTTACTTCTGGTGTTAACGCCATTTTCTATTTCTCATTTCTTGTGACGAATCACAGATACTGTTCAAGAGGCTTCCCGGTTTGATTCACGGGAAATCACTTTCTCGTTGGACAGGGTGAAGTTTACCTGCGGGTTGTGGATACGCGAAATTAAGGCTGGATTACGCCTATTTCTCCGTCAATTCACGAGCCCTGTCACAATCCTTCTTCATCTGATCAAGGAGCGGCTCAAGCCCATCAAATTTCAAGGTTGGACGTAAAAACCAACCAAATTCAATGGATGCGTTCTTGTCATAGAGATCAAGACCCTCTTGATCGAGTGCATAGGCCTCTACTTGTCTGCCACGCACTCCTTCAAACGTGGGGTTGGTGCCAATCGAAATTGCAGCAGGCCAAAAATTAATTCCGACGGTAAGCCAGCCTGCATACACACCATCTGCTGGAATTGTTTGACCATCAATATTTCCTAAGTTGGCAGTGGGATATCCAATTTCGCGTCCACGTTTTTCTCCATGGACTACTACTCCATCGAGACGGTGTGGCCGAGATAAGAGTTCTCGTGCTTCTTCAACTTTGCCTTCAATGACAAGGGCTCGAATGCGTGAAGAGGAAATGACTTCAGTATCTGCCTTTAGTTCTTGCACATCAACGGTGAAATTATGAGTGAGCCCAGATTTAATGAGGGTATCTACATTTCCTGCAGCTTTGTGGCCATAAGTGAAATTCTTTCCAACTATTACTGTGCTGACATGCAATTGATTAACTAAAACATTTTCTACAAAATCTTCTGGTGACATAGATGCAAACTTCTCATTGAATTTGATGACCGCAACTTGATCTGCATTATGTATCTTTAAAAGTTCAACACGATCAGCCAACGTAGTCAGCATGGTCGGGGCTCTATCTGGAGCAAAGACAGTGGTGGGGTGTGGGTCAAAGGTGAGCGCGATGATGTTGCGCCCATCAGCAATCTCTTTGGCGCGATTGAGAAGAAGTTGGTGTCCTTTATGAACTCCATCAAAGACGCCAATAACGACGACGCTTCTTTCGCTCATACTCGAATCTTGCCTTACCTAGTTGGCTGCCGCAAAAACTGCGATTGGTTTAGCCTTACCGCCTTCATCTTTGAGAAGTGCGATGAGCCGATTATCGGGAGATAAGGCTGCGTTGATGTCCGCATTTCCGTTTTCAGAAAGTGGGCGGCCAAAAGAAAGTTCTTGAACCTCATCGAGTGAAAGTTCGCGTGGCATAAAGGTTGTACGAGCAACATCGGCCAGATTGAGCGGTGTGAATTTTTGGCTCTTCAGATCTTCAAATGAGATTGCATCTGCTTCGGTAAATCCTGCAACTCGCGAACGGCGTAACGCGCTGAGATGACCACCCACCCCAAGGCTATCTCCCACATCACGAGCGATAGCTCGAATAAAAGTGCCAGCTGAACATGTGACTTCAATATCTACTTCGGTTGTGGTTGTGAGGTGACGAATCGCCACTATGTCGAGTTGTGTAATGGTTACAGTGCGCGCTTCGAGTTCAAATTTTTCTCCAGCCCGAACACGATCGTAGGCGCGCTCTCCCCCAACCTTTACTGCAGATACAGATGAAGGGCGCTGTGCAATTGTTCCAACCATCGAGGAAAGAATTTTTGCAATCTCTGAATCTGATACCGTCGAAGCATCTGTGACGGTGAGTACTTCACCTTCGCTATCGTCTGTCACCGTGGATGCACCAAGCACAACCGTTGCGCTGTATGACTTATCGCCATCGGTGATGTACTGCAATAAACGCGTGCCATGGCCAAAACCAAGTACCAAAATTCCAGTTGCCATGGGGTCGAGAGTTCCTGCATGTCCAACTTTGCGAGTTCCAAGCGCTTTGCGAGCTACTGCTACAACATCATGGCTGGTCATGCCGCCGGCCTTATCAACTACTAAAAAGCCATCGTTCATTGAAATTAATCTTCGGAAATCGTGCGTGGAACTTTATATGCATCCTCAACGACAGGCTTCGCATTTTCACGAGCCTTGGCAACCTCAGCATCTAATTGATGAACTCGTTCGAGCAAAGTGTCGAGGGCATGAGCGGATTCTGGAAGTCCGTCAAGAATGAATTCAAGTGATGGCGTAATGCGAGTACCGAGATCTTTCCCGACTGCGCTACGAATTACACCTTTGGCAGATTCGAGCGCAGCGGCAGTTGAAGCACGCTCATCTTCGCCACCAAGAACGGTATAGAAAATTGAGGCGTTCTGAAGATCTCCGGAAACGCGCGCATCGGTAACAGTGACAAAGCCAAGACGCGGATCTTTAATCTTTGTCTCAAGTAGCTGTGCCACCACTACCTTGATACGGTCTGCAACCTTGTGGCTGCGGTGTGAATGTGCCAATTTACTTTTCCATTTCTGGGTTTATGCGCGCTTCTTTTCACGCATCTCGAAGACCTGAATGATGTCTCCGACTTGAAGATCGACACCCTTACCGACGCCGATTCCGCACTCGAAGCCTTCCTTGACTTCAGTTGCATCATCCTTAAATCGCTTGAGAGATTCGATAGTGACCTCATCGGCAATCGATTCTCCATCGCGCATGACGCGCGCCTTTGCATTGCGTCGAATGATTCCGTCGGTGACGATAGAACCAGCAATGGTTCCGACCTTTGATGACTTAAAGAGATCGCGTACTTCAGCGTTACCCAATACAACTTCTTCAAACTCTGGCTTGAGCAGACCCTTGAGCGAGAGCTCAATCTCTTCAATGGCGTTGTAGATAACTGAGTAGAAGCGCACTTCAACCCCTTCTTGATCTGCATAGACCGCAGTCTGTGGTTCAGGCTTGACGTTAAAGCCAATAACCACAGCAGTTGATGCAGATGCAAGTGTGATGTCGCTCTTGGTGATTGCACCTACGCCGCGGTGAATAACCCGAAGATCAACTTCTGCTCCGACATCGAGCTGCATAAGTGCGTCTTCGAGCGCTTCAACAGAACCAGAAACGTCGCCCTTGAGAATGAGGTTAAGCGTTGAAATCTTGGATTGCTCCATGAAGTCTTCAAGAGAAACCTTCTTACGTGCCTTAGCAAGTTGTGCATTGCGTTCTGCAGCTTGACGCTTTTCCGCAATCTGGCGAGCAGTGCGGTCATCTTCTGCAACGAGGAATGTATCTCCAGCATTAGGAACAGATGTAAAGCCGAGAACCTGCACTGGACGTGAAGGACCTGCCACTTCGACATTTGCGCCATGTTCGTCAAGCATCGCGCGAACGCGACCAAATGAACCGCCAGCGACAATCGCATCTCCGACTTTGAGTGTTCCGCGTTGTACAAGAACTGTTGCAACAGGCCCACGACCACGATCGAGGTGCGCTTCAATAGCAACTCCACGAGCATCATCGGAAGCAATGGCACGAAGATCGATTGCAGCATCTGCTGTAAGAAGAATGGAGTCAATCAAATCATCGACGCCTTGACCCTTCTTGGCAGAGACGTTTACGAAGATTGTGTCTCCGCCGTACTCTTCAGCAATTAAGTTATATTCGGTGAGCTGCTGACGGACCTTATCTGGGTTCGCACCTTCTTTATCAATCTTATTTACGGCGACAACGATTGGTACATCAGCGGCTTGGGCGTGATTCAACGCTTCAATTGTCTGAGGCATGATGCCATCATCAGCAGCCACTACGAGCACTGCAATATCTGTGACCTTTGCACCACGGGCACGCATTGCTGTAAATGCTTCGTGGCCTGGTGTATCGATAAATGTAATTGCGCGATTAACTTCCTCATGATCGTGGTGGATTTGGTATGCACCGATGTGCTGAGTAATTCCACCTGCTTCGCCCTTGATCACTTCAGTCTTTCGAATCGCATCAAGCAGCGAAGTTTTACCATGGTCAACGTGACCCATAACAGTCACTACTGGTGGGCGCGCAACAAGATCGTCAGGATTTACATCGGCTAGCTCTTGAGCTAAATCGATATCAAAGTCCTGCAATAGTTCGCGGTCTTCATCTTCAGGAGAAACAATTTCAATGACGTACTTGAGCTGCGCACCTAAAATTTCAAAGGTATCTGCATCAACTGATTGAGTTGCAGTCACCATTTCGCCGAGGTGGAATAGCGCTGAAACTAACGCTGCTGGATCTGCGCCAATTTTCTCTGCAAAATCTGCGAGTGATGAACCGCGACGCATGCGAATTTTGGTCTTTCCATCACCGTGAGGAATAACTGCTCCACCCAGTTGTGGTGCCTGCATATTGTCGAACTCTTCGCGCAGCGCCTTACGTGACTTCTGCTTTCGCTTTGAAGATTTACTTGCATTCTTTCCGAATGCACCTGCAGTGCCGCCGCGACCTGGACCGCGATTAGGACCGCCGCCACCTGGACGTTGTGCACCACCTGGAGCACCACCTGCTGCACCACTTGTTGCACCTTGTGAACGATATGGACCTGGTGATGTTGGAGCAGCACCAGTGCGTGGTGGGAAGTTTCCTGTTCCACTTCCGGTACCCGTTGGACGCGCAGATCCTGGGCGTGCTGCAAAACCTGGGCGCACAGAACCTGGACGAGCTCCAGCCATTCCGGGACGTGGTGCACCTGGTGCACCTTGTGGTCGCTGCGGTGGACGTGGAACTACACCACCTGTTGAGAATGGATTATTACCAGGACGTGGCTGACTTGGACGAGGTGGACGTGGAACTGCACTACCAGTTGAGAATGGATTATTACCAGGGCGTGGTGCCGGAGGAGTTGTTGGTGTTGGAGCAGATGGTGCAGTTGATTCTGTTGCTGCACTCTTTGCCTCTTCTTGTGCAACCTTTTCGGCT
>Ga0214917_10006255_pt1 | contig 12425 bp, 15 predicted proteins | sample LL_1208_BB_MetaG_FD_177983 | JGI IMG/M metagenome (GOLD analysis project Ga0214917, IMG submission 177983) | Freshwater microbial communities from Lake Lanier, Atlanta, Georgia, United States - LL_1208_BB | ecosystem: Environmental > Aquatic > Freshwater > Lake | place: USA: Georgia | collected...
CTGGGCATTGCCGCCACCGGTTCGGTGTTTGAGCTGGCCTATGGCGAGCCTGACCTGGGGGTGGACACCACCCGCCTGATCCTGGGGCTGGCCCTGCCCGGCACGGTGCTCAGCCTGTTGCTGGCGATCCGGATCAACAAGCCGCAGTAGGGGCTGGCACCCCTCGCTGGCACTTCTACGATCCCAGCGCTTGCTGCCTGCCCTGTGATCCAACTGGTTCGCCCCCTGGCCGCCCTGGTGCCGCTGCTGGCCTGGCTGGGCCCGTCGCTGTCTGCCCGCCCTGCGGCCGCCCAGGCGCTGTTCCAGGCGGTGGATGTGGACCAGAGCAAATTCGTGATCGTGTCTGCCCCGATCGGCGATGGCAGCCGCGCCCAGCTCAACATCTATGAGCAGCGCAGTGGCGCTCGCCCCTGCTTCAGCGTGCAGGGCAGCGCCCCGACGGAGGTGAACCCGCTGCTCTCCAGCTTCGATTTCACCGGCACCTGCAACCGCTTCATCGATGGCAATGGCTACTCGGTGCGGGTGGGCAACAGCGATCTGGGCACGGTGTACCGCCTGAGCGTGGTGAAGCAGGCCAACGACACGCTGTTGATGGCCCTGCCCACCAAGCCCGGCGCCGGTCCGGAGATGGTGGTGGCCCGCAGCGGTGGCGCCGGCAGCTCCTTTCTGCTGCTGGTGCCCGAACCGGGCTGGAAGCTGATGCGGCGCCAGTTCGGAGGGCGGGTGCTGGGCCACGTGTATCTCTACCGCGACACCTGGCCGGAGGCGGCCCCGGGCGGCGCCCCCACCGCCCCGGCCCCAGTGCCCCCGGCGGCTCCGGTGCGCGGCCTCTGGTAGGGGCAGGGGTGTTTGCTACCGTCGTCAAACTGCTCAGATTTTTGACGGCTTCATGACCCAGGTCACCGTTGGCGAGAACGAAGGCATCGAGTCGGCCCTGCGCCGCTTCAAGCGCCAGGTGTCCAAGGCCGGAATCTTCGCCGACCTCAAGCGTCTGCGTCACCACGAGACCCCGGTTGAGAAGTACAAGCGCAAGGCCCAGCAGCGCCGCCGCCGCCGCTGATCGGCGGCGCCTGACGGCGTTTTCCAATCCCCCTGGCGGGAACCGGTAGAAACACCGGTTCCCGCTTTTTTGTGGCGCGTCAATGATGGGTTCATCCCCCGCTGTGGAGTCCCATGAAGCGTTGGATCGAGGCGCTGAACCGCTGGTTCGGCAGCAGTGTGGGCAATGCCTTCGGCAATCCGTTGGAGGAGCGTCAGCATCAGCCCCCCCTGGTGGGGGAGCAGCCCTACCGCGACCACCCGCACAAGCCCTGAGTCAGGGGCCGTCGGGGGGCTGGTCGAAGCTGCGGTAGCTGAGGGCTTCGGCGAGGGCCGGGGCCTCCACCGCCTCGCAGCCGTCGAGGTCGGCGATGGTGCGCGCCACCCGCAGCAACCGTTCGGCGGCCCGGGCGCTGAGGCAGCGCTGCTCCACCGCCTGCTGCCAGAGGTTGAGGGCGCCAGGGCTGATCCGGCCGCACTGGCCCAGCTGGCTGCTGCTGAGGGCGCCGTTCGCCAGCCCATCCGGGTTGCGCTGCAGCATGCGCTGGCGGGCCATGGCGATGCGGTCGGCCGCCGCGGCGCTGCCCTCCCCCTGGCTGGGGGGGATCGGCTCCAGGCCGGGCCGCAACTGCTGGGCCGCGGGGCGCCGCATCACCACCTGCAGGTCGATGCGATCCAGCAGGGGGCCCGCCAGCCGCCCCCAGTAGCGCAGCCGCTGGGCGGTGCCGCAGCGGCAGGGGTGGTCTGGGTCGCCGGCCCAGCCGCAGGGGCAGGGGTTGGTGGCCGCCACCAGGGTGACGGCGCAGGGGAAGCGCAACCGCTGCCGGGCCCGGCTCAGCCACAGCTCCCCCTGCTCCAGGGGCTGGCGGAGCTGGTTGAGCACGTCGCGCCGGAATTCCGCCAGTTCATCGAGGAACAGCACCCCCCGGTGCGCCAGCGACAGCTCGCCGGCCCGCAGGCTGCTGCCACCGCCGGCCAGGGCGGCGGCCGAGCAGCTGTGGTGGGGGCTGCGGAAGGGCCGCTGCTGCATCAGGCCGTGGCCTTCCGGCAGCAATCCGGCCACGGAATAGAGCTGGGTGAGCTCCAGCTGCTCCGCCGGCAGCAGCGGCGGCAGCAGGCCCGGCAGGCAGCGGGCCAGCAGGGTTTTGCCGCTGCCGGGGGGACCCACCAGCAGCAGGTGGTGCTGGCCGGTGGCGGCGATCTCCAGGGCCCGGCGGCCATGGGCCTGCCCCTGCACCTCCGCCAGGTCGCGGCCCCGGGGTGCTGCGGTGTCACAGCGCCCATCGCTGTTGGCCAGGGGCCGCGGCTGCCCCGCAGGTGGCTGCCGCAGCAGCGCCAGGGCTTCCCCCAGCGTTGCCGCCGGCCACACCCGCAGCCCCTCCACCAGGGCCGCTTCGGCCCCATTGGCCGCCGGCAGCAGCAGGGCCCTGGCGCCGTGGCGATGGGCCGCCAGCGCCAGGGAGAGGGCCCCCCGCACCGGCCGCAGCGCACCCCCCAGCCCCAGCTCACCGGCGCACCAGATTCGCTTCAGCAGCTCCGGGTTGAGCTGGCCACTGGCCGCCAACACCGCCAGGGCGATGGGCAGGTCGAAGGCGGGGCCCTGCTTGCGCAGGTCCGCCGGCGCCAGGCTCACCACCACCCGCGTCAGCGGTGGTCGCAGGCCGCTGTTGCGCAGGGCCGCCCGCACCCGTTCGCGGGATTCCTGCACCGCCGCATCCGCCAATCCCACGATCTGCAGCCCCGGCAGGCCGGGGGCAATGTCCACCTCCACGGCCACCTCCACCGCCTCCAGCCCCACCAGGGCTGCCCCGCTGCAGCGTGCCAACATCAACCGTTTCGCGCCCGACAGTGGTGAAATGCCACCGCTGTTCCAGCACCCATGGCCGAGCCCACCGACTTCCCGGCTGATCCGGCGGCTGACCTGGCCGCCGACCTGGCCGCCGACCAGGCCGCCAACGACACGATTTTCGGCCGCATCCTGCGGGGGGAGATCCCGTGCGAACCGGTGCACGCCGACGACCGTTGCCTCGCCTTCCGCGACGTGGCCCCCCAGGCGCCGGTGCACATCCTGGTGATCCCCCGGCGGCGGCTGGTGAATTTGCTCGAGGCCGGGCCCGAGGATGCCGCCCTGCTGGGTCACCTGTTGCTGGTGGCGGCCCAGGTGGCCCGGCAGCAGGGCCTCACCGCCTTCCGCACGGTGATCAACAGCGGTGCCGACGCCGGGCAGACGGTGTTTCACCTGCACGTGCACGTGATCGGTGGCCGCGACCTGGCCTGGCCCCCCGGCTAACCGGCCACAATGACGGCATCTGAACGCCGTCATGAACCCCCTGCAGGCCTTCCGCAGTCAGCTCGGCAAGCTGAGGCGCCTGGCGCAGCCCTACTTCCTGCCGGTGGAGGACACCAGCGGCTGGCAGTTTCTGCTGCTGATCGTGGCGCTGCTCGCCGTGGTGGTGGGCAGCACCCTGCTGCTGCTCACGGCCGCCGTGGCGATCAGCGGTGCCCTGATTCCGGAGCTGCAGGGGCGGTTTTTGCCCGGGGTGCCCCAGCAGGTGGCGGCCATCTGGGCCAGCCCCGTGGGCGTGGTGGTGATGGTGCTGTTCGCCTTGGGCCTGGGCTGTTTTGGCGTCCTGCGGGGCAAGTTGCGCCAGGGGCGTTGGTTGCCCTGGGTGCTGATGGGGGTGATCACCCTGCTGATCCTGGTGATCAACGGCATCAATGTGGGCATCAGCTACATCGCCCGCAACGTTGACAACACCCTGGTGGCCTACCAGGCCGATCAGTTTTGGCAGGTGGTGGCGATCTACGCCTTCTGCCTGGTGTTGGCGTTGCCGATCCGCGCTCTGCAGAGCTACCTGATCCCCAAACTCGGCCTGCTGTGGCGGGCCTGGTTGAGCGGCCGGCTGCTCAACCGCTACCTCGACAACCGCGCTTACTACGTTCTCAACCCCAACGACGAAAGCGCCGAGGAGATCGACAACCCCGACCAACGGATCTCCCAGGACGCCGCCAGCTTCACCAGCACCAGCCTCAGCGTGAGCGTGGAGATCGTCTCCGCCCTGCTCACCTTCGTGAGTTTCATCCTGGTGCTGTGGACCATCAGCACCAAGCTGGCCCTGTGGCTGCTGGCCTACTCCCTGGCGGGCACCGCGGTGATTGTGTTCGCCAGCCGCAAGCTGGTGGCGCTCAACTACGACCAGCTGCGCCTCGAGGCCGACTTCCGCTACGGCCTGGTGCACATCCGCGACAACGCCGAATCGATCGCCTTCTACCGCGGTGAGCAGCAGGAGGGCCGCGAGGCGGAGCGGCGGCTGGGGGGGGCGATCCGCAACTACAACAAGCTGATCGTGTGGGAAGCGCTGATCAGCGTGATCCAGCGCTCCTACGACTACTTCTCCCGCTTCCTGCCCTGGCTTGTGATCGCGCCGATCTACTTCGCCAAGGAGGTGGATTTCGGGGTGTTTGGCCAGGCCAGCATCGCCTTCTCGCAGGTGCTGTTCTCGGTGAGTTACATCGTGAACAACATCGACCGCCTGGCGGCCTTTTCCGCCTCCATCAGCCGTCTGGAGGGGTTCCAGGGCAAGGTGGAGGCCATCGGTCAGGGGGGCGCCGCGGCGCTTCAGGCCGCCGTCGCCGAGGGCTGTTCCGAGTCCCTGCTGGTGAGCCATGTCGACCTGGTGCCCCCGCAGGGCGGGCGCCGCCTGATCCACGACCTCAGCCTGGAGGTGGCCCCCCACCAGCGGGTGTTGGTGGTGGGGCCGAGCGGCTGCGGCAAAACCTCCTTCCTGCGCCTGGTGAGCGGCCTCTGGCCCGCCGCCGCCGGCACGGTGCAGCGTCCCCCCCAGAGCGAGCTGCTGTTCATCCCCCAGAAGCCCTACATGATCCTGGGCAGCCTGCGGGAGCAGCTCTGTTACCCCCTCGATCCCCAGCGCTTCAGCGATCAGCACCTGCGCAGCGTGCTGGAGGAGGTGCGCCTCAGCGAGCTGGTGCAGCGCTACCCCGACTTCGACATCAAACAGGATTGGCCGCGGTTGCTCTCCCTGGGGGAACAGCAACGCCTGGCCTTCGCCCGCCTGCTGCTCAACTCCCCCCGCTTTGTGGTGCTGGATGAGGCCACCAGCGCCCTGGATGTGGGCACCGAGAAGCACCTCTACCAGCTGCTGGTGCAGCGGGAGATGGCGTTTGTGAGCGTGGGCCATCGCCCCACCCTCACCAGCTTCCACGACACGGTGCTGGAGCTCGACGGCCTCGGCGCCTGGAAGCTGCACCCCGCCGCCAGCTATACCTTCAACGCCGGAGCCTGAAGCCGCGATGTCCGCCACCCCGCCCCCCACCGACGCTCCCGCCACCAGCGCCACCACCGGCGATGCCCCGGCCTTCGGCTGGAGCGCCTATGCCGAGCGGGTGAATGGGCGCTTCGCCATGGTGGGCTTCGTGGCGATCCTGGTGGTGGAGGCCATCAGCGGCAGCACCTTCCTGCATTGGGCGGGCTTTGTGGGTTGATCCCTGTCCGGGGCGTTAGGGCAGCTCCAGCAGATCGATCTGCCACAGGCCGCCACGGCTCACCTCCACCGCCAGCACCCGCCCATCCGCGCTGAGGCTCACCTGGCGGGGCACGCCCGCCGGCTCGATCGCCAGGGGCTGCACGGCCATCAGGGAGCGCCGGTAGAGCACCAGCTCCGTGCGGTCGTCGCGCTGGCGCACCACCGCCAGGTGCTCACCGCGGGCATCCACGCTCACCTGGATCGGCAGGCTGTCGGCCCGGTTGAGCCCCGGCAGGGGCACCGGCAGTTGCCGTTGGCCGTCGATCAGCTGCACCTGGGGGCGTCCGCCATCGCGGCTGGCGATTAGGGCCAGCCAGCCGCTGCCCAGGCTGGGGCTCTGGCCGCTGCCCAGGCGGGCCAGCTGTTGGTTGAGGTTGGGCAACGGCCGCAGGCCCCCCTGGCAGCCCTGCAGCAGCAGGGTGAGCAGCAGGCCGCCGGTCCATAGGGGCTTGCGGTGGCTCCTCACGGCTGCAGCGCCCCCTCGCCGCCGCCGCTCTGGCGCTGGCCGGGGGCCAGGTCCGGTTCGAGCAGGCCGCTGAGGTCGAACAGCTCCACCCGCTGGCCGCCGCCGGCGATCACCTCCAGGGCCAGGCGCTGGCCGTCGGGGGCCAGGCTGAGGCGCCGCGGCTCCAGGCCCATGGGCAACAACAGCGGCTGCAGCCGGCCGGTGGCGCGGTCTTCAATCACCGCCTGGCGTCGCCCCCCCTGCTGCACCAGCAGGGCCAGGTAGCGGCCGTTCCAGCTCAGGGCCGGGGAACTGTGGGGTTGGTGGTCGCGCAGGTGGCGCAGGGGCAGCACCCGGCCGCTGCTGCGCTCCTGCAGCAGCACCGTGGTGCGGCCGCCCCGCTCCACCAGCGAGGCCAGCAGGCGCCCATCACCGCTGAGGGCGGGCTGTTGGCGCGTTTCGCTGCCCAGCCCCAGGGGTGGCGCCGGCTGGCGCCGCCAGGGCAGCAGGGTGCACCCCCCCAGGCCGGTGGCCAGCAGCAGCAGGCTGAGGCTGCGGATCAGTCGTCGAAGCGCGAGCTGTTGTCCCGCGGGCCGGGGCCTTCGCTGCGGGGGGCGGGGGGCACCGGGCGAAACTCGGCATCGCTCACCGAGGCGTCGGCGGCGTCAGCGCTGGCGGGGGAGGGCATGCCACTGGCGCGGTAGGGGGAACCCTGGGGCACACCGGCGGTGGCGCCGGAGGCCATCGGTTCAGGTCCGCTGCCGGGGGCTGCGGGGCGGCGGCTGGAGCGGGGCATGCCCTCGGCCGGCGCGCCGGGGCGGCTGCCGCGGCGTTGCTCCTCGCGGCCCTGGCGGCGGGCGCCGAAATCCTGGCTCGCCGGTGTGCTGGGGCCCCCAGCGCGGTAGCGGCCGGCGGCGGGGCCACGGTCGGATGGGCGCTCAGCACCGCGCTCGCCGCGGTTGCGTTGGGACTCCCAATCGTCGCGGGAGGCGGCCCGCTCGGGGATGGCGGCCCGGGCGGCGGGCCGGCGGGGGCGGTAGAAGTCCTCCTCGTCGCGGTCGCCGAAGCCCTCCTCGCGGGAGCGGATGCGGCGGCGCAGCGGTTGGGGTTCATCGAAGCGGTCAACGTCGTCGCCCCAGTCGCGGCCACCGCCCATGCGGGGCCGGCTGGGCGGTTCGTCGTCGTCGAAGAAGGAGGAGCGGCGGGCCTGCTCGGTGGTCACCCCCCGCAGCCGCACGCTCTCGTAGGCGAAAAACACCGTGGTGCCCGCCAACAGAAACTGGCCAAACTGCAGGATCGGATCCAGGCGCCAGCCCTGGAAAAACAAAATGCCGCCGCAGAGCAGGCCCACGGCGGCGAAGAACACGTCGTAGTCGCGGGCCAGGGCGGGCTTGAAGCTGCGCATGAAATAGAGCAGCGCGCCGCCGACCGCCAGCACGATCCCCACGATGCTGGCCCAGTTCAGGCTGGCGTTGACCACGGATCGAAAGCCCTTTCAGGCCGCACTTTCAGCCACTTTAGGCCGGCCGTCGAGGCGCGGGCCCGGGCTGCCGGGCTTCAGAGCTTGCGGTCGACCCGGTCGTTCTGGCTGATCAGGATCACGGCGGCGGTGATGGGGATGACCACGATCACCGCACCCCAAGCGAGGCTGCTGAGAAAGTTGGCGAGCGAGGGGGTCATGGCACTGACGAATCCGCCGGTGATCCTAGGCAGTGGAGCCGACTTCCTACGATCGCGCCATCGCTGCTTAGGGCTTTGTGACGGGACCGGACAGCTCAGCCGCGCTCTCGCCACAGGCGCTATCTCCAGACACGGTGGCGCTGCTGCGCCAGCTGCTGCCGCCGCTGCATCTGCTGCTGGGGCTGGCGCTGGCGGCCTGGACGCTGCTGTTCCTGTTTCGCATCGTGCTCACCTGGTACCCCCAGGTGGACCTGCGCCAGGGCCCCTGGCGCCTGGTGGGCGGCCCCACCGAGCCCCTGCTGGCGCTGACGCGCCGCCTGGTGGCCCCCATTGGTGGCGTGGATGTGACCCCGGTGATCTGGGTGGGGCTGGTGAGCCTCTTGCGGGAATTGCTGGTGGGCCAGCAGGGCCTGCTCAGTCAGGTGATGCTGCGTTTGAGCGTGCTGCCGGCCTGATCGGGCTCCAGGTCGCAGACAGGCCTCAAGCCGGGGGCAGCATCTCCTGCTCCACAAATTTGGTGTGCACATCACCCGCCTGAAATTCGGGGCGATCCAGCAGTTGCAGGTGGAAATCGATGGTGGTGGGGATGCCGGTGACGGCGCATTCCGAGAGGGCCCGGCGCAGCCGCTTGAGGGCGTGGTTGCGGTCGGTGCCCCAGACGATCAGCTTGCCGATCAGCGAGTCGTAGAAGGGGGGGATTTCGTAGCCCGTGTAGACGTGGCTGTCGAAGCGCACCCCGGGGCCGCCGGGGGGGAGCCAGCCGGTGATCTTGCCGGGGGCGGGGCGGAAGTTTTGGCGCGGGTCTTCGGCGTTGATGCGCACCTCGATGGCGTGGCCGGTGAGCTTGATCTCCTCCTGGCGCACGGAGATCGGTTCGCCGCCGGCGATGCGCAGCTGCTCGGCGATCAGATCAACCCCGGTCACCATCTCGGTGACCGGGTGCTCCACCTGGATGCGGGTGTTCATCTCCATGAAATAGAAGTTGCCGCTGCGGTCCACCAGGAACTCCACGGTGCCGGCACCCTCGTAGCCGATCGTGCGGGCGGCGGCCACGGCGGCATCGCCCATCTGCCGGCGAAGGTCGGCGTTGATGGCCACGCTGGGGGCCTCCTCCAGCAGCTTCTGGTGGCGGCGCTGGATCGAGCAGTCGCGCTCCCCCACGTGCACCACGTTGCCGTGGCGATCGGCCAGCACCTGCACCTCCACGTGCCGGGGCCGGTCGATGAATTTCTCCATGTAGAGGCCGGGGTTGCCGAAGGCCGCCTCCGCCTCCCCCTGGGCCGCCTTGAACAGGTTGTCGAGCTGGTCGGCGCTGGGCACCAGGCGCATGCCACGGCCGCCGCCGCCGGCGGTGGCCTTGATCATCACGGGATAGCCCATCGATTCGGCCAGGCTGCGGGCCTCCGCCACGCTTTCCAACAAGCCTTCGCTGCCGGGGATGGTGGGCACCCCCACCCGCTGCATGGTGGCCTTGGCGGTGGATTTGTCACCCATGGAGCGGATCGACTCCGGCGACGGCCCCACAAAGGTGATGCCGTGGGCGCCGCAGATCTCGGCGAATTTGTCGTTTTCCGCCAGGAAGCCGTAGCCCGGGTGGATGGCGTCGGCGCCGCGGGAGGTGGCGGCCGCCAGGATGTTGGGGATGTTGAGGTAGCTCTTGCTGCTCGGGGCATCGCCGATGCACACGGCCTCATCGGCCAGTTGCACGTGCAGGGCGTTGCGGTCCACCGTGCTGTACACGGCCACGGTGGGAATCCCCAGTTCGCGGCAGCTGCGCAGGATGCGAAGGGCGATTTCGCCACGGTTGGCGATCAGCAGTTTGCCGATGGGCATCCAGTGGCGGTCCGGCGGGTCCGGCGGGGCAGGCCGGTGGGACTGTATCAGTGCTCACCGGTGTGTCCCACGGCCCGCCGCATCCGTGAGATCCGCTGGGGCCGTGGGGGGCTGACCGGTATGATTCGCGGGCGGCGCTTCGGCTCCGTCCACGCGGATGTGGTGGAATTGGTAGACACGCACGTTTGAGGGGCGTGTGACTTCGGTCTTGCGAGTTCAAGTCTCGCCATCCGCATTTCCAGCTGTGCCGGCGGGCCGTCTTCGTGGGTGTCAGCGTGAACCCTGAAGACCCCCGCACCAGCCCGGCAGCGGCACCGTTTTCCCCCCCGGAACAGGCGGCCATCGTGCTGGTGTGCAACGGCCCCGGCGAGTTGGCCACCTGGGTGCGCCCGTTGGCCCAGCGCCTGCACCGCGATCTGCCCCTGCGGCCGCTGCAGCCCCAGGCCTCCATCGGCCTGCAGCTGGTGCTGGTGCCCTGCCCCAACGCCACCGGCAGCGAGCACCAGGTGGCGGAGCGCATGCAGCTGTTTGAGCGAATCCTGCCGGCCCGCCGCTTCTGGTGGCTGCTGCTGCGGCCCCGCCGCCATGGCCCCTGGCCCCGCCGCGGCGTGGTGGTGTTCCTCGGCGGCGATCAGTTCTGGACGGTGCTGCTCTCGGCGCGGCTCGGGTACCGCCACCTCACCTATGCGGAATGGGTGGCCCGTTGGCCCCGCTGGAACGACCGCATCGCCGCCATGGGGCCGGCGGCGGCCGATCAGATTGCCCCGCGCTGGCGCTCCCGCTGCCGGGTGGTGGGCGACCTGATGGCGGATCTGTCGGAGGCGGCCCGGGCGGAGCGGCCCTTGGCCAACGGCGAGTGGGTGGCGCTGATGCCCGGCTCCAAGCGGGCCAAGCTGCAGGTGGGCATGCCCTTTCTGCTCGACACGGCCGATCGCCTCGCGGCCCTGCGGCCGGGCTGCCGCTTTTTGCTGCCGGTGGCCCCCACCACCTCCGTGCCGGAACTGTTGGCCTACGCCGGTTCGGCCAATCCGATCGCGGCCCACTACGCCCCCACCGAGGCGCGGCTGGAGGCTGGCCCCGACGGCCCCGTGCTCTGCACCGCCGCCGGCACGCGCATCCTGCTGGTGGAGCAGCAACCGGCCCATGGGGTGCTCAGCCAGTGCGCCCTGGCGCTCACCACCGTGGGGGCCAACACCGCTGAATTGGGGGCCCTGGGGGTGCCGATGATCGTCTTGGTGCCCACCCAGCACCTGCAGGTGATGCAGGCCTGGGATGGGGGCCTCGGGATCCTCGCCCGCCTGCCGCTGCTGCGCTGGCTGCTGGGGGCGGCGATGACCGCCTGGCGCATGCGCCACCACGGTTTTCTGGCCTGGCCCAACATCTCCGCCGGCCGGGCGGTGGTGCCCGAGCGCGTGGGCACGATCAACCCCGCGGAGATCGCCGCGGAGGCGGCCGATTGGCTGGCCCAGCCCCAGCGCCTGGAGGGCATGCGCGACGACCTGCGCAGCCTGCGGGGCCAACCCGGTGCGGTGGCCTCCCTGGCGGCGATGGTGCGGGAGTTGCTGCCCGCGGCCGCCGCAGATGCTGCCTAATTTGGCGGCACTGCGCACCGCCCCCTGCCATGGCTGACGATCCGCTCGCCTGCGATCAACTGCCGCCCGCCAAGCCCTCCGCCGATCCGGAGTATTGGCGCGCAAGGCTCACCCCGGAGCAGTTCCAGGTGGCCCGGATGGGGGGCACCGAGCGGGCCTTCACCGGCATCTACTGGGACAACAAGGCCCAGGGGATGTACCGCTGCGTGTGCTGCGGCAGCGAGCTGTTCAGCTCCGACACCAAGTTTGAGTCGGGCACCGGTTGGCCCAGCTTCTGGGATGGGGCCAAGCCCGGCGCCATCACGATGCTGGAGGACCGCAGCCACGGCATGGTGCGCACCGAGATCAAGTGCGCCCACTGCGATGCCCACCTGGGCCACGTGTTCCCCGATGGACCCACCCCCACCGGCCTGCGCTACTGCGTGAATTCCGCCTCGCTCAACTTCGAGCCCGCCCAGGGCTGATCAGGCCGCCTCGGCGCTGCCGCTGAGGGAGAAGGCCCGCACCGCATCGATGCGCACCGCGGCCAGGTCGCCCGGTTGCCAGTGGCGGCCGTCACCGCGATCGGCGGGGAAGAACGTGAGCCGGTTGGTGCGGGTGCGGCCCATCACCTGGGTGGCGTCCTTGGGGTTGCTGCCCTCCACCAGGATCTGCTCCAGGCGGCCGGCGTAGCGGGCGCTGCGCTCCTTGGCCTTGCGTTCCACCAGGGCGTTGAGCTCCTGAAGCCGCTCCACCTTCACCGCCTCCGGCAGTTGGTCGGGCCAGGTGGCGGCGGGGGTGTTGGGCCGCGGGGAGTAGGCGGCGGTGTTCACCTGGTCGAAGCCGATCTCCTCGATCAGCGCCAGGGTGCGGCGGTACTGGGCGTCGGTTTCCCCCGGAAACGCCACGATCACATCGGCGCTGATGGCCGCATCGGGCATGCGCTGGCGGATGCGCTCAATGATGCGGCGGTAGCGATCCACCGTGTAGCCCCGGGCCATGGCCTTGAGCACGGCGTCATCGCCGCTCTGAAACGGGATGTGGAAGTGCTCGCAGACCTTCGCCAGGTCGGCGCAGGCATCGATCAGCCGTTCGGTGAAGTAGCGCGGGTGGCTGGTGGCGAAGCGGATGCGCTCGATGCCGTCCACGTCGTGCACCGCCTGCAGCAGGTCGGTGAGGGTGTGCTGCCGCCGCCCCTCGGGGGTGATGCCGGGCAGGTCGCGGCCGTAGGCGTCGATGTTTTGCCCCAGCAGGGTGATCTCCTTGAAGCCCCGCGCCGCCAGCCCCTCCATCTCCAGCCGAATCGCTTCGGGC
>Ga0214917_10006256_pt1 | contig 12425 bp, 12 predicted proteins | sample LL_1208_BB_MetaG_FD_177983 | JGI IMG/M metagenome (GOLD analysis project Ga0214917, IMG submission 177983) | Freshwater microbial communities from Lake Lanier, Atlanta, Georgia, United States - LL_1208_BB | ecosystem: Environmental > Aquatic > Freshwater > Lake | place: USA: Georgia | collected...
TGCCCAGGTCGACCAGCCCGGCATCCGCATCGCCGTCACCGCCCGCGCGGCCTATGATCTGTGGCTCGAGCGCAATATCCACAAGGCCACGCTGCTGCGCACCGATACGCTGGATTCGGCGCTGACCCGCTTTGTCGATGAAAAGCTCGAAGTTCTCGCCGGGCTGCGCCCGCGCCTGATCACCGATCTGAAGTCACTGCCCGGTGCGCGCATCCTCGAGGATAAATTCACCGCCGTGCAGCAGGCCATCGGCACCTCACGCAAGAACACCGCCGCCGCCGCCTGGCTGCATGATTTCGTCGAGGAGGCGAAGGCCTCGGGCATGGTCGCAGGCTTCATCGCCCAGCACGGCGTGCAGGGGCTTTCCGTCGGCGATCCGGCCTGAACGAGAAGAGAGGAGAACAACCCCATGGCATCACGCATCGTGGTCGTCACGCAATCAATGGTGGATGAAGAGGTGGTGCGCGAGATGGCGCCCGATGGCTTCGAATTGCTGATCGCCAAGCCCGGCTCGCCGGAATGGCAGGGGGCAATGGGCGGGGCGGATTACCTCGTGGGCTTCGCCGATATGCTGGTCCAGGATGAGCTTTTTGCCATCTCGCCCAAGCTGCGCCTCGTGCAGGTGCTCAGCGCGGGTTATGACCGTGCCGATCTCGCCGGCGTGCCGCTATGCAACAATGGTGGCGCCAATTCGGTGGCCGTGTCCGAGCATGCGCTGCTGCTCATGCTCGCCGTCTCGCGCCAACTTATCAAGCAGCATGCCAATGTCGTGGCCGGGCGCTGGCGCGGCAATTCCACGCCCCGGCTGCATGAAGTGCGCGGCAAGACCTTGGGCATTATCGGCATGGGCACCATCGGCAAGAAGGTGGCGCGCCTCGCCCAGGCCTTTGGCATGCCGGTGCATTATTATGATATCGCCCGCCTGCCCGAAGACCAGGAGGATCTGCTGAATGTGCGCTTCCGCCTGTTCCGCGAATTGCTGCGCACATCCGATATCGTCTCGCTGCATGTGCCGCTCAACGCCTCCACCCGCCACATGCTGGGCGCGCGGGAATTGGCGCTGCTGCAGCCCGAGGCCATCCTGATCAATACCAGCCGCGGCCCGGTGATCGATGAGGTGGCGCTGCATGCCGCCCTTGCCGCCGGCGCCTTTGCCGGCGCTGGCCTCGATGTCTTCGACCAGGAGCCGCCGCCGGCCGACAACCCGCTGTTCAACCTGGATAATGTGGTGCTCACCGCGCATATGGCCGGCCCCACCCAGGAGAGCAATATCTCCCGCCTGCGCAATGCCTTTGACAATGTGCAGCGGATGGAACGCGGCGAGGCGCCGCTCTGGGTCGTGCCGGAGTTGCTGGCATGATCCGCCGCGCACTCCTCGCGGGCCTCGCACTCCCCGCGCTGGGGCGGGCGCAAACCAGCCTGGCCGGGCGGCCCATCACCCTCGTCGTGCCATCACCGGCCGGCGGTGGCACCGATTTCTCCGCCCGCCTGGTGGCCGAGGCCTATGGCCAGGCACTGGGCACCACCATGGTGGTGGAAAACCGCCCCGGCGGGAATGACGTGGTGGGCCTCTCCTCGGTGCTGCGCGCCCCGGCCGATGGCACCACCCTGCTCTGCGGCTATTGCGCCACCATGACGGCGCGCGCGGCCATTGGCGGCCTGGGCGATATCCAACCCATGCGCGATTTCCAGGCGGTGGGGCAGATCTCCGACACGCCGCAGCTTTTCGTCACCCATCCCAGCCGGCCCGCCACCACCCTGCCGGAATTGATCGCCCTCGCCCGCGCCCGCCCCGGTGCGCTGAACTACGCCTCGGCCGGCAATGGCTCGATGCACCATATGGGCACCGAATACCTCAAGCACCGCGCCGGCATCGATATGCTGCATGTGCCCTATCGCGGCACCGGCGAGACGATCAGTGACCTCATCGCCGGGCGGATCGATTTCTACATGAACTCGCCACCGCCGCTCACGCCGCTGGTGCGCGAAGGCAGGCTGCGGGCGCTCTGCGTGAGTTCGGATGCCCGCCATCCAGGCCTGCCCGATATCCCCTCGGCCGCCGAACAGGGTTTTGCCGGCATGCCGCTGAATGTCTGGTTCTCGGTCTTCGCCCCGCGCGGCGTGCCGGCGGCCACGGTGGCTTTGCTGTCGGAAAAACTGAACCTGGTGCTCGCCGATGCGCGGCTGCGCGAGCGCGCGGCACAGGCCGGCGCCCTGGTCAGCCCCAGCAGCGCCGCGCAATTGGCCGAGCGTGTGGCACGCGAAACCGATTTCTGGCGCGAAACAGCCCGGGTGGCCGGCATCACCGCCGGCTGAGCGGGCCGCTTCGGCGCCCCCTCAACCCACCCGGTGATAGGCGCGGGAGAAATAGATCAGCCCCGCCGCCTCGCCGCCCAGGCGCAAATTCACCACCTGGGCAAACAGCACGGCATGGGTGCCCTTCTCCACCATATCGGTGATTGTGCAATCGAAATTAACCGCAGCCCCGCGCAGGCAGGGTGCGCCGGTATTGAGCGCATCCCATTCGCCCACCGAAAACCGCGCCTCGCCCTCCAACCCGGTAAAGCCGGCAAAAGTATTGGAGAGCTCCTCCTGGCCATGGCAGAGCGTATTGACGCAGAGCACGCCATTGGCCTCGAAGGCGGCCGCACCGCTGGAGCCACGATTCATGCAGACCAGCAGGGTGGGCGGGTCATCGGTCACGCTGCACACGGCAGAGGCGGTAAAGCCCGCCCGCCCGCCCGCCCCGTCGGTGGTGACAATATTCACCGCAGCCCCCAATCGGGCCATGGCATTGCGAAATTCCTTACGGTCCATCGGGCGCTCTTTCAGCAGGCAGTGACTCGGATGCGGTCGATCTGAGCATCGACCCTGCTGCTTGTATCGTCCACATCCGTGCCGATGGCGATCTCCTGCAAATGCGGTGGGTCGCCGCCAAAGGCCGCACGCCAATCGGCATCAAGATCCACCCGCTCCTCAAACCACCGCCCGGTCTCGCTGCGGGCATGGCGCAGCGGGTGCACCTTGCCCAATTGGCCCAGCCAGGGGGAGTAAAACCGCACCGGCTCCCGCCCCGTGCCGCCCCAACTATAGATCAGCACCGAGCGCGGCAGGGTGTGATTGCCCGCGGCACCTTGGGCAATGGCGTGCTGCGCCCGCTGCCAGGGCCCAGCGCGGCTGGGAAACCCAGCAAACCCCACCGCCACCGAAATCGCCCGGTCATCGCCAAAGCGGCGGGTGAGGTCAGTGGGGGGCGGCCCCTCATCCACCCGCCAGCGCCAGCTCAGGCATTGGGCCACGCCCGAGACCCTCCGCCAGACGAAGCTGCCAGTGCCATGGCCCTCAATCCGCAGCCCTTGCTCGCCTGTCGCGGTAAACCGCGCCGGGCGCAGGCCAGGATATTCACCATGCCTCCAGCCGCTGCCCAATAGGTCATTGGCACGGCCGATGCCCGGCCATAGAGTTGGGACTAGAGTGAACATGGCGCGGCGGAGCATCCTACGTGACATGCCGTCCATCATGGCGAAATACAAGGAGCATTTCATGCCAGAGATCAAGATCGCGGCCACCGATGGCAGCGGCAGTTTTTCAGCCTATCTGGCCGAACCGGCAAAAAAGCCAGCCGGCGCCGTCATCATGATCCAGGAAATTTTTGGCGTGAACGCGACGATGCGCGCGTTGAGCGACTGGGTGGCGAGCATGGGCTTCTGGGCGATCAGCCCCGATCTCTTCTGGCGCCAGGAACCGGGCGTGAGCCTGGACCCCGATGCCGGCCAGGAACAGTGGCAGCGCGCCTTTGCCCTGATGAATGGGATGGATCAGGGCCTCGCCATCGCCGATCTCAAGGCCAGCATGGCAGCCGCCCGCGCCCTGCCCGGCTGCAATGGCAAGGTCGGCACCATGGGCTTTTGCCTCGGCGGCAGGCTCGCCTTCATGATGGCGCTCGATTCCGACGCCGATTGCCATATTTCCTATTACGGCGTGGGGCTTGAGGGCCTAGTCGGCAATGCGGCGAAGATCACCGCCCCCACCATGCTGCACATTGCCGAGGCGGATAAATTCGTCCCCCCCGCCGCCCAGCAGGCCATCGCCGAAGGCCTCGCCGATACCCGCCTCGCGCGGGTGGAAATCTATCCCGGCGTGGACCATGCCTTCGCTCGGGTGGGCGGGCATAGCTACGACGCCCGGGCAGCAACAATCGCCAATGGCCGCACGGCCGAGTTGCTGGTCAAGATGCTGGGCTGAAGCCTGGCCGGGCGAGGGGAATGCCCTCGCCCCATTATCTTATGGGGCGCCCTATGGTGCCCTCAGCCGATACAGCACATGCCGATGCAGCCTATGGTCGGGCGCCAGCCGCGGATGGCCGAATTCGCCATCCGCCCGCATGCCCAGGCGCTGCATCAACCGCCATGAGGCCCGATTGCCCGGCACGGTAAATGCCACAATCTCCGCCAGGCCCAGCGCGCCAAAACCATAAGCCAGCGCCAATTCCGCCGCCTCGCGCGCATAGCCCCGGCCCTGCTGGCTGGGATGGATACGCCAGCCAATCTCCACCGCTGGGGTAAAGCGCGCCTGCCAGGGAATATGCAGCAGCCCCACCACGCCCATGCATGCCGCGCCGGGCAGATCAACCGCGCAAAATGAAAACCCATGCGCCACCTGATGCGCCATGAGCCGGGCGAGCCAGGCATCGCTCTCATCGCGGGTCATCGGCGCGGCAAAATGCGCCATCACCGCCGGGTCGCCATTCATGGCGAATACCGAAGCCGCGTCATCAGCGCGCAATGGGCGAAGGGTGAGCCGGGGGCCGTGCAATTCCATCAGCGCAGTTTGCCACCCTTGGCCCGCGCGCGTAATCATGGCGCAACAGGAGACGCGCAATGACACCCATCAGCCTCGAAGCCATGGCCGCCAGCGTGCCTGATGGCGCCTTGCTCGCCCTGCCGCCGGATAATTCCCTGCCCAGCGTGGCACTCGCCCGCGCCTTGATACGCCGGGGCGCGAAAAACCTGCGCCTGCTGGGCGTGCCCGTCAGCGGCTTCGCCACCGACATCCTGATCGGCGCGGGCTGCGTGGTGGAGGTGCAAACCTCGGCCGTCTCGCTCGGCGAGGCCGGCTTTGCGCCCCGCTTCACCGCCGCGCTCAAGGCGAGGCGCATCACCGTGCGCGATGCCACCTGCCCCGCCATCCACACCATGCTGCAGGCGGCCGAGAAGGGCGTGCCCTTCATGCCGCTGCGCGGCCTGATCGGCTCCGATATTCTGGCGAACCGGCCGGATTGGGTCGTGCAGCAAAACCCCTTCGGCCCGCCTGGCGATGTCATCGTTCTGCTCCCCGCCCTCTCGCCCGATGTGGCGGTGTTCCACGCCGCCATGGCCGATAGCTTCGGCAATGTCTGGCTGGGGCGGCGGCGCGAATGCGCAACCCTTGCCCATGCCGCGCAACGCGCGCTGGTGACGGTGGAGCGCGTGGTGGAAGGCAATTTCCTCGAAGATGAGCGCCTCGCCTCGGGCACCATCAACGCCACCTATATCTCCGCCATCGCCATTGCCGAGCGCGGTGCCCAGCCAGTCGCCCTGCTCGATGAATATGGCTTTGACGCCGCCTATGTCAGCGAATATGCCCGCATGGCGAAGACCGATGCCGGCTTTGCCGAATGGATGGCGCGCGAAGTCTTCGCCCAGGCCGCCGCAGCATGATGGCCCCCTCCGATGACCGCAGGCCGCAGGCCGCAGCGCTGAGTGAGCCGCCGGCATGCGCCCCGGAAGAATTGCTGGCCGCCACCCTCGCGCGCCTCATTCTCGACCCCACAGCCCATCCCGCGCGGCATATCGCCGTGGGCGCTGCCTCCCCCATCCCCGCCGCCGCCTGTTGGCTGGTGGCCAAGCAGGGCCACCCCGTGCGGCTCTCCCTGCTGCATAAGCGTTCGGGCAATCCCTTCACCGAGGGCACGCGCGAACTCTTCGACCTCACAGGCCAGGGCCGGATCGACCTGTTTTTCCTCGGCGGCGGGCAGATCGACGGCCAGGCCAATCTCAACCTGGTGGGCACCGGCGGCTGGCCGGGCACCGAAGTGCGCTTCCCCGGCAGCTTCGGCTCGGCCTTCATGTACTTCATGACGCACCGGACCATCCTCTTCCGCGAAGAACACTCGCCGCGCGTGCTGGTGGACCGGGTGGCCAATATCTCCGCCCCCGGCATCTCCGCCCCCGGTGTCTTTCGCCGCGGCCATGCCCAGGCGCTGGTCACCGGCAAATGCGTCTTTCGCTTTGACCCGGCGGCGGCACGCTTCACCCTCGAAAGCCTGCACCCGGGCGAGACGGTGGAGGGGGTGCGCGCCGCCACCGGCTTTGATTTCGATGTCGGCGAGGTCAAACCCACGCCACCGCCCACCGAGGCCGAACTCGCCCTGCTGCGCGGGCCGATTTGCGATGAAATGCTAGAAACCTATCCTGAATTCTGTGCCCGGGTCTTCGGGCGAAGGAGTGCCGCATGACCGATGCATTGCCGCCCAACAGCCAAGGCCGCGGCCTCGCCCGCAGCAAGGGCGCACTCGCCGGGCTGAAGGTGATCGACCTCACCCGCGTCCTCGGCGGGCCCTATTGCACCATGATTTTGGGCGATCACGGTGCCGAGATCATCAAGCTCGAACCGCCGCAGGGCGATGAGGTGCGCGACTGGGGCCCCCCCTTCCTCGATGGCGATGCCAGCTACTTCATCGGCGTGAACCGCAACAAGCAGAGCGTGGGGCTCGACCTCGCCCAACCCGCCGGCCGCGCCGTGCTGCTGCGCCTGCTGGAGAGCGCCGATATCCTGATTGAGAATTTCAAGCCAGGCTCCATGGAAAAATGGGGCCTGGGCTATGAGCAGGTGCTGTCGAAAAAATTCCCCCGCCTGATCCATTGCCGGGTCTCGGGCTTTGGCGCCACCGGCCCGCTCGGTGGCGCGCCGGGTTATGATGCCATCGTCCAGGCGGTGGTGGGGCTGATGAGCATCAATGGCACCGCCACCTCCGGCCCCACCCGGATGGGCACGCCCATCGTCGATCTGGGCACCGGGCTCTATTCCGCCATCGCCATCCTCATGGCGGTCAATGAACGCCATGGCTCGGGCCTTGGCCAATATCTGGACATGACGTTGCATGATTGCGGCATGGCGCTGCTCCACCCCCATGCCGCCAATCATCTGCTCAATGGCAAGCGGCCGGTGGCCACCGGCAACCCCCACCCCAACCTCGCCCCCTATGCCACCTTCAAGACCCGGACCTGCGACATTTTTATGGGCGTGGGCAATGATTCGGCCTTCCGCAAGCTGTGTGATTTCCTGGGAATGCCGGAGGTGGCAAAGGACCCGCTCTTCGCCACCAATGGCGCCAGGGTGACCAATCGCGAAGCGCTGACAAAACTGCTCGATGAGCGCTTCGCCAGCGAGGATGGCTTCGAGCTCTGCCCGCGCATGCTCGCCGCCGGCCTGCCCGCCGGCCCCGTCACCCATGTCGATCAGGCGCTCGCGGCCGAGCACACGGCGCATCGGGAGATGGTGACGGAGCTGGGCGAGTTCCGCGCCCTCGGTACGCCGATCAAAATGTCCCGCACCCCCGGCGGCACCCGCAGCGCGCCGCCGAAATTCGGCGAGAACACCGCAAGCGTCCTCGCCGCGAATGGCTTCTCGGCCGAGGAAATCGAACAGCTGCAGGCCGATGGCATCGTGATGGATAAGCGGCGGGGATGATCATCCGCGCGCGGGGCCGCATCCCCGAAGCGCGAGAAAAACACTGATGGTGGGTGGAAAACAGCGAAAGGCTTCGCCCTCTCGCGCTCTCCCACCAGGATCGATATACATGACTATGATTTTCATGAATATTTGTTATTTTGTTTTAAATAACCTAAAATGTATTTATTATTATTTATAAATGATAATTTTATTCTCTCAAACAATTCCAAATAAACAAATTTCGGCCTGAAACCAATAATCTAACGAAGGTGCAGGAAACTAAGTTTCCTGCTGGGGTGCTCGAGGGGCAAAGCCCCTCGGTCTTTCTCCCGCAACCAGGCCATCCCCCAACAACCCACAAGCGCCTTCGCCGCCCTCCCATCGCGATGGCAAAGCGCTCTCGCCGGCCCAACACCCATCGCGCAAACTGCCCAGGCGCGCAGTGGCGCAACGCGGCACCTCTGCTCTATACTCAACCCCACGCAATTCGAGGAATAAATGTGAGCGGCCTTCTGACCAGCGCGCAGACCGAGCGCCTGCTCGAGATCACCTCGCCCCTAGGCGCAGACGCGCTCGTTCTGCGCCAATTATCGGTGCAGGAGAGGATAGGCGAACCCTTCCACCTCTCAGCCGAGGTGCTGAGCGAGACGATGGACATCGCCGCCTCACAGATCGTGGGCAAGACCATCACCTGCACCATCAAGATGGTGAATCAGCCCGAGCGCCATTTCCATGCCGTGGTGCGCGCCTTCACCCGCCTGGGCGCCTATGGCCGTGGGGTCGCCGCCTATCGGCTGGAGGCGGTGCCCCGGCTTTGGCAATTGAGCCGCACCGCCGATTGCCGGATTTTCCAGGACAAATCCGCCAAGGACATCGCCACCCTCATCTTTGGCGAGCATGATGTGGCGCCGGTGCGCTGGGGCAGTTCGGTGCCGGCGCAAAAGCGGGTCTATTGCGTCCAGTTCAACGAGACCGACCTCGATTTCACCCAGCGCATCCTCGATGAGGCGGGCTGCGGCTACTTCTTCGAGCACACCGAAAGCAACCACACCCTGGTGATCTGCGGCGCCAATGCCGATTACCCGCTGGTGCCCGGTGACCCGCAGGTCGTGCGCAATGACGCCGATATGGTCGGCGCGCTGACCTCCTGGCAGCCGGCCAATGCGCTGCGTCCGGGCAAGAATGTCACCGAGGATTATGACGGGCTGAAGCCGGCCGCGCTCAAGAAGGCCAATGCCTCCACCATTCTGGGCACGCCCAACGCCTCCAGCTTTGAAATCTATCGCTGGCCCGGCGGCCAGACGGTGCGCCCGGAGGGCGATCTCTCCAAACTCGGCATGGAGGGCTATGAGGCTGAGGCGGATCTGGTCTCGGCCAATGGCAACCACCCTTCGGTCTTCGCTGGTGGCCGGCTGAAAGTGGTCCCCGGGCTGGACAATCCCGCCGCCGTCACCTGGCTTGTGACATCGGTCACCCATGAGGCTTTTGACGATACCCATCTCTCGGGTGGTGGCACGTCCAGTTACAACAATGCGCTGACACTGATCCCCGGCGACCGGCCTTGGCGCCCCGCCGCGCCCAGGCCGCGCCCCGCCATGGCCGGGCTGCATAGTGCCATCGTGACCGGCCCCTCCGGCGAGGAAATCCATTGCGACGAATATGGCCGGGTGAAGGTGCATTTCCTGTGGGACCGCCTGGGCAAGACCGATGACACCTCCTCCTGCTGGGTGCGCGTGGCGCAAACCCATGCCGGCAAATGGGGCGGCAGTTGGAACCTGCCACGCGTGGGCGACGAGGTGCTGGTGGGCTTCGTCGATTCCGACCCAGACCGCCCGGTCATCATCGGCAGCCTCTACAATGCCGAGCAAAAGCCTATCTACACCCTACCCGCCAATAAAACCCAGTCGGGCTTCAAGACCAAATCCAGCAAGGCGGGTGCTGCCGATAATTTTAACGAGTTGCGCTTCGAGGATAAAAAGGGCTCGGAGGAAATCAATATCCAGGCCGAGAAGGATATGACCCTTCTCATCAAGAACAACCTGACTGAGACGGTAAAAAAAGACCGAACCGAGCTGGTCGAGGGCAAGCATACCGAGACGATCAAGCTCGACCGCACCGAAACGGTAGAAGGCAAGCACACCGAAACCATCAAGCTTGACCGCACGGTCACGGTGGATGGCAAGCACACCGAAACCATCAAACTCGACCGCACCCAGACCATCAGCCAGGGCAATGAAACCCTCACGGTGAAGACCGGCAAAATGACCACCCTGGTCGAGACCGGCAGCCAAACCACCACGGTCAAGACCGGCAGCATCACCCATGAGGCCAGCCTGGGTAACATCTCCATCAAGGCCGGGGCGGGCAAGATCGCCCTGGAAGCGATGCAATCCATCACCCTCACCTGCGGCTCCAGCAAGATCGAGTTGTCACCCACGGGCGTGACCATATCGGGCATGGATATCAGCGTGAAAGCGACGATGAACATCACCACCGAAGGCTCTCTCATGGCCACACACAAGGGAGGAGCGACGCTGACCATCAAGGGCGGCATCGTGATGATCAACTGAGATGAGCGCACCCTCACCCAACAAGCTGGCCGTCCCGCTCGCGCCCATCCTGCCCCGGCTGGAACTGGATGCAGATGGCACCGCCCTGCTCGCCTCCCTGCCCGATGCTGCGGCCGGGCTCGAGGCACTCATCGCCGCCAAACGCATGCCAGAAGCCATGCGCCTCATCGCCCATGCCATGCCCAAGCGCGAGGTGGTGTGGTGGGGCTGCATGTGCGCCCGCGCCGCGCCCAATGCCGCCTTGCCGCAGCAAGATGCCGAGGCCCTGGCCGCCGCCGAGGCCTGGGTGCGCAAGCCAGACGAGCAACATCGCCGCGCCGCCATGGCCGCTGCCCAGAAGACCGAGTTCCAAAGCCCCGAGGCCTGGGCCGCCGTCGCCGCCTTCTGGTCGGGTGGGTCGGTCGCGCCCGAGGGCCAGCCCGTGGTGCCGCCGGCCGATCACCACACCGGCCACGCCATCGCCGGCGGTGTCGTCATCGCCGCCCTGCGCGGCGACCCAGCCCGCGCGCCTGACCGCTTTGCCCGGTTTTTGCTCTCCGCGCGCGATATTGCCGGAGGCGGCGCCGGCCGCCTGGCCCCGGAGGAGAACTAGCCCATGCCCCCAGCCGCACGCGTGGGCGATTTGCATGTCTGCCCGATGTTGACCCCAGGCGTGCCGCCCATCCCCCATGTCGGCGGCCCGGTCACGCTGGGCTGCTTCACCGTGCTGACCGGAATGATGCCCCAGGCGCGGATGGGCGATATGTGCACCTGCGTCGGCCCGCCGGACAGCATCATGAAGGGCAGCGCCACCGTGATGGTGGGCGGCATGCCGGCCGCGCGCATGGGCGATACCTCCGCCCATGGCGGCAGCGTCTCGGTGGGCCTGCCCACCGTGATGATTGGCGGTTGAGCGCGCCGGGGGGAGTTCGGCACACCATAACCGCCGGCCCCTCATCCGCCCCTGACCGGCGCTTACCAAGCCAATCATGCAATTGCCGTGCTAGAATTGTCTTATCAAACATGCTCTAAGCATGATGCCTCGTTCGTTATGTTGAGGTCGGACCGATCACAATGGATTGAGTGCGAGGAAGGTTTTAGGAACTCGAGATGGTCCTGCTGCTGACTGTTATCCAATCTCCCAATTCCGCCTTGGGCGAGCAGCGGCTGATCCAGGCCAGCGGGTTTGTTATAGGCCGCGGCAGCGACTGCGACTGGACATTGCCCGACCCCGATCGAAGGATTTCCAATCGCCACTGCGCGGTCGAATTATTCGAAGGCCAGTGGCATCTGCGCGACCTGTCGAGCAATGGCACCTTCCTCAACACCATCCCCGAGCCGATCGGGCGCGGCCAGATGCGCCCACTGCGCTATGGCGACCGTATTCGCCTGGGCGCCTATGAATTGGAGTGCCGGCTGCAAGTTGATGCCGCCGCGGCCGAGGCGCCATGGCAAGCCGAGCCTACGGCCAGGCCCCCAATCGCGCCGCCCGCGCTGCATGGCGATATATTTGCGGCATCGCTGCCCGGTCTCTCCCCCGCAGGCGGCATCGACCGGGGCTTTGCCCCAATGCCCTCAGCCGCGATGAGCGCCATGCCGCCGCTGCGCGCCACCCGCAATGACGATGCCTTCTCCGCATCGCTGGATAGCTTCCCCCCGCCCGCTGGCGCTGCAACGCCACAAATCGAGCGGCCTGACCTGACGCCGGTGCCGCTTTCCGCCGATACGGATATTTTCTCCGCTCCACTCCCCGGTCTCTCCCCGGCCGGTGGCCAGGAAGGTGGCCATGCCCCGGTGCTGCCCACAGATTTCGACCCCTTTGGGCCGGAGGATGCCGGCCCGGCCATGCCAGACCATCAACCGGCCGTGCAGAATCTCTTCACCCCGCCGCGCGCGACCATGCCCGATCTGCTGCCGGGCGACTGGAATGCGCCCCCGCAAACCACGCCCCCCAGGCCTGCGGATATTTTCTCTCAGCCGGCCTCGCCTGCCGATCACACCCTCTTCGCACCATTGGCGCCGGGCCTTGGCATGCCCGGCCCCGCGCCGGACCATCAGCCACCGCCCTCGCCCCAGGCGACAATGCCCGCGCTGCTGCCAGATGATTGGGACCTCTCCCCCATATCATCGCCCGCCCCCAGCGCTGCGCCGAACATCCCAACC
>Ga0214917_10006257_pt1 | contig 12424 bp, 13 predicted proteins | sample LL_1208_BB_MetaG_FD_177983 | JGI IMG/M metagenome (GOLD analysis project Ga0214917, IMG submission 177983) | Freshwater microbial communities from Lake Lanier, Atlanta, Georgia, United States - LL_1208_BB | ecosystem: Environmental > Aquatic > Freshwater > Lake | place: USA: Georgia | collected...
AGGTTTGGATTTAGGAACACAGAAGTAGAGCGAATTGCGAAACTTCGTTACTTACTCCAGAAAAGAAAGAATCCATTGGGGTTTGATCGCTGGGCTCTCAGCATTTCTAAGACATCACTCGACTTTAATGATGGAGTGAGTGGTTTGGAGAATCTTATTGGTCATTATCTTCGACTCGCTTATGAAGAAAACGACCCTCTTCTCAGATCAATCTCTCTCAATCAGGTTAGTTTTCCCATCACTAGCCTTTCGGAAAACGCTCACGGCCATCACAGCGGACAACCTGACCCTCTGGCATATAGCTTGGAGACTTTTTCTCTTAAAGAAGCGCCAGTGACTGCTTGTGAGTTACTCACAAAAGAAGCAAAAGCACTTTCGCTAACTGAGTAGCATTTTCCTGGCTTCCGAAACAGAAGCCACGGGGCGATCTAATTCTTTCGCAATTCGAGCGATTCTCTCTACCAACTGAGCATTACTTTTTGCGGGAATTCCTTTGGAATAAAAAATATTATCTTCCAACCCCACTCGCACATGACCTCCCATCGCAATAGCGTGAACTGCCAAGGGCAATTCATATTTTCCGATTCCGGCCACTGCCCAATGAGAATTTTCTGGTAAGTGCTGAACCAAGTAATTGAGAGCGGAAATTTCTCCTGAAAGAGCACCAGGAACGCCGAGTACGAATTGACAGTGATAGGGAGCCCTTACAATTCCTTCACGAATAAGCTTTTTCAAGTTATCCAAATGACCTGCATCATAAATTTCAAATTCGGGAATCACACCAGATTTCTGCAAAGCTTCATTTAATGCCCGCATATCGGAAAAGGTATTTACGAAAACCTCTTCTCCAAAATTGATAGTCCCTAAATTAAAAGAAGCCATATCTGGTTTGAGAGTGAGAGGTGCTATCCGGTTTTCTATTTTTTCTCCCACTGCCCCACCTGTGGAAAACTGGATAATCGGCTCGTTTCCTTTGCAAGCCCGTCGAATTGCTTCAACTGAAGATTTGAAGTGCTGGAGGTTTTGCGAAGGTTTTCCTTTTTCATCTCTCACATGAAGATGAATAACTGACGCACCTGCTTCGACCGCCTCTTTGGCTGCCTGTGCTTGCTCTTCCGGAGTGATAGGGAGCACTGGACATTTGGTTTTGTCGAGTTCAGCACCAGTGATGGCTGCAGTGATAATGAGCTTTTCCATATAATAAGACTATCGGCTAGCGATTCACTTTAAAAGGAAAAGTGCTTCGCCTATAATGAAAATCTCTTGAAAGACTTTGCAACCACAATAAGAGAAAAAAAACGTTTTCTCCTCACTACCCATGTGCAGCCAGACGGGGATGGAATTGGCTCACAGATGGGGCTTTACGGCTTTTTGAAGAGCCGGGGAAAAGAAGTTTTCATCATCAACCCCTCTCCCACTCCCGAAAAATTTTCAATTGCTGATCCAAAAGGAGTTATCCGGACTTTTGTGAAAGGGGACTCGTTACCATCTGTCGATGCGGTCATCATAGTAGACACCAACGAAACAAAAATGCTGGGAGATTTGGCAGGTGCAGTTGAGAAACTTGGGGCACCGATTTTATTCATCGACCACCACGTCAAAGAATTAAAGGATACTACCGGACACTTGATTGACGAAAAAATGAGTTCCTCGGGTGAGCTTGTTTATCACTTTATTAAAAGTGAAGGAGGAGAAGTTGACCTTTCTATGGCAACCGCTCTCTATGTAGCCATTGTGACAGACACTGGTAACTTTCGTTTCCAGAGAACTTCTCCCGCAACTCATGAAATTGCGGCTGATCTTCTAAAAAAAGGAGTTAAGCCCGAATCGGTATTTCAAAGCATCTATTCCCACGACAGTATCGAGAAAGTTCGTCTGTTAGGTGACACTCTAAAATCAGTTCAGCTTTCTCCAAACGGGAAAATTGCTTGGGTCAGCATCACCAAAGAAGCCAGAAAAAATAGCAATGCCACTGTGGAAGATACAGAGAGTTTCATCGGTCATTTATCGGTTCTCAAGGGAGTTTGTGTAGCGGCTTTGTTTAGGGAAGAAGATAATGGAACCACGAAGCTCAGCCTTCGAGGGCTTCGAAACCAGCCTGTGATCAATTTCGCTAAGAAGTTTGGAGGAGGGGGGCATCAGTTTGCTGCCGGAGCAAAAATTAACAAGCCTCTGGCTTCTGCGATATCTGAGGTCATTCAGGAGATTGATTCCAAGATTTAATTTGGGCCCTGAAGATTTCCATTAAATGTTCTTTGACGGGAACCGAATCTCCGATGGAGTCTAAACAAACCGCTGTAGCTTCCAAAGAGGAAAGCAGGCCTTCACGAGGCTCTTTGCGAAGATTTCCATAAAGAGATTTTATCTCGGGATTTAAAACAATTCTGCTCAACTTCAAAAGCCAGGGATTTCTCCACCAAAGAGTTTTGGATTGTTTCCACGTTCCATCTAAAACTACTATCCCCTCGATTCCTTTTATTCCTCTTGGTTTTCCGCTTCTATCTACCAAAGCAAAGTCTTTTCCCTTCAGAACTTCCGAAGCGTTTTTTTGAGTTCCTACAAAAAGAACCGCCCAATTCTCACTTTTAGCTTCTTGTTTCAAAGCCGACTTCAAGGAACCCCAAGACAACCCCACTCTATGGACCACGTTTTCAAGGCCCAAAGCTAGCAACCGAGTGGTGGTAAGCGGGGATTTAGCCTCTCCAGGATGCTGAAGAATCAGGACTTTGACCCGGTTGGAAATAGGCTGAATCTCAGAACAAATGCAGTGAGATAAGTCCTTCCAACAATTCGAACAGGTAGGCGCTTTTTCCATGGGTGAGCACTTCTATCAGAGCTAACTTAAAGCACAAGACTTTTTGCTAGGGCAATGAGGGGATTTTTGGTATAAAACGGCACTCATTTTGAAAGGTTAGCAGTGCCCCAAATTAACGAAAAAATTCGTAATATCGCAATCATCGCTCACGTTGACCATGGAAAGACAACCCTTGTGGATGGTCTTCTCTGGCAAGCCGGGACTTTCCGCCAAAATCAGCAAGTGGCTGAAAGAGCCATGGATAGTCTGGATGTAGAAAGAGAAAGGGGCATTACTCTTGTCGCTAAGAACGCCTCGATTACCTACAAAGGAGTGAAGATCAATATCGTGGATACTCCTGGCCACGCCGACTTTGGTGGAGAAGTAGAACGCGGTTTGGAAATGGTAGATGGGGCTTTGCTTTTGGTGGATGCTGCTGAAGGTCCCCTCCCTCAAACTCGATTTGTTTTGAAACACGCTTTAGAGCGAGATTTAAAAATTATCGTAGTGGTCAATAAAATCGATAGGCCCGATGCTCGTATTAAAGAAGTTTTAGATGAGATTTACGGCCTGTTTTTAGATCTCGATGCAAAAGATCATCAGATTGAATTTCCCATCGTCTACACGAACGCAAGAAAAAGAATCGCGGTGAATGATCCCGAACAAAAAGATGCGGGAACAGATCTGACATTATTATTCGACAAGATTATTGAGCACATCCCCGGGCCTCAAATCCAAGATGAATCGCTCAAAATGCTGATTACAAATACAAGTTATAGTGACTATTTAGGTCGTCTTGCCATTGGAAAACTTTTCTCTGGAAAAATAAAAATCGGGGACAAAGTGGTTTTGTGTCAGGAACAGGGAATTTCCCAGGATACAAAAATTACAGCGCTCTTTGCTTATGAAGGATTAAAAACAGTCCCAGTAGAAGAAGCAGTTGCTGGGGACATTGCAATTGTAGCAGGAATTGAAGAGCTTCAAATTGGGGACACGGTTTGCCAAGTAGGCAATCCAAAACCACTGAAGCGCATTCACGTAGAACAGCCTACGATTTCTATCGAAATGTTAGTGAATAGTTCCCCCACTGCTGGAAAAGATGGGAATCGTCTTACTTCTCGAGTGCTATGGGATAGGTTGGAGAAAGAACTCCGAACCAATGTGTCCCTCAAAGCAGAGCGAGGGGCTACTTCGGATACGATTATTTTAAGAGGTCGTGGCGAGCTTCAATTTGCGGTGTTAGCGGAACAAATGCGTCGTGAAGGCTATGAGTTCATGCTAGGCCGACCCAAAGTCATTACACGTGAAGAAAATGGGAAATTAGAAGAGCCGTTAGAGCACGTAGTGATGGATATTCCTGACAACTGTGTAGGAGCTGTCACTGAAAAGCTGGGAATCAGAAAAGGCGAAATGACCAATCTTCAGAAGATGGGAGCCGACAGAGTAAGAGTGGAATTTGATATTCCCTCTCGAGGGCTTATTGGTTTTAGAGCTCAGTTTCTGAATGATACTAGAGGACTGGGTTTAATGAGCTCTTACTTCAATGGGTATATCCCTCACCGCGGGCACATTGTGGATCGAGTTAACGGCGCAATTGTTGCTGACAGGTCTGGAAGAACCACTCCTTATGCGATTTTCAACCTCGAAGACCGAGGCAAAATGATCGTGAAAGAAGGAACTGATGTTTACGAAGGAATGATTGTGGGAGAACACAATCGTCCAAACGATGTTAACGTAGATATTACTCGCGAAAAGAAACTCACGAACATCCGAGCTGCAGGCAGTGACGAGAACATTATTCTCACCCCCGTTCCAGCATTAACCTTGGAATGGTGCATTGCGTGGATAGCGGATGATGAAGTGGTCGAAGTGACCCCCAACTTCCTCCGAATTAGAAAAAGAACCTTGGAAGCTAACAAGCGTTCCATCATTCGAACTCCAAAAGACGAAAAAAAATAAGCTGAAGGTTTACCCTTCTTGCCTTGTTTTTAAGAAACTCCTATAATTTCAGTTACTTTATGGCTACGTCCGCAGACATTCGAAAACAAATTGGCCAACTCTTCTTGGTGGGCTTTGATGGTCTTACAGTTCCCCCAGATTTCAAGAAAGCAATTCAGCAATTTAATTTAGGCGGAACGATTTATTTTAAACGCAATGTAGAGTCTCCTGTTCAATTAGCCACTCTCACAAATGAAATTCAGTTGGATTGTCGGCTGAAAGACTCTCCTCCTCTTTTGATTTCTATCGATCATGAAGGTGGGAAAGTGGATCGCCTCTCCCCTCCTTTTACTCATTTTCCGGGAATGGACCATATTGGAGAAATCGGCTCTCCTAAACTCGCTTTTCATTTTGGCCTCGCTATTGGAAAAGAATTAGAAGCTTTCGGGGTTAATGTAGATTTTGCTCCTGTTGTAGATGTCCTCACAAATCCGAAAAATCCCATTATTGCTGGCCGAGCTTTTTCGAGTGACCCTGAAGTCTGTGCCAAAATGGCTTCAGCTGTTTGTCGAGGTCTTCAGAAAAGTGGAGTTTCGGCTGTAGCAAAACACTTCCCAGGACACGGTGATACTTTTGAAGACTCTCACTTAACTCTTCCCGTAGTGGATAAATCCCTGGAGGAGCTTGAGAAAATCGAACTTATTCCTTTTAGACGTATGGTCCGAAGCCGTGTGGAAGGAATCATGACTGCTCATATTATTAATAAGAGTTTGGATCCCGACCTCCCTGCAACTTTATCTCCCAAAATCATCAATGATATTTTGCGAACTCAATTACGTTTTAACAAAGTTGTTTACTCTGACGATTTAGAAATGAAGGCCATTTCCGATAACTACGGAGTTGAGGAAGCTGCTGTAATGGCCATTCAAGCCGGTTGCGATATTCTGATTTACCGCGGGGATCCGGGATTCCCAGTAGCGGCTTATGAAGCTTTGGTAAAAGCCGTAGAAAACAAAAAGATTTCTAAAGAACGCATTGAAGTATCGGTCCAAAGAATCATGAATTTAAAGAAAGCTTATGCCCCGGAAGCAAAGGCGATTGAAATGAGCCAGCTTGAAAAGAAAATCGGTCTTCCTGAACACAAAGCACTTGCCGAAGCGATTGCAAAAAAAGAAATTCCCAAGGACTTGTTTGAAGACTCTGACGAGTAAGCCGTTAACAAGTTGAAAAAAGATCCGGCTGTTCCAAAGAACTTTCTAATCGACTACAGACATAATCAAAATCTTCTTTTTTGTTCTTGATATCCAAGTGATCAGCCTGGACGGTAAGTACTTTTCCGTTGTGGTGTTTTTCTACCCAATCATCATAGCAACGATTCAGGTGATCTAAGTATTCGTCAGGAATTCCCTTTTCATAGTCTCTCCCGCGGAGAGCGATTCTTTCCTGAAGACAAGGTACGGATCTTCGCAAATAGACCACTAAATCAGGAGGAGGAAGAAGTTGAGTCATTGCGCTATAAAGCTCGTAATAGTTTTCGTAATCTCGTTTTTCCATTTTTCCACTCTCAAAAAGAGCGCGAGCAAAAATGTGAGCATCTTCGTAAATGGATCGATCTTGGATGGCCGAGCTGGCTCCATAAACAATTGCTTTGTGGGCTTGAAAACGTTTGGAAAGAAAAAATACCTGCAACTGCATCGACCAACGAGGCATGTCTTTATAAAAATCTGCTAAGTAAGGATTTTCTGCTACTACTTCGAAGTGCGGTTCCCAGCGATAGCGTTCAGCCAAGAGCTGAGTAAGAGTTGTTTTACCTGAGCCGATATTTCCGGCAATCACGATGAAGCGCTTAGAGTTCATACTGTAGACTTTACATATCTGGGGAAGAACAGAAGGTCAAAGGGTCTACTGCTACTTATTTGAATACGACTTGGCGTATTAACCATTAATCGGTAACCTCAAGAAATGGCGCAAGAACGAAAAGAAAAAGCCCATCCCTTTGGAGTTCACCGGGTTCGGGACAAAAAGAGCACTCTGCCCCAATCCGCTGAAAAATTAGATAATTCTCTTCCCCTCTTTAATAACGAAATCCTCATTGAAGTTGAAAGGCTCAATATCGATGCAGCTAGCTTCGTTCAAATGGAAAAAGAAACGGGCGGCAACAAAGACAAAATCGCTCAGATCGTTTTAGAAAATTGTAAATCCCTTGGTAAGCAGCAAAATAGAGTCACTGGTTCGGGAGGAATGCTAGTCGGTACAGTGAAGCAAATCGGTTCCCAGTACCGAGGCCCGCTCAGAGTAAAGCCAGGAGATCGCATTGCTACTCTTGTTTCTCTCACTCTCACTCCTCTTCAGCTCGACTCTATCCATTCGATCGATTTGAAAACTCACCAAATCGAAGCCAAAGGACATGCCATCCTTTTTGAAAGTGGAATTGCTGCAAAAATTCCCTCCGATCTTCCTGAAAAAGTTTCCATGGCGCTTTTTGATGTGGCAGGGGCTCCGGCTTCTGTTTATGGGACACTGCGAAAGGGACAGAGTCTTTTAGTGATCGGTGCAGGAGGAAAAGCAGGTACTTTAAGTTGCGCTGCGGGGCGACAAAAAGTAGGAAAAACTGGAAAAGTTTACGCTATCGAGCCCCATGCGCAGCTTGCGAAGGAACTCAAAGCGCTTAAAGTTTGTGACCAGGTTTGGTCGATTGACGCGACCGATCCCTTGGCCGTGCGCAGGATGGTAGAAAAAGCGACGCATGGTAAAATGATAGATGTAGTTATCAATGTCGCTAGCGTTCCCAACACTGAAGTGAGTGCTTTGGTCAGTGCTCACAAATCCGGCAAAATTATTTTCTTTAGTATGGCCACTTCATTCACCAAAGTAGCTTTGGGGGCTGAAGGAATCGGAACAAGTGCTCAGCTGATTTTCGGCAACGGCTACTATCCTGGTCATGCTGCTTTTGTGATCGATCTTGTTCGTGCACAAAAGAATTTGAAAAGTCTTTTCATTAGGCGCTACGGCAATTGATCCTTCGCTTTGAAAGCGAATTTTCAACACAAAACTGGAGAATCTTATGCAGACTCCGCTTTACCGAGCGTACGCCATCGGTGATTTTAGTCCCTGGGCAAAACAAATACTGAATGAGTGGCAGTCCGATAACCTTCTCCATTTAACTTATAACCCCAGCGTTGAACAATTTTGTAACCAATCCCTTACTTCTGAAAAGTCTTTGCTGGTTCTTTTAGAAAATTCCCCTAAAAGTCATTTGGATATCGCTCAAGTGAGAGCTTCAGAACAAAATGTACTCATTCTTTGGGTGGGCAAATCTTTTTCAAGAGATGACTTGGCTTTTGCTTTGGAACACAGAGTGTACGCAATATTAGAAAATCCTTCTCTTTCAGAAAAAGAGGTTCAGAAATCTCTTTTCAGAGCAGAAGGTGCAAGAGCAAAAAGAGATCAATTACGACACCTTTTCCAATCTCTTAAAAGCATCTTGTTGCAAACTGAACCCGATGAAAAAAACAGAAGCCTACTTGCAGAAATAAAAGCTGCAGTGACTCGAATTGAAAAATTGAGCCAATCCAATGAGTTCTTTCATTTAGAACCCCGAAAACAAGACAATGAAAAATCCCTTCTCCCCCTTCACCAATCACAAGGTCTGGGAGATGCTCTCTTAACAATTTCTGAATTGGAACGAACCGGCACACTTTGGGTTCGCGGCTCCCAAAACGATCAAGAAGGAAAAATTGATTTTATTCAGGGAAAAATTACGGTTGCCGAAGCTGGAGCTGTTAACCAACTCAAGGCAATTTACCGAATGTTTCTTTGGGATGGCGTACGCTTCCTCTTTAATCGAAAAAATCCAGAAGACACTGAAACAAATGAGATTATCAGTTTAGAAATGAAATCTTTGGTTGCCGAAGGTGAAGAACAGAGAACTCGTTTTCAAATGATCAAGAAAGAGCTTCCACCGATTCATTTGAAATTAGATATCGAACCGCGTTCTCTCACCACTTCCTTGGCTCTCTCTCCCATCGATTTTTCTACTCTTACTCAAGTGGTTGATTTTAATTTTGTCTCAGATATTCTCGATTACAGTAAAAACTGGGATGTAGATCTCTTTGAAGGGCTTATCCGTCTGAAAAAGAATGGAGTCATCAAGATTCTTACTTCCTCATCTCAAGCAGTTTAAATTATGAAGGCAATCTTTAAGAAGGCTTTCAACCGAGCGCTTGATGCTTCCGGCATCACAAAAGAAGAGCTTGCTTACAAAGTACTTCCAAACTTTCTCTTAGAAATTTTCCAAAAGTACCTGCGTGTAACCACCGAAGGTACTGACAATATCCCCAAAAAGGGACCTTGTATCATTATTGGTAATCACAGTGGCTACATGGGCTTTGATGCTCTGATGCTGGGACATCAGATTCACTTGTCTACTCAGAGAGTTCCGCGAATTATTGCTCATAAGCTCTGGTTTCTCCATCCCAAGATCAGTGTCCACGCTAAAAAAATGGGGTTAGTTTCGGCTAATCTGGAGAATGGGTTAAAAGTTCTCAAAAAGAATCAACCCCTCCTTTTGTTTCCCGAGGGGGAAGAGGGCAACTTTAAAGTCACCAAATACCGGTACCGTTTGAGAAGATTTCGAAGAGGCTTTGTACGATTAGCACTTCAAACTGGAGCGCCCATCATTCCTAGCATAGTGATTGGAGCCGAAGAAACCCACATTACGCTCAGACAAATACGCTGGGCCAAGGAGCTCTTTGGAATCATTATTCCTGTTCCGTTAAACGTGATTCCTTTACCAGCCAAGTGGCACATTAAGTTTTTAGAGCCCATTTATTTGAAAAAAGATCCGGAAAAAGCAGAGGATATGGCTTACGTAACCCACGTAAGTCGACAAATTAGAATCAAGCTACAGAAGGAAATACACAGACAACTCAAGAAAAGGGAAAGAGTTTTTTTGTAAGCTGAATGAAGAATAGCTTACTGAAGAGTAAACTTTTTAGGATTCATCGTCACTCCACACCCTGGGCATCGAGCAACTTCGACTACTTGCAAGTAACCAATATTTAAATCATGGCTGAACACCAGCTTGGAATTGCAAAAGCCACACTTTTCGTAGGTTTCGATAAAAACCGCTCTGAGAGTTTCTGGTTCGTTCTCTCTCATTTCCACTTCTTCACGCACGTAGGGACTGCTCATGATTTGCTCCTTAAACACTCTTTGAATTTTGATTTGAGATTTTGAACTGCTGAAGTGAACTTCTATCTATCTTTTCGGAAGAAAATTATGAAAGTTTAGACATATTTTGACTTCCAAAACCGCCTCAGCCCGCAGAGCGTTAGAGCTTGTTTTGATTGGGTTTTTCCGTTAAGTTCAGCCATCATGATGTCTTACCAAAGCAAATTGGTGCTGCTCTCGGGAGCTATCGATTATGCAGGCATGTTTCCTCCTGCTAGTTTGGACTTACAATCCACTCTCAAAAAAGCGGCTACTTTTAGGAAAACCGGAAAACATCCTTGGCTCATGAACCGAGTGGTTCTTGCGCTTGGCGAGTTTAAGAAGCTTTCTCCACGGCTCCTTTTTGAGTGCGGTGCCGATGGGACTCCTTGGCTTTTTTCTATCCTAGCCAATCCCGTACCTGGAAGTTCAACTGCAGACTTTGAAAAGTCCGTCGATTGGGACTTTAGAGAGTTGAGGCGTTTTCAGGAAAGAAGCTATTACAGTTCCTGCAGACAAGAAGTTGTGAGTTATGAAATTAGGCTTCCAGAAGAAATCACTGCTCCCGGCCAAGGAATTACTTCGGGTGAGTACATTTTCCCTGCTCTTGAGAAAATTGAAGCCATTTGGCCAAGCGAAATAGACATCTATTTTGAAGCGAGCTTGGAAGGAGATTGGGAGGACACCCTAGAGGGAGTCACTCGCATCATGGCTGAGTGGCTTTCTGAGAATGCAGAAAGTCCCATTATTCCTGCGCTCAAGATCCGGACGGGAGGAAAATTTGTTCCTCGTCCTGAGCAACTGGCAAAAGCAATCGATGAATGTGCCAGTGCTGGAGTGAAATTTAAAGCTACACAAGGGCTTCACAAGCCAATTTCCCATGGAGACCAGTTTGGCTTTATCAATTTATTTGCTGCGATTAACTTAGCTTACTCCTTAGGGAGCGAATCTTTTTCAATAAAAGATATTGAAGGTTGTTTAAGAGATCAAAATCCACAGAACTTCCAGTTCACTGAAAGCGAATTTTCGTGGAATGGAAAATCTATCTCTAATGAACAGATCGAATCCGCAAGAAAACAACATGCAGCTACTTTTGGAAGTTGTAGTTTAGATGAACCAGATGAATTTTTGCTAAAGGAGTTCCCATGAAGCTTGCAACCCTAGCTAGTCAAAATCCAAAGAACAGAGACGGTGAACTCATTGTCGTATCCAAAGACAATCACACTGCTATTCGAGTAGAACCCGTTACTAGTCTTATTTCAGCCCTTGAGGACTGGGGTCACTGGGAGCCTACGCTCCGAAAAATTTCAGCCGACTTGAATTCAGGAACTGCAAAAAACACTTTCAAGTTGGATATCAATCAGTGTTTGAGTCCCCTTCCCCAAAGCCATGGTTTCTATGACGGAAGTGCCTTTTTATCGCATGTAGTAAGAGCTCGACGGGCTAGAGGCGACCAAATGCCTGAATCCGCAAAAGTTACGCCCCTCATGTATCAAGGAGTAAGTGATTTTTTGCTTCACTCCAAAGCTCCCATTGATTTGATGGATCCTAGTTACGGCGGTGATTTTGAAGGAGAGTTTGGAGTGATTGTAAAGGACGTTCCCAAGGGAACTCCAGCCGAAAAAATGGGACCCTACATGGTTCTTTTTTGTCTTTTCAATGACATCACTTATAGAGAAATCGTGAAACAAGAGATCGAGACTAAGTTCGGATTTCTCCAGTCTAAGCCCAATTCAGCGCTGGCTCCTTTTGTCGTAACACCGGATGAATTAGGAACTGCCTGGGATGGAAAGCGGATTCATTTAGACGTTCAAGTTACTTTGAACGGGAAAGACTTTGGACATCCCAACGGAAAAGAAATGCATTTCACTATGGGTCAACTCGTGGCCCATGCCAATCGAACGCGACCCCTCTCAGCTGGAACCATTGTGGGAACTGGAACCGTATCTAATGAATCAAAGGATGTCGGCTTTGCCTGCCTCACTGAAAAGCGATTTCAGGAAATTATAGATACTGGCAAGCCCGCTACTCCTTGGCTCCAACCCGGGGATAAACTTACTATCGACTGTCTTCAAAACGGAGTTTCCGTTTTTGGAACTATTGAACAAACTGCACGCTGAGCGCCAAAGCGGCTTTAGAAATTCTTTTGGCTGCGGCACAAGAATGGTACAATTTGTTCCATGAACACCATTGATATACTCATCGGGAACCAAAGGTACGAACTCAAAGGTAACGAATCTCAAGAGCACTTGGAAGAAGTTGCTCAGATGGTTAGGAGAAGAGTTGAGTCTTTAAAGAAAAAAAACTCAACTATTACTCTTCAAAAAGCGGCGATGTTAGCTGCTTTTGACTTCGCTAGTGAAGTCATCAAAGCCAAGAAAAAGTCTTCTGAGCATCGCTCTGCTGTTCTCTCAAAAGCTCAAAAGCTGCTTGAAAAAGTAGAATGGGATCTCCAATCAGCTCGATAAAGCTTAGTAAAAA
>Ga0214917_10006258_pt1 | contig 12423 bp, 20 predicted proteins | sample LL_1208_BB_MetaG_FD_177983 | JGI IMG/M metagenome (GOLD analysis project Ga0214917, IMG submission 177983) | Freshwater microbial communities from Lake Lanier, Atlanta, Georgia, United States - LL_1208_BB | ecosystem: Environmental > Aquatic > Freshwater > Lake | place: USA: Georgia | collected...
GTTGTTCAACTCACAGTATGCTATAATGACTGCTGTGAGTTTTTATTGGAGTAAAATTATGAACAGAAAAGAAAGACGAACAGCAGAAAAAGTAATGGGTAAAGAAGCTGCTAAAAAAGTCGGTTTGATGTTAAACATACCAGAAAAATGCTTGACTTGTGAAAAAAAGTTTGATAAAAAGAGTAAAGAAATGGCAATGACATGGTTCGTAGAGGTTTTTGAAAGCGACAAAGTAGTTAAGATTTATTGCCCAGAGTGCCAAGAAAAGAGGAAAAATGAAGGAAGCACTAACGTATGACGATGTTCTACTAGTACCTAAATTCTCAGAGGTTGAAAGTAGAGCTACAGTCTCATTAGAATGTGAATTAGATATAAAGTTGAAGTTTTCAACACCCATTATAGCAAGCCCGATGGATACTGTAAGCGGAGAGGCGATGGCTATTAAGTTATCGCAGCTTGGCGGTGTAGCAATCATCCATAGATATAATAGTATTGAAGAACAAGCAAATATCATACGAGAAGTTAAAAAAGCTGGCGCTTGTGTTGGTGCTGCAATAGGTGCAACGGGTGATTATATTGAGCGAGTCAACGCTTTAGTATTTGCTGGTGCAGATTTTGTATGTATAGACGTTGCTCATGGACACCATAAGATGGTTTACAATGCCATAACAGAAATCCGTGCTAAATATCCATTTTTACACATTATGGCAGGAAATGTGGCAACAGCAGAAGGATTTGAAGATTTGCAATCGTGGGGCGCAGATTCAATTCGTGTTGGTATAGGAGGCGGATCTATTTGCTCAACGCGCATCCAAACTGGTCATGGCGTTCCAAACATTACTGCAATCAAGGAATGCTCAAGGGTTGCCAAAAGCGCCAAATTAATTGCTGATGGTGGTGTTAAAAACGCAGGAGATATAGTTAAAGCATTAGCAGCTGGTGCCGACTTTGTTATGCTTGGATCTCTTTTAGCTGGTACAGACGAAGCTCCCGGTGAGGTTGTTGCTGGTTTTAAAGCATATCGTGGAATGGCTAGCAGGGAAGCACAAGAGGCATGGAGAGGGAAATCATCAGCCCCAGAAGGCGTTGCCACTACTGTAAAATATAAGGGTCCGGTTGAGGCTATATTTAACGATTTAGTTGGTAATATAAAAAGTGGTTTATCTTATAGCGGAGCAACTAGTATCAGGGTTTTGCAAACAAAAGCTGAATTTATTAGGCAAACTAGCGCCGGTCAGCATGAAAGCTGGACTCATATCCTTGGAAGTAAATAATGAGTAATGGTTGGAAGAAGTATACTTTTTATATTAGTGATTTAGCTCATGCTGATATGCGGCTAAAATTAAGATATGACAATATGCCACAGGCAACGTTTTTTAAGTTACTTATTAAATCGTATATAGAAGACAACCAACATATGAGGGAGCTTATAAAAGAAGTAAATTCAAGTAAAATTAGTAAAAGATCCTTAAAGAAGATGAATAAAGACCAAAAGATTGCCCAAAAGGATGAAGATTTTTTTGGTTTAAGTGAAGAAGAAGTTGAAGATATTTATGACCAAATAGAATTGGATGATAAAGATGAGTGAATACAAATTTGAGACTTTTAATAGTTGTGTAGAAGCTTGTAAGGATTTAGAAACTTCATGTCCAAATAACGATTGTAGAAATTGGATAGATTACGAAGATGACCTTAATTGTGTACATGTTGCAGTAGAAAAGAACGGTAATATGACACTAAGAGAGATTTCTAAGAGAATCGGTTGCAGTTTTGTTAGAGTTAAGCAAATTGAAGAAGAAGTACTAGAAAAAATTAAAGATCAAATGATTAACAATAACTACTTATAATGTTAAAAAAAGTCTTTTGATACGGAACGTTACTATTTATTTTAAATTTTCAAATCTTTTAGGAGATAAAATATGAGCGCTAAGAAGCAATTATTAACAGAATCAGAAATTCGTCGTTTTATGAAATTAGCCAACATCCCAGTTATTGGCAAAGAAGTAGTAAAAGAAAATGTAGCTGGTTACGCCCCACCAGAAGATGGCGACCGTCAAAAAGGTCTACCACCTCCACACGAAGAAGAAGGCATGGTTCGTGAAGAAGAAGAAATGGAAATGGACCCATCTGAATTAGGTGGTGACGAAGCTGGCGAAGAAGCTGGTGAAGAAATGGGTGGCGGTGCAATGTCAGCTGAAGATCTAGCTGAAAAAATCGTCGATATTCTAGCCGCTGCTGGTTTAGTAGAAAAAGATGCTGGCGAAGAAATGGGCGCTGGCGAAGAAATGGGCGCTGGTGAAGAAGCCGGTGAAGAAGCTGGCGAAGAAGAAGGCGAAGAAGAACAAGGTGGCGAAGAAGAGGAAGAAGAAGCCGACGAAGAAGACGAAGGCAAAGCACCTATGATGGAAAGCGAAGAAGAGGAAGAAGAAGAGGAAGAAGAAGAGGAAGGCAAAGAATCACACGGCAAGAAATTAGATGAATCAAAAGTCGTTGATGCTGTTCTAGCTCGCGTCACAGCACGCTTAATCGCAGAAGCAAAGAAAAAGAAAGCTGAAAAGAAACCAGCTAAAAAAATGTCAGCAGCTGAAAAGATGAAAAAGAAGAAAGCCGACAAAAAAGAAAAAGAAGGCAAAAAGCTAGAAGAAGCTAATGCTCCTGCTCCAAAATCAACAATGTCAAATTCATCAAAAGCTGGCGTAGCTAAAGGACACGGACCAGGAAAAGGTGCTTTCGGTGTTACATCAAAAGTAACTGATAAGGAATGGGGAACAAAGGGAAAGGGTGATGAGGAATTAGAAACTCTTTCAGCATCAGCAGAACATACAGTAACACACGGCAAGAAAAACCTAGCAACAATGGGTGGCAATAAAGCAAAATAATAGCTAATCAAATAGATTAACTTAGTACACCGACATATCCTTAAAAAGGTGTGTCGGTGTTTAAGTATAAGGGATAAAAAGATGCAAATTACAAGAGGTCAATTAAAACAAATAATTTCAGAAGAGATAGAAAATATTGCTTCTGAGTCGGACGAAGTTGAAACCTTAATTGAAGGCTACTCTGCTTCATACACGATTGACGAAGATTCTATTTCAAAAGAAGCAATTATAGATTTCTTAGAAGTGTTACAAGAAGAAAAGATTCCAAAAGTTGCGTTTGAAGCATTTATGAGTTATCTACCAGAACAAATGGTGGCACCATTATTAAAAGAAGTTGTAGAAGAATAAAATCTGTAGTACGATAAATTCAAATACACCCGCTCCACCTCTCTCCAGAAATGGATGAAGTGCCTCTGAGCGGGTTTTATTTTGTATAAAAACGTGTTAAGATGTTATGAACGGAGGAAAAATGGAAGGCTTTTCAGTTATATTGTTGTTGACATGTGTTTTTGTATTGTCTACTATGTATGCTAACGAAAGAGATAGGAAGGAAAATTTAAAAAAACTAGAAACTAAGTTTTTATTAGGATCCGCACACTTGTTGCAATTCAAATATCATATGTTAGAAATGCTTAAAATTATTTATGACAAAGCAGCAGAAACCGATGAGCAGTTCTCTAAAGATTACCAAAAAATTGTTGAATCTGTTGATGCTAAGTTTAATCAAATGGGCGATGAATGGATTAAGCAGCTACAGGAAACAGTTGAATACGAATTAGAATATAAAAACTGGGAAGAAGCGACTAAATACATTGATAGTCTAATGAAGTTCATCAAAGAATCTACAAAAAATGACACTGGAAAAGGAAATTAGTAAATTATTAAAAAAATATCTAAAGCAGGACGGTAATGTATGCTATGCAGAAAAATTGTTTGTCGCAAAATCTGTGCTATTGTGGGTTTATGAGAATAACAAAGAACAAAAAGCAATTAAATATTATATTGGCGAAATTGATCGTTATTTAAACGGAGAGATAACACTGTATTGGGAAGATGGTACAATAAGAATTAGAAAGGATAATCAGGAATAATCATGAAAATGGATGCTTATGCTTGGCGAAATGAATATAGTGAAAATTATGAATATAAATTACAAGTTAATGACATAAAACATGGTGATAAAACATCATTTACCAAACTATTTAAAGAATGGCACCAATTATCGGAAGGATGGAATGTTAAGAACAATACAGAAGTAAAGATACTTATTAGGAAATTTAACTCTGAGCGTGATTGGGTGCAATGGGCTAAGAAATGCCCAGTTAAAATCGTAGAAATAAAGTACAGATCTGGTAAGGAAATAAAAATCCAACGTTCTTGTAAAACAAGAAAGAAAAGAGTTGTAAAAAATGCAAAAACTAGATAAGAAACCAAAACCAGAAATTGTCGAAGAAATTATGGAACAACCATCAATTATAATGGTTCCAAGCGAAGATTCAAAGCCAACAATGAGAACCATTGGATTGATTGGTGATGTCGATGAAGAAAAAGCCGCTGACATTATCTATGGAATGTTAGCATTAAAAGAGTATGGGAAAATACCAGATGACCCAGAATCAAAAAAGAAATCTAAAAAACAGCTATATGAGCCTTTTGAGTTCTATCTATCAACTCATGGTGGCTCTGCATCAGACATGTTTGCGATTTATGATGTAATGCGCCAAATCCGTAAGGATTGCGAGATTCATACAGTTGGCTTAGGAAAAGTAATGAGTGCCGGTGTTTTATTATTAGCCGCTGGTTCAAAAGGTAAGCGTAAAATTGGTAAACATTGTCGCGTTATGATCCATTCAGTGTTAGCCGGTAACGAAGGTCCATTACATAATTTAGAAAATGAAATGGCTGAAATTCGCTGGACTCAGGAGAGATATATCAAAGCCATCATTGAAGAAACAAAAATGTCACAAGCGACAATTAATAAGCTACTACAGAAGCATGTTAACATATATTTATCAGCAGAAGAAGCTGTAAAATATGGTATAGCTGACGAGGTGATCTAATAATGCCAAAAATTGAAATATTTAACCCATTGATTGAAGAGTCACATTATAAAAATCATGATGTTGTTGGCGTTAAATTATTGGAGCAAATCATCATAGAAGAACTAACTAGAATTACAGAAGAAAAAGAAAAACCGGCAGAAGAAATAGCAAATATGATGGCAGACGTAGTAAAGAATACCAGTTTAGATGTTACTGTAAACGAAAAAGAATCAGAAGACGATCCTATCGAAGAAAGCGAAGAGACAGCCGCAGGCGTACAACGAGCAGCAAGAAAGAAAAAGTCAGAAACATCGGAGAGACAAGAGCATGGTTTTATTAATGCAGTTAATACAGCTGTTTCTCAAAATGGAGTTATAAACTTAGTCATTGGGTCAAAAACACTAAATAATGTTGTTGGCGCTGAAAAATATGAAAAAGCAACAGACTTAAAAAAAGAACCCTACACTGATATTGTTATTAAATTCAAAGACGGCTCATCGACTAATGTTTCAGCAAAAGGTGAACATGCCCCTTCGATAGCTGGCGGTGGTGGTGTCGCTTTAAAACAGATGATCCCAGACATATTTAAAGCTTTTCTTGAAGCAGCCGAAGCGTATTTGATAAATAACTTAAAAGTAAAAAAAGGACAACTAGATTTCCCAGAAATTTATGGTAAAATCGCTCAAGAAAAATATATTGATTTATTAAAGGGTACGGAAGCAATGGGAGGACCAGTTAATTATTTATATATTGGTCCGATGGATATTAAAGTAGAACCGCTAAAAGATAATATTCTAAAAATCAGCGGAAATTTGATACCAATTGAACAATTTGCTGCGGATAACGTTCTGTATTTTAGATCAAGAAGAAGAAGAAAGGACCAACCATTTGTACCCGGTAAAAAAGATAAAGATGGCTATCCTTTGATTTATGGTAAGTCTCCATCTAAAGGAGATATCGGCAGAAGAATAGTACTTTATACAGAGAAAAGCGTTCCAAAAAAAGGCTTAAAAATAACTTTTTAAATTCATGCAAACTAAAACTTTTAAAAAATATCTTTTAGAATTAGCTCAAATTGCCCTTGAAGAAGAATTAGAAAACCAAGAGCGTTTGAAAAAATACGTTTATGATTCTTTATCTAAATTAGATGAGGAATCATTAGATCTAACTTCTGTTACTCCGTCTAACAAAAGCGATATGGCTATTGTTGTCAGATTTGATAGCAAAGAAGCCATAGAAAAAGCTAGACCATCTGTTAAAAAAGCGCTATCCAGTAAAGAAATAGATATGAGCGATAGGGTTATACCAAAGTATGATCCATCTATTGAATGTACAGAGCTATCATACAAAGACGGCAGCGGTAGAGTTTATGTCGTTTATAAATACGATATTGGCTCTCGTGAAGGTTTGGCTCTAGAACACGTTGTAGCATTGGTTCTAACTGGAAAAGTCACTAGTGAACTAAAGAATAGATTAAACCTACCACCAGACGCTTCTAAGGATGATGTAAAAAATGCTTTAAAGGGTGGTTTTGGTGACGTTTTAGATATTGCCTTAAAGGGTAAGGCAATGATAGAAGAAAGAATTGGCAAAGTAATTAAAGCAGAATCAAAAGGCAGCGTAAATTCAAAAGCTGATCTTATCCTATTAACTAAATCCGGTAAGAAATATGGTTTGTCTATTAAGCTAGTAACCGAAGAGGGTAGAGAAGTTAGATTTACGTATAATAAAAATCTTGGATATGGCGACGAAGAAGAGGATAACTTAGTCAAAAATCCATCCGGTGAACCGTGGTGGTTGGTTGGACGTAAAATATTTGCCTCAAAATTAGGTCGCAAATATAATCCTAAAGAAGATGATTTGGAGGCGCCATCATGGATGGAAAAGGCAAAAGAATCCAAAAAAGATGTTTACAAGGAGTCTATGGAAGAAGTTTACGAGAAGCTAAGAGAAACATTCGTCAATAATCTAAGAAGCATGAAATTAATTGATTTAGTTAGTATGGTCAACGAAGCTCATTTGGGCGACGATAAAGAAGATGATTATGAAGAATTACTTGTCTTAACATCTGACGTTGATGGCATTAATCTAAAGGAAATGGCAGAAGAACGCCCAGATATAGAAGCGATAAAAGCTCGCGGTTTAAAGAAAGATGATATTGTTAAGACGGATGGAGCAAAGATTATTATATCTATTCCCGGCATGGAAGATCTAACAATTCATGGCTTAAAGTTTCATTCAAATATGTTATCATCCAATCGTGAAGACTTGAAAATCAAAACTCGCTAGGGTATTAAAAAATGATCAAAGTTAAAATTAAAAAAAGCACACTAAAAGAAGAGCTAGAAACAGAAAAGAAAAGCGATACCTTTATTGTCGAAACAAGCCCAGACACATTTTTAGAATTAGCTAAAGAAGATAAAAGCATAGTGCAAAGATCTTATACAAATATTAAAGGTGCTTTTGATCCCAAAAAAGCTGGTGAAATATTTTTAGTAATCAACAGCGAAACTGGCGAAGTATTACACCATGAAGGTCGTGCTAGAACATACGCAGCAAAAGAATCAGACATAGAAAAATATAAAATAACAATAAAAACACATAAAAGCGTATCGTGGAATGAAATACCAAATGACATTGTTTCAGAAGATAAGACAAAAATTTTAGAAAAAAATAAAATATTTAAATTGATATCTGCAGTCCCAAAACAAGAAGAAGAAAGAAATTACCGTTTAATGGGAAAAAATAAAGTTGGTGATTATGTTTTATTAGGCATGAGATATAATTTACAAAGTTTAAAAAATGTTGTAAGTTTATTAAGCGATAAGAAAATTGTGAAATTAAAAGACGGTCACAATCATTCTCAAAGCGTGGAAGATTATGACATTTTATCAGATGAAGAAAAGCAAGAATTAATCAGTTCATTATAAAAAGGAAGGTATGGTGGTTTCGTGAAAGTATATGACAATGGTTTATCACTTAATACAAAAATTTTAACAGGTGTAAACAAATTAGCAGACGCAGTATCAGCAACTCTAGGACCAAAAGGTAAAAACGTAGTAATACATATAAAAGGCAAGAATCCAATAATCACCAAAGACGGCGTAACTGTAGCACAATCTGTTGAATTACAAGACCCATTTGAAAACGTAGGAGCGCAGGTAGTTAAGCAGGTTTCCGCCGTTACGGCTCAACAAGCCGGTGATGGTACAACAACTGCAACAGTATTAGCCCGTTCCATTATGAATGAAGCCCAGAAGTATATTATTGCTGGCGCTTCACCTACTGATTTAAAGCGTGGTATGGATTCAGCGGTTGAATATATCACAAAAAAAATAGAAGAAAGCGCAAGACCAATCAAAAGTCTAGCAGATATTGAGCATGTTGCGACAATATCAGCAAACGGTGATTTAAAGATTGGTAAACTAATTGCAACAGCCGTTGATAAGGTTGGTAAAGACGGTGCTATAACAATCGAAGCTGGTAAGAGCGTTGAAACATCTCTAGATATAGTCGAAGGTTTTCAATTTGGTGCCGGATATTTATCTCCACAATTTATTACTGATGAATCTAGAGCCGTAATGAGGTTTGAAGATGTTAAGCTGTTGATAACAGATCACAATATTGATAACTTAGAAGATCTATTCCCTGTTCTAGAAATCATGGCTAGGGAAAAGAAGCCATTTGTTATTGTTGCAGAAAATGTCGAAGGACAGGCATTAGCAGCACTTATTTTAAATGCTGTTCGTGGCAGTATGAAGATTGGTGTCATTAAAGCACCTAAGTATGGCGAAGAACGTAGAAGCATCATGAAAGATTTAGCTTTAGCAACTGGAGCTACTTTTATCACACGCGAAAGTGGTAGGCAAATACGTGATGCCAAGCTAAAAGATTTAGGCTCTGCTAAAACAGTTGAATCACTAAAGCTTTACACTACAATTGTCGGCGGTGGAGGTAACTACGAGGAAGTAGAGCGCCATATTGACAGATTAAAGCAGGAAATTTTGCAGACCGAAGATCTCGCTGAGTGTGAGCGCATCCAAGAAAGAATTACCAGACTCGCTAGCGGGGTCGCCATAATTCGTGTGGGCGGCACTACAGAGGTCGATATGATCGAACGCAAGCACCGGATTGAGGATGCATTAGAGGCTGTCAAGTCCGCTCAACAAGAGGGTATTTTGCCCGGTGGTGGTTCCGCTTTGTTAAGACTATCCAGAAATTTGGAACAAAATGTAACAGTTGAAAATGACGATGAAAGATTTGGTATTAAGATTTTACAAAGAGCGTGTGAAGAGCCGGTTCGTAAATTGTCAGAAAACTGTGGTGATAAACCAGATGTTGTCATAGAAACACTATTAACAAAATGTTCTGACGATATTTGGACTGGTAGAAATTTTTCAACTGGCGAGTATGTAAATATGGATGTAGCCGGTATTATCGACCCAGCAAAAGTGACACGTTGCGCTCTACAAAATGCAGTCTCGGCTGCCTCTACATTGTTAACAACAGCACATGCAATTGTTGATGTGTGATACTATTTATTGTTAATAGCTTAGAGGAAAAATATATGTCACAATTGTCTGATGAAATGGTGGTCCAATTAAACGAAAGCCTAAATGAATTAAAGGTAAACACTCATACAATTTGTGTAAAAATGGATCAAATATATGATTCTATTGAGAAATTAGAAAAAACAGTCGAAACAATCAGTACAATTGTTAGTTCACAAGAAAAAAGATTAACTGTATTAGAACAGGGTATTCCAAAGAATCTTATAGAAGATTTAGCAATATTAAAAAGCTCACAACAAACGTACAATAAAATACTATGGATTGTAGCCGGTGGTGTCGCCGCTGCTTTAATGCAATCATTTTTTAAATTAATGTAGAGCTTTACTTCTATAAAAAGTAGTGTTAGACTGAAGGACGGTGAAAACCGTCCTTTTTATTTGGAGAATACATGAACGCAAAAATCACAATAACAATACCAATTGAAAAAGTCCCATCAAAGGTAACGCAAATTCTATATGATGTTTCAACAGAATTAGATGAATTATCTAATGCAGTAAAAGAGGTTTCAAAGTGCGTTATCAAAGAGGATGATTTAATGAAACAACTTCAACTAATTGACATGCACAGAAAAAAATTAGCTTTGCTTGACGCCAATTTAGATGACTGCTATAGTGTCCTTGTGGGTCTAGTTAATTATAAAACAAAGGATAGCAAAGATGCTCCACAGCAAGCTGAATAGCGGAGATTTAGTAAAACTGCCGCAGGGCGTTACTGCCTATAAAAAAGTCTCCAGCTCGGACGCATCAGAGTTTGATTTAGTATATGCTGAAAGCATAGAAAAGCCATCTATAGCTATTTTTATTGAACATTTTAATGATAATGTATCAAAATTATATTTTGAAGATAGAATAAGATACGTATACACACAATGGCTTTTTGAAGTAGGAGCTACGGATGCTTGTTAAACTTGTCGCAATAAACCAAGAGATCGTAAATTTTAATTCAGCAGAAGGACGAAAGAACTATGTTGTATCAAAAATATATGTAAACCCACAACATATAGTGGCATTAAAAGAAGACCTACAATATATTGAATTACACGTTCAGAATAAACTACCAGAAGGATTTGAAAAGAACCAAAAATTCACTAGAATTCTTGTTAATCGTGGTAATATGGGAGAAGAAATAACTGTTGTAGGTGAAATTGGCGGTATCGCAGCAAAACTAAACGAGGGCAAAAATGGCAATTAAGCTTAGTAAAAACGGAAAAAGACTAGGACGACCACCAAAGAATGCTGGCAAAGTATTCATTTCAGAATTAACGCCGGTTGTTAAAAAAGAAGAAGTGGAAGAAAAAGGCGAGTTTGATTCGTTATCCATGATTGAATGTGAGTTGTTGTCCATTCCACAATTTGCACATGATCCAAAATCAGAGACTAAATCTGGCAGATACATGACTAGCATTTATTCTATTGATGGCTTTGGTTCAAAAAAGTGGGTAGTTGGTGCTTATTTAAAGACCGATTGGGATAAACATAGAGTTATTAAAACTGGCGATTATGAAATTGTTAGTCGTTGTGTTAATTATTTAAATAGTCTTGGAAAAAAGAAGAAGAAATACGGTAATTTACAGTTGTTCTCAAAAAAAATTAATTTTGTCCAAAAGAATGGCGAAACCGTAGCAGTTGTTGAGTTGATAACTGATGAGAGAAAGAACGAAAACTTCTGGGGCGAAGGAGAAAAGGTTTAAAATGCCCCCGGCAAAGAAAAAGCAGCCTAAAATTCAATACTATACCATAGTATTTGATAAATACATGGAAATAGTAACGGATGTCGATAAGACATACTTTATATTGTGTGATAAAGTAAAAGAGCTTGCTACAAATATTAAAATTGAAGAATGGTTTGAAAGCCCAATCCCAGATTTTATTGAGACTTATATGCTAACAGATGCATATAGACTATTCTTGGATGATAAAATAAATAATCCAACAGAAAAAGAAGTAGAGATTACAGTTAAGAATAATATTAAAGACGTGCTCTTTTCAAAGGAAGAATTAGACACAATGCAACATTTCTATCTAGCACTAGAAGCTAGGAAGGAAATGCTATTGAGGGTACATAATTTTAGCTGTGCCGTAAATTAGGCTCTTGACAACAAAAAGGTTTGTTTTATAGTATAGTTGCTCGCGGAAAAACCGCATAACTACAAGGAGGAGAGCAATGACACTAAATGCATATAACAAACTATTTGAAGACATCATGAATGAGTTTCATGGAACATATGTTGGTTCTGAAAATTATGCAACATACTTTACAAAGGAAAATTATCATATTGAGGTTGTTCTAACTGGAGTTTCCAAAGAAGAATTAGAAGTTAAGGTAGAGGATAATCGTTTAAATATTCTCACAAAGCCAACTAAAGCTTCGCGTTTTGTTAAGGGTACGAGCTTGGCGTTCCTTTTACGCGATGATGCCGATGTTAACAATGTGGTTGCTAAACTAGAAAATGGTTTGCTATTAGTTACAATACCAAAAATTAAGCCAGAAAAGAAACTAGTTAACGTTACAGTAAACTAATTCAACGATTTAGCTTATAATGGACGGGAGGCAGAAATGCCTCCCGTTTTCATTTATTTAAACTACTTATTGTTATGATAAAAGTAAAAATAAAGCGCGGCTTCAATAGCCCACCAGTGGATAAAACTCCGGTAGAGTTTAATACACAAAGCAAAGTCAGCGGATTTGGTTTATCTACGCCAGACAATTCTATTGGACCAGCTGGCGACCCATTCCGTGGCAGCTCATCTCAGCCTCGTCATGCTATGGAAGAAGAAGAATTAGAAGAATGCGGTTGTGGCTGTGATGAATGCGGCGGTGGAGAAGAATTAGTTAAATACTTTGATTTATTATCGCCAGAAGAACAACTAAACGAGAGTTTAATATACGAAAAAAAAGACCGTTGTTATCGACTAGCAAAAAGAAAATATA
>Ga0214917_10006260_pt1 | contig 12419 bp, 25 predicted proteins | sample LL_1208_BB_MetaG_FD_177983 | JGI IMG/M metagenome (GOLD analysis project Ga0214917, IMG submission 177983) | Freshwater microbial communities from Lake Lanier, Atlanta, Georgia, United States - LL_1208_BB | ecosystem: Environmental > Aquatic > Freshwater > Lake | place: USA: Georgia | collected...
GGTTGTTGCAAAGTAGGCGACCACCCCATGGACCACGTGGTTTTACGTTGTTATCACAGTCGCTGCCGTATCCGGCCGCTTCACATTTGATCTTGCTACCTCGAGTAAAGTTATTGACCAACGAAACAATAGCTCGTTTAATCACGGAGTTGTCTATGACGAAGCCGTTTACCTCGTGACACGACCAGCAGAGGTACTCGTTCCTACGATGTGATGGATCTCTTACGGCGTTGTCGCCTCCACATTTATCGCAGGGAGTAACTCTTTTAATGTGTCTTGTTCTATCTCTGTAATGTTCTGAACAGAGAAGGTTGTCGTCTAGCTCGTACACGAGCACGTTGGACTCAGCACACAACGAACAGACGCCGTATACATACATCTGTTCTCGCTGGTTTGTTCCAGTCATCTGTCCTCCGTAAACGTCATTGGAATAACTATATTCCTATCTACCATATCTGTAAAATTATTTTTTTGGTGAGACTACTCCAAGAAGAGCGGCGTGATTACTGGCAGACGCCATGTTGAACTGTGCCTCGGCGCGTGAGTCATACACGGTAGAAATCAGAAGTGTTGGAAGAACGAAGGCTACAGTTCCTGTTGCCATCGCAAAGAATCCTACCAATGTAGGTGATGTTACGAAGATACCGATCATCGCGATAGTCCACAATCCGGCGATTACCTTTAAGGTAAATGAAACGCGGCGGTATTGAAATCCCTTGCGGCGATACTCTTTTACTGTTGACATGTTCTTATCCTTTCGTCGTTTGGCGTACAGGTTAATTATATCAGGATTAAGTACCGAAGATAAAGCATAAGGCAACAGCGATTCCTACACCGATGAACGCGGCGAATGGTCCACCGAAGTCTGCGTTCTCGTCTATCCAGTCAATTACTGCCATGATTGGGTTTGTCATTTTCGTACCTTTCGTCGTTGTTAGGATAATTATAACAGGAAGATTAGGAAAATGTAACTACCTGACGCGGAAGGTGTTTCTGAGACCAGGGATCTTTCGGCCCGCAGGGGATTTGGCTGTGATCTTTCCGCCTACGAATCCGGCGGGTGGTTTGATGAGTAGAGCCGTAAGGGCATGGACGAGGGCGTCAACGCGGTCAGGTGATTTGCCTTCGCCTGGAATCCACGAGGTCATCTGGGACTCGAGGTCCGCTAGGTAGCCAATGTGGTGAACACGGTTCTGCTCGTAAGCTAGTGTTATTGGCTCAGCTCGAAGGGCTTTGCCGTATTTAGAGTGTACTTCAAGGACCTTTACAGTTGGGTCAATTGTGTTAATGGCGTTGCGAACTAGCGCGCCGCCTTGGTTTACTTCCGCGATAACCGGGCATCCCCACTTGCGAGCCATAGCTACTACCTTGTTTGCCCACACCTCGGGTGAACCTAAGATTGAAGCATCCTCAAGAACCCAGCTCTGACGTTTGTATAAGTCTCTGTCGGCTGTTGAAGCTACGACGACTATGCCGCATTCATCCCGTGGATTTTCAGCTACCGATGGGTCAACACCGATGCAGCGAAGCGGAGCGCCTTGAGGCATCACAAGTTCTCTTGTTTTGTCGATAAGCTCTACAGTCCAGAGAGCTCCTTCAACATCTGAAAGCATCTCGCCGTACAGCTCTTGTGCAGCTAGGCGAGTTCCTTCATACACACCAAGGATACCGTCCATGTAAGCTGCAGAAAGGTTTCCGCTGTTGTCCATGGTTGAGCCTTTAGTAATAATAACTTTGCCAGGATGTGCATCAGCCTCACGCAAAAGGTCATACAGCAACGGCACGCGCTTCGGTGTTGTGGTAATCATAATTTTTGGATTTTGACCAAGACGAGTACCGATACGTAAGTTTTCAAATGCGGTAAGCCCAGCTCCATCTGGAGTCTGACGCCAAGCAGCAACCTCGTCTCCCCAGGCGTGCGTAAATTGAGGGCCACGAAGAGAATCTGGTTCATCGGCTGTGAAGCATGTTGCCGTATTGCCGTTAGGCCAAGTTAGTCTTCGCTTTGACGGTTCATATAACGGACGCTCACTTGGAGGAGTTACGTTAATAATTCCTGATTCACCTTCAACGATAACGTCACGTACGTCAGCGGCTGTACGAGCTACCAACGCGAAACGTCGTTGACCGGTATTTGTATGTTTAGCTTCTTCTCTTACCCACTCTGAAGCCGTGCGTGTTTTACCGGCACCGCGACCTGCAAGGTACATCCAGATATTCCAGTCATCGCCCGCAGGACGTTGTTGTTCAGGACGTCCCCAGAAACCCCAGTCCCATTGAAGAGCGTCTGGGTCTAGACCTGCTAGAACTTCAACACGCTCTTCATCAGACATATCGGCGATAATTTGTGCGAGACTTTTAGCCATGTGTACTATAGTACCTTATAAAAGGAAATGTTATACGGGTACGTTGCTAATATCTGAATATATTTCTGATACTACTGTTGCCCACACCTTTGGTGTGTGGTCGAAAGGTTGATAACCACCGGCTCCTCCAATAAGTACTCTGCCTCTTGCATGCTTGTTAGCGATGTCCGCAACGATGCGAGCAGCAGCTCGATACCCAGGATAATCAAAGTTAAGACCAGACAATGGATCTGAATGATGTGCGTCAGCTCCGGTAGCTAGAAGAATAACATCTGGCTGAATATCATCCGCAAGCAGCTCGATCTCTTGCATCGCATCCAGAAATTCTACGTCACCATCTCCGTTAGCTAATGCCCAGTTGTATACTCCATTTTCTGGCTCGTTCTTAAGACCAGTTCCCGGGAAGATTCCACCTTGGTGGATACTTGCCGTAACTAGATTTCGATACGGGCGCAGGATATTCTCAACGCCGTCACCATGATGCGCATCCCAATCGATGTACATAGGTTTAAGCCCTGCAGCCATAAATAGCTTAGCGGCTAACGCCATATCGTTGAATACACAAAAACCAGAGCTATGGTCATACTGCGCATGATGCTTAGCTCCCTGCGGATTGAAAGCTACCTGAGCTTCTCCTGAAAGAATTTTTTCATACATGCGAATAGTTCCCGCAGCCATTTCAAGAGCTACCTCGCCGAGATGAATTTGGTCTGGATACCATTCACCGCAATGACCTTTATCAAGTACCTTAGAAATGTATCCATCGCTGTGAACATGACTCAGCAAATCTCTATCAGACTCAGATGCAGATGGCTTAACCATTACTGGATCTAAGCTTTCAAGGAGCTCTACCGCAAGCTTAGCACGAACAGGATTAGTTGGGTGACTACCGTCACCAGCTCCTAGCTTCCAGTCTAAGTAGACATCGTCGTATGCGACGTGTAGCTTACTCATTATCAGTCTCGTTTAACGTTCGTAGGAACGCCTCAAACTCGCCGTTGCACAGAACGTACTTGCTTCGCTTATCACGAAGAAGAGTGATAGCTTCATCAGCAGTGTATCCACTCTGCATAAGAACTAGAGCCGCAGTTAGACCAGAACGGTTTAACCCAGCTTGGCAACGAACCAAAACCTTTTTACCAGCTTGCCACTTGCGGCGTGCAAAACCAACAGCACTAGCTAGAGCTTCTCTGTCGATGTGGTCTACGTCTGAATCGTAAAAACCAAAACGCATTTCCTCAACCATCCAGTCAACTGGATTTGCCCATGCGTATAGAGTTACTACCGCATCGAAATCTTTCTTTGTGATTGCCTTAGGAGCGTGTAAGTTTCCAGAATACTCAATCGTATCCAAGTCATCGGTGCCACCTACCCATAAACCTGGCAAGATCTCGCTATGTAGAGGAAAGTCCCAGTCGTCAATCTCGTGAGCTGGTGCGTATCCTTCGTTTGTTTCAATGAGCTTTGCCATTGTGTTTCTCCTTTTGTCCTTTTGTCATTTAATATTACTATTATATCAGGATAAGTTACCTTCCAGTAACTTACTCTTCCTGTATAAACGTATGAACGTTGCCACCGGAGTAGATATCATGCTTTATAGCAATTTCTACCGCACGGTAAACAATCTTCTCCGCATCCTTTGCGGTCTTACACTTTTGATAGTTAAGAGCTTCAAGAACGCCGAGAGCTAGATCCGAACCGCTACCTGAGTGATAGATGTTTCGTTCTTCTCTATCCCAAGAGTAGTCTTCATAGATTGGATAAAGAACTCCATGTATTGAAACAATGAACTCTGAATCGTGAGCCGCAGCTTCACCGTCAGCCTTCATGTCATAACCAGACTCGATAAAGACCTTACGCATAGACGGAATAAAAACTTTCGTCATAAATACGTCAAGGTCCTGTCCAGCTTTAGGGCGAGGAGCTCTCCAACCAAATTGAAGTATGTTTGAGCCACGTCCTGCACCTGAACCCGCAATGAGAATACCATTGTTCTCTACAACTTTATGTGTAGCCATCTCTAGGTAGCGGCCACTTTCGTCAGACGAACGTGAATCGCAACCGATGACAGACCAGCCGTCACCTTGAATTGCTACAAGTGTAGTCACAGGATTCCTCTCCAGGTAAAACGCCTACCAGGCGCTAGGTAAACTGTATCCTAAGCGCCTGGATTGCGTCTTACTTTACGAGATCAATTATAGCCACAGGAACAACAATATTTGCTGATTCTGCCTTACCCGTAAGTGGGTTAATCTTCTCGAATCGCCCAACGGGTGTCTCCAGTCTTACAGTGACCTTCTTCTGTTTAATCCCTGTCACGGTTGCCTTGCGGCCAACCATGTAGCGAGTTGCAGTTAGATCATTGAAGACTACCGTGTCACCGATGTGGTAATCCGCGATTGTGCGAGAGATGCGAGACGCCTTTAGGCGTGCATCTACCGCTTCCTTAATTTTCACCAAGGAAGAATCATATGTACCTGACTCTATGTCAGATACGAGTTCTTCGATATTCATGTCCATTCCTTCCGTCGTTGTTATAAGTTAATTATATCAGGTTTGGAAGTAAAAGTACAGGAAGATTAGGCGTCAACCTCGGCACGGAAGTATCCGATACCTTCAGCTGCCTGAGTCAGGTCTTCCACCCAAGGAAGACGCTTACGCTCGGTATCTAGAAAAGCACTTGCATAGATAACTGCCTCACGCTTTGCAGGTCCGAGAGACTTAAAAGCTCCGCGGCGTGTCTCGCTAGTTGCGAGGTCTTTGACCTCAACCAGCCACGCAGCGTTAGGAGCCTTACTTTTATGTAGTGTTGCTACTATCATGATGTCCTTTCGACATTGTTAGGTAGGCAGTTTAATGACGTACCCAGGTCGTTCCGCGGTGCGGATTGGAGTACGCACCACAGAAATCTAATTTATACGGCGTAAGCTAATTCGTAACCTTTTGCAAGCTTTTCCTGAACCTTCATGAATCCAGCTTGACGTGCGTAGAACTCGTCGCGGTAATTCTTTACCTCGCTTTGACGGACTGGCTTTTCTGCCATTCCCCAGCTGGTGCGAACTACTGAACCATCTACAGTTACCTCATAGATCTTGCGCTTTCCGTTTGCTCCGCGTTGACCATCGCTGGACTTGAGGAGACACCATTTCTTTTGCATTTTCGTTCCTTCCGTCGTTTTGTCGTTTTCACCGTTTCCGATGATAGTACTATTATATCAGGAAGATCTGGGAAAGTACACCCTACTTGTCGGTAACATCATCCTTAATGTTTACCGGCATGTCATCGTTCCTTGAGCCGCACGAGGAACAGGTTACCTGACCATCAAGGTCTACTTGAAAGTCACACCCATACTTAGTACATATATTACTCATCGTCCGAATCCGGCCACATCTCCGGGCGAAGGGCGAACTCATATTGGTCGCCCCTCCAGGAGTTGGTCCCAAAGGAGATGTCCTCCTCCATAAGTTTGTTTAAGGATAGGACAGCAGTGTGACCCTCAGCCTCGAACATGATGATGAGTTTCGTGTCTGACTGTTCAGGGTCATCGACGAGAGCTACAGTGAACGGCATCCCACCAATTCCGTTTCGGTGGGTATCCATATCTACAATTTCTAACTTGTCCATACTCATCGCTGTCTCTTTATCTCTGGTCGTCTCTTAGAAATCTCACACTTACTAAGATCATAGGCGTACTTAGTTAACCAATGCTTTGCGACTTCCTCATTGATGAACTCGCCTATCCATACTCCTTGCTCATCAAAAACATTTACTAAATCGTAGAGAGTACTCATTGAGTCACCGCACGATTCTCTTGTTTAATCGGAGTGTAACATTTACTCTTACCTTCTTTGGGCAATAGGTATCCGTAACGCGCAAGACGAAATCTAAGAGCTCCATGTGTCACGCCAAGACGCTTTGCAAGACGATACAAGGTTACACCTTCTACTGAATACAGACGCCAGATAAGCGCAGAGTACTCTTCAGCTTCCTTGCGGTACTGCAGGTGGTCATAGCGTACTTTTTCTGCAAGAGGTTTTAATTCAAGCAGACGAGCTAGAGCTTCAGGTGAAGGTTCAATGTAGACAGGAGGAGCTAGAACTTCAATCTCAACGGTGTCAAGCTCGGGGACAGGGAAAGATCCTGGATCTGCAAGTACGTGTATAGCTAGAGCAGGTGACGCCTTAGTTTCAATTTGACGAATACGCTCGCGTGTAAGTCCGAGAGCATCCGCTAAAGCTTGAAGCTTCCAACCTTTCATGCGAAGTACGTAGATATACGCCGCACGCATATCCTTATCCTCTACAAGGTTAAGTGCAGTGGTAGTGACGAACGGCAACGTTTGATGCTGCGTCACCGGAACCTGCTTTTTAATCATAATTCTTTTAGACATTTGTTTTCCTTAGCTTATTGATAGTGGGTCACATACAGGAAGTGTATGTGAGCGCCAGTCGTACAAAATTTGTTCGAGTACAGCTGAGTACTCGTCGTCGGGAAGTGACGCTATAACTTCTTGAGCAAGAGATACGAATCGCAAGCTCTCGGATTGGTTAGCTTGGTGGTTAGACTCAAGGTTACCGCATGTCTCACAGTATTCTTTTAACATTACGCACTCAAAGGGAGTTGACTCTTGATGCGAGACTGAAGGTCTGACACCATGTGGGCGAGGTGATGGAATCCGTGGTCCTGACTAGATGCTTTCTCTTTGCCAAGCGCACGAAGAATGATTTCAATATCTTTATCGGTAAGTTCGATGTTCATAGTTATCCTCACAGATCCCAGAAGTCGTCAGACGCTGGTGGTAGTTGGGCGAATGTTTCTGCGCTTTGTTGCGCATGGGTGAGAGGTTTAACGTAGACAGTACCATTTGTTAAACTCCATTTATAACAGGCATTACAGATGTCTGGCCACTCTGTTGAAATTCCATGTGTGTACTCAAAATCGCCGCAGTCTTCACATGTCCATACACTCACAATTACACCAGTCTTTCTTTTGCAAGAACTGCGTTCTTTACGAGTTCAACTACATCTCGGTTAAATCCACCGATGTTGTACTCCATAAGTTCATCCATGTCAGGCGCACCTAAATCGTAGCGCTTCCAGTCATAGATTGTTGCGACTGAACCATCTGAAAAAGTATGCACCCATTCAACGGTAACCTTGTCACCTGGGTAGTAGAAAGTTGGTTCATCGAACGCTGCGATGAGATCTCGCATCGTGGTTGTGACGTATCCTTGTAGGGATGTGCCATTTGAAATGTCACTCATTTTCTTGTCCTTTCGTCGTTGTTAGCACTATTATAACATGTTTACTTGTCGAAGTACACTATCTCCACAAATTCATTTGCCCAACCTGTGAGTCCAGCTTCCATCTTGTTCTTGTGATGACCGCAGAAGAATAGATCTCCGGAGTTTCCGGTCACCTTCCAGATTGCCTGGGCTGTCTGGCAGGAATCACAAGGGACCCAACCGTAAGACTCTTGCGCCGTATCTTCTACTACTTCTTCAGTAATGGTAGACTCCACGTCTTCTCCTTTAGTTGAGTTAATCATACTCAGTTTAGAAATTATTGTTTGGGTCATACCAACCTTCGCGGGAGTTTTCCTCACCGCACTTGTTACATACCCACTCTGCATACCAAGTTATCTCGCCGTGCGAGTATTCTTCTGTGCTTGGAACTTCGTAACATGCGTCACAAGTATCGTTACCGCAATCGAGTTCCTGAACATTTTCACTTTCATTTGAACCAGCGATTTGTGGTTCGAATCCAGAGACTCCTGGTGGATAATTACTTAACATTGTGTGTCCTTCCGTCGTTGTAGTACTATTATATCAGGTAGATTACACTTTATGTGAATAAAGCTCAGCAAATAACTCACGAACATAAACCTTTGGAAGAACAAGTGCCGCACGGGGAATCTCCTTTGAGACGTACACCCAGCTCGTTGCGTTGTTAAAGAACGCCGCGCTGTGGTCAGTCCCTGGTTCCCAGAGTCCGATGTCAGTCTTAGAGGTCTTGATCTCCCAGACGTGAATCGAATCATGGGAAACTACGTTGAATGCTATCTCTGGCATCAGAGGGTTTGGCTCTTTGTGGACGTGGTCAAGCAAACGGAACCACATGAACTGAAGTGCGTCACCTGGAGTTTCAGCCGCATAGATCTCACCGAAGGCAGACTTGAGTCCATCGTTGTTGATGCTGCCTAGTGCGCACTCTGGCGCTGCGTGGTATAGCTTCTTTGGAATTATCATAGGTTAATTATAACATGTATCTATTATAAAGTAAACTATAAAGAATGAGACTGGCTGCAACCCAGAAAGAAGCAGCCAGCCTCAAACATGTGGACAAGACAGTTCACTCACAAAGGGCCTGATTCGCGCTTCACTTTTTGCGCAGTACCGCATGTCGATTTTGCTATGCAGTTTTAATCCGAACTTCCCTAAGATATATCGCTCTGTCTCTTTCCTGAATCAAGCTACCCTACCCGCGGCGCCGTGTCAGCTTATCGGGAGTAGTGTCCCCATGGGATACCCTTACGCTCCAAGACTCAGTAAGTCCAAATCAGTATTAAGTTGTTAGTCCTATTATATCAGGTTACTCCCATTCTGTAATGAAAACAGCCTCAAAATCTTCTATCGGACGCTTAAGACCGATCCGCGCCATCTCCAGGTATCTGGTAACATCAGCCCGCTTGCGTGCCCGAAACTTAGAGATACGTTCGCCCGTTCGAGCATCACGGATCTCCCAGATGCCCGCCGCTTCATTCTTCTTCATGCGGACCAAAAGATTACGTCTAGAAGACTAAGTTCAGCTTCGGCCTCGTAAGCTTTACGAAGCTTGCCCGCCAATTCCTGGAGCTGTACCAGCCATGCCGTTGGCAAAGCCAGGTTGTCCCCTTCATCGTCCGTGCCACCGGTGAACACAATGTCGCCCATGATGACATCCGTCACCGCGAAGTTCTTTTCGTATAGATGCGTGCCGATTATGTTTGGAGTCAAGCCGATAAGCTTACCCTCCTCGTTACACCAAAGTGTGAGGTCATCGTGCAGATCGACTGCCTGAACCAAGCCACCGACCGCTTCCTGGAGTTGCGCAAGGCTGTCCGTCTCAAGATCTAAGATCTCTGTTGTGAAGTCCGTGTTAATTCGCAATGCGGTTTTCATTAGGCACCTCGATGATTTAGGAAGTCTTCAATGACTGCTTGAATCGCATCATTTACGTCATTAGCAAGTTGATCAATTTCTTCTTGAGTAAAGGTGATTGGCTGGTCTACATCTTCATCCTGCATGTAGTTCCAATAACCCTTAAGTTGTTCCAGGGTTAGACTTGAGTCGTAGATAACTACGTCTTGTTCTTGTGACATTTTGTATCCTTCCGTCGTTGGTATGGTTTAATTATAACAGGTTTTAGGGAAGAAGTACAGGGTGCCTCAGCAGAGGCAGACCCCTGACTTTGATGGGATTGTGAAACAGTTACCGCAGACTACCGGAGCTGGGGTGAGTGGTTTGTTTGAGCGTCTGTGATGGTTTGTTGCACCAATGTTAATAAGCTTAGTTGAGACAGAGTAGTAGGAGCGCCCTAAAACTTTTGCTATCTCCTTGATAGACTTGCCAGAGGCTTTCATAATCTCTAGCTGGCGGGTTTCACTTGAGGTCCATTCGGAGCCTGTGTTGACCGCGGTTTGAAGTGAAAAGCCTTGGGCTTCCCGCAACCAGACATTTACTTCCATTTTCAATCCTTCCGTCGTTATTGGTACTATTATAACATGGTTCTATTATAAAGTACAATACCTTCCGGAATTATTTTTTGTTCTCGTGCTCCCAGTAGCTTTTAGCCAGCTCGTAGAACATCTTTGCGAGACCAGGGGTAATCTCGTATCCAACCTCGTGACAGGCATCACGACAGTATCCGTTGTTGATGTCGTCTATTAGCTCCGGGTTCTTATCTAGCTCTTCCTCAGAGAAGATGAATCCGGTGTCAGCGAATGAGAAAAATGTGTCCATGCCTTCGTGGGCAACGTAGATGTGTTTCATTATCCTACCTGCATAAGCTCGCCACAATCAGCACACCAATACGAATCTCCTAGTATGGAGCCATCATCGTACTCGTGCTCCCACACCGGGTGAGCGCATGTAATCGTTGCGGTACTCATGTTTATCCTTTCGTCGTTTTAGTGGGCAGCCAGCGGAAGAAAGTCTGGTAGACTCTCGCCTACGGTTTCATATCCGCTGGCTGCGTAGTACTATTATATCAGGTTTGATAGAACTTTAGTTCGAAGTTGGTAAGTGTTCGGTAGGCTGTTTGCAATGACGCATTTACCTTTGCCATGACCGTATCCAGTGTCGAGCCATCCGATAGCCTTTGAGCCAGTCTGGTGGCCACTAGAACGGTTGCATTGGACGTACCTAGGGAAACTGACGTGTTTCCATAGACGTCGGTTGTGGCGGCCCTTCCAAGGGCATATAGGTCAAGGTCTGGCCCGGAGTTTGAGATCAACATGATGGGGTAGACCCAACCTGTGACTTGTTGCATCGTATATGGGGTATCCGTTGCCCCTACCGCGATTGCCTGAGGTATACAGGCCGGATAGTTAATCTTCTTTTGGTCGGAATTATTTCCTGCAGAGATTACCGTAGGAACGTTCTTTGCGGCAAGCTGAACGATGAGTGGCTGAAGCTTAGGGTCCGATGATACAGGACATGCAGCTTCCTTGTAGACACGACCAACGGATACAGATACCGCGCCGATGTTAAGTCTATCTGTGTTTGCCGCGACCCACTCTAATGCAAGTGTTACAGCTTTAGTTGTGTACGTGTTTGCGTATCCTTTAGCACTCATGCCGACAATACGAATGAACACAATCTTTACATTTGGATTAGCAGCTACCGCAACTGAAGCCATCTGCGTTCCGTGACTCATAGCTTTGTCGACGACAAGCTTTGGATCTAGTGATGCAGCTCCAGGTCCCACCATGCTTGGTAGCATGTTTGGACAGTTACCGAACTCGATGAAGCAAGCTTCCTCAACTACCGCGGCCTTAGCCCAAGGTAGTTGCGTGTTGATACCGGAGTCGATGATGACAAGAGTTTTGTCTCCTGCTGCATGCGCCGGTGTTGCAAGTAATGACAGACCTAAGGCTGCCGCAATCAGTAGTACTTTAGTTTTCATAGTAGTTGTCCTTTTCGTCTTTATGTTTGATGTTGCGTGTATACTTCTTTTTATTCTTTAATGGTCGTGCCGCATTAGAACGTCGTAACTCTAGCAGTCTCCTGAGTTCTTCTTTTGTCTTTGGTATCTTCATAATGCTAGTCCGGTGTGGACGGAGTAATCTGACGGAAGGTCCGCCCACACCGAATCTCCTTAGGCGGCGTTACGCGCGCCAATCTTTGTTAGAGCGTCTGCCGCAGCTTTTCCGATCTGGAGTGCGGCGTCTGCTGGATCTGTTACATCTTGTAGAAGAGCAACCGAGGTTCCTCTAACGATCTCTCGAACGTATCCTAGTTGATAGGAGTGAGCGAACGGAATCCACAAGACTGCGACTCCATGCTTTTCACATTCCTGAATCCACTTCTTAGCTTTTTCAGTCTCTTCTGGAGTGTAGCAACCATCACTCACAATCACGAGTAGACGAGCGCCAGTTCCGTTAAGAAGATTTAGTGAACCATCAAGTGCCTTAAATGCTCTATCGAACTTTTCAGTTCCATCAGGAGCAGTGTAGACATTTACCTCAGGAAGATGTTGCCCTGGCTTTAGAGTAGGGAATACACCTGAACCGTAGTAGACCATCGCGCACTTACCTTGAACACGTCGCACTGCCTCGGACATTGCCCAAGCGGTAACTGCCATAGGCTGCATTGCATCTGCCATTGAACCAGAAATGTCAACCATAACTCCAACGTTAAGTGTTGGATCATCTGTATGCTTGCGCACCGTACGCTTCCAAGGCTCGGCATGCATCATTGAACCTCTAGCTTTGTACGCGGCTTCTTGAACCATCGCACGAGAACGTAGACGCCCTGGAGGAAGAATTGAAGTTACTTCCTTCTCATCGCGCTCA
>Ga0214917_10006261_pt1 | contig 12419 bp, 12 predicted proteins | sample LL_1208_BB_MetaG_FD_177983 | JGI IMG/M metagenome (GOLD analysis project Ga0214917, IMG submission 177983) | Freshwater microbial communities from Lake Lanier, Atlanta, Georgia, United States - LL_1208_BB | ecosystem: Environmental > Aquatic > Freshwater > Lake | place: USA: Georgia | collected...
ACCGCAAACCGACCTCAGACCGATCAGCAACAACCCAAGGAAGATTTGGGACGGTGACGTTTTATCTCTCGACAGGGTGCACTAATGGGTGACCCTTTTCCGAAGACCGCGGCCGAGAGGTGCGAGAGAGTTTCGAAGTGCGGGGAAAAATGGGGTAAGCATACGGGCTGTATATATACCGCCCTATTGACTATGGAAAGCGCGAATGGTTACGGTCGAAAGATGAAAGCAGATTTGGGAGCGATTGATCGGGAGTATGAGAAGCTCAAAGAGCAACTCAGCGGGATCGGGTGGATGAGCGCGGGCTATGTGCAGGACCGGGGGCCGGGAGCGGGAGGGCCGTGCTATCAGTGGACGCGGAAGGAGAAGGGGAAGACTGTGTCGTTGGCACTGTCGAAGGAGCAGTACGAGGCGATGCGTGAGGCGATCGAAGGGTGGCGGGAGGTGGAGGCGATCTTGAATCGGATGCAACAGCTGACGCGGCTGCGTATCTTCGGGAGCCTGCCGGATGTCCGACGTCGCAAGCCGCTGACCAAGAAGGTTTTAGGCGTTAAGTAAGCGCCATTCTTCCCTGACCCCGTTTCCCGTCGATCATCGTGGCATCCCGGGTGGCCGCGAAGGCAGGCTTACAGCGCCTGCCGTAGCGGGTCAGCATGAGCGAGGGTTTAGACCCCACTGTGCCGACCTGCGTTGAGGGCACCATCCCTGTCATACTCGGTTGTTTCAATGAGAAGAGTTGAGATCCCGCCTTCGGAACTCCCCCTCTGCTCATCTGAGGCAATGTCAGAGCCGTCGCCATCGCCTTTAATCAAGGGAACCGAACCGAAATACCGCTCGTGAACTGACGCCCCGGACCGTGATGCGGCTATGGATGAGGCTGGCCCGGAAAACATCTCGACCATGACACCTGGACCTACCGGAGAGTCGCCTGCGAGTCTTGGCGTATCTCCGCGGCTGATGTTTGCGCGCTTGTAGGTCTTACGGCCCGTGACTTTGAGAAGTTCCTGAATCGTCTTTGACCAATCGTCCTTCGGGGTGCCTAATCTGAAAGGTCGACCTTCTTTCCCAAGAAGCATTTCCCCGAGCAATCTTGCGAGCGAACGGTTAGCCGTTAGTCGCTGAGTGGCGGGGCTAGCGGCCCAAGGACATTGATCTGCCCATCGGATATCTTCGGGGAAGTTTGGCCTGTCTAGTATCAACGCGTATCGCGATCCTCTTCCACTCTCGTTGAGATTGCGAATGCCCGGAGTAAGCCCTCCAGTTACGAACTCAAATGGAGGCCAATCCGAAAACAGTTGCAGTTGGGCGTCTGATGACGGAAGCAAATGCGTTGAATCCGCTGACATCTTTGCCTGCAGCAGGATCGCTCGCGCAGAAGCCCTCTTGCCTTGAGTGTGCTGGTGAACGACAAGAAGATCAGCAAGTTCTACCTGAATCGATGGCGACCCGAACTTTACTTGAGGATGCCCGTGACAAAAAACGCCGGACAACCTCAATCCAATCTGCTTTGGTTTCAGGAGCGGAACCCAGCATTCTGTCAGGAAAGGTATGCCATCGGTCACAAGTGTTGCTACATGGTCTTCTTCTCGAGTTCTGCGTCGGGAGCGACGACTTGCAAGATAGTGTGCATGCCAGACTGCCGCGTTGGCTCCGGAAAACAGCGTCTCGTTCTCGTGAGTTTCTAGAAGCTTGGAGATGGACATATACGTGTGTTGTGGGACCTAACGCGAGAACTAAGCGACGCGGACAGCCCATCGCGTCCGTATTGGAGACTGAGGTGGCCCGCCCGCGTTCGCTCCAGTGATCTTGTTCGGCCACTACAGTACCAGCCCAGCCGCGATCTCGATGACATCATCAATGTAGCCAATGACTTTGACGATGTTCTCAGCAGTTTTGATGTTTTGCTCAATGTCTTTGACCGCTTTCTCGACATCTTTGTTGGAGTCACCCAGCTTCTTCGAAAACGCCTTAGCATCCCCAATCCAGTCGTGATACAAGTCGCGCAAAAGCCCGTCGATCTCGAGCTTGAGACGCTCCTTTCGCCGAGCGAACCGAGCGGCCTCGTCCGGCAGATTCTGCTCTTCGCAAAGCGCCTTAAGGTAATTGGTGCGGTTGTAGCAAACACTAAGCCTATCTAGCAGAATGTTCTTTTCGGTGGGTTTCATGTGTGAATCCTACGGCTTTTCTGTCTTGGTTTCTTTCTCTGTCGTCTTAGTCAACTCACCATAGAGTTGTTGCAACCTCTTTGCGGAGGCGTAGAGCTTTTGTATGCCGGCCACATTGAACTCAGGCGTCTCTATCGCCTTGGCGAGGTCAGCATGAGCCTCTGGGAGTGCACCATACGCGGTTTCAAGTTCCTGTAGGACGCGCATGGCATCGGCATACTGTTCATTGAGGTTCAACATTGCCTCAGTGTTCTTTTGCCGTTTTTCTCCCGCAGTTGAGTTCCAACCAATCTTTATCGGGTCCGTCCGATCAGCGTAGTACGTCTTGACGTTGTCGCGAATCGTGTGGAGCAAGGACACGCAGAGAGCAGAGTAATTTGTGACGTTGACTTGGTTCTTCTCGATTGCCTTTATCAGGTGCTTCTGACGTTGGTCTTTAATGTACAACCGGGCAGCCTCAGATGCTGCGGTTGAAAACAGCGCTCTGCCGTGAGCAGAGGCGTCGATGCCGATTGCTTTTGCGGCGTCTGTGATGTTTTTGTTGAGATCCGCGGCCAACTGGTCGAAGTTTTCTGTGCTCACAAGCTCGCGACCTGCCAGCTTGGCCAAGAGATCTGCGTACTTGGCGAAAGCCGTATTGAGCTCCGCAAGCTCACTTCGCGTCTGTTTCACGTTAAGGTAAATGTGCGATGGAGGCAGGGACCAGTCATAGCCGTTGCCCGGCTGAATCATCAGCTGGGTGAACTTGGAATTCGTGTTACTGGAAAAGCTCTCTATAAAGCCAGATCGTGTCCAATTGTAGCTGACCGACATCGCGGCATCGATGCTTGTCTGTGCTTCTTGGACAGCATTCCGGTATTTGACAAAAGGCTTTGGGTTTACCGATGCGCACCCAACGAGTAGGCCAGATGCGGCGACTGCCGCGATCCAACAAAAGCGCAGGCTCGCGATTCCCTGCTGAAGCATTGTGGTGTATTCCATACTATTCATGTTTTCGTTTGTTTTCTGTCATTACGAATTGCAAATGTGTGCATTTCGGGAGTGTGGGCACACACGGCCGAACGTAAAGCTCACCGGGTGCTGCAGGGAAAGCTAAAAAAAGAAACCGCATTATATCCGCGCTTCGGTTGAGTGCCATGTTAGGCAAGTTGCTTGATCGCCGACGAAAGATGCCCAACAACTTCGGTATCAGTCCAATACTGCCCATGACTAAAAGGGCTCCAAGATTTCGTGAGTGTCCCAATCACACCGCCGCCAGCGTTTATAGAAATATCTTCAACAAGCTGTTCGTATGATGGACTCAATGGTTTTAGAGGCCATCCAAGAACATCGTCTTCATCAAAGAAGTTGTGCCATTTGAATGATGGGGCTGGTGGTGTAATAGCGTCAATTTTCTTGTGTCCAGACACAAAGATTGGAATGTTGCAGCCGGTCGTGTAGAGGCGTTGGAGAGTCTTCATTCTTCTGAATTTGTCCTTTGGCGAACCCTGGGCAACACCGTCACGGTTCGGCTCGCTCCATACTCCAGCCGATATTTGATGGGCTGGATCCGCATCCCAAATGTAACTCGATATAACTTGGCAACCGAGAGACTGAGCGAGAATTATGACTGGCAGTTCTTGCTCTCCCGACTCATCAAATATCTCATCCATGGTTTGCATTATTATTTTCTGAGTAAGGAAATATGGACTGTTGATGGCGTCCTTTTTATATTCAAGACTTGCGGCATCTGAGAATCCATAAAGCAGAAATCTTCTAAGTTTCATCCAGTCAATCTGATCGCGCATTCTATTAAATATGGATTCCTGATTGCCTTGAAGCACATCTTGGTAATAAATGCTTTTGAATATAACCTTATCCCAGGTAGTTTTTCCAATGGACTTCTTAATTTCTGCGTAAAAATCGGCGTAATAGTCCCTTTCCGTATCTCCCATTCCATGAATCGTGACCAACGCAATTGTTTTTGACATAAAGTTCTCCTACAAGTAGTTGCCTAACGTTGTTTAGACCTCTCAATAGCATCATAGTCGAGAAATTTTGTCAAGGCAGGGTTGCTTTGGCTGATTAGACTGCGAAAATCTCGGCAGTGAAACCGCTTCCGCGTTCAACCGCTCCGGCTCCTCGATCTGCCTCGGGCGAGGATCCGGCGTGGCTGCGGCGGCTCTGGGTGGCGGAGCGGGTGCCGTTGGGGCCCGAGAAGTTGCATTGGTGGAGTGTGCATGTTCAGCGCTTCCTGCGGTTTGTTCGGAAGCATCCGGAGCAGGGGCCGGTGGAGGTGCTGGTGGAGCACTTTTTGTCGGATTTGGACGTTCAGACGCCGCCGATCGGAGCCTGGCAGCGGGATCAGGTCCGTCAGGCCTTGTCGGTCTTTGTGCGCGGGATTCAGCATTGGCATCTCGAGGCGGATGAGGGAGGGCGCCTCCGCCCCGCGTTCCGGTTGCGGACCACCGGTCCGGGTCCGGTGCCGGCCCAGCCTCCCGTACCTACGCCCACGCTCACGCCTACGCTCACACCCACTCCCACGCCCTCACCAGAGCGGGTGGTGGTGGCGGCGGGGAGTTCGGGGCGACTGGCTTCGTCACTGGCCGATGGGGATGCACCGCCGTCCAAAGCCACCGACGTCGCGGCGCCCGGGGTCACATCGCCGTCGGCCGCCGGGGTTGGGGCGTCGTGGTTGGAGCGGTTCCAGGCGTGCATGCGGCTCCGCCGGTACTCGCTGCGCACCGAGGAGGCGTACCGGGATTGGATCATCCGGTTCCTGCGCTTCCATGGCGATGCGGCACCGGGAACCCTGGCGGAGGCCGAAGTCCGCGAGTTCCTCGAGTACCTCGCGGTGGCCCGGAACGTGTCGGCCAGCACCCAGAATCAGGCCTTGAGCGCCCTGCTGTTCCTCTACCAGACGGTCCTGGAGCTGCCGCTGGGAGAACTCGGCGACGTGGTCCGCGCCCGGCGGCCGCAACGGCTCCCGGTGGTCCTGAGCCGCGCCGAGGTCCAGCGGCTCCTCGATGTGATGGAAGGAACGCCCGGGTTGATCGCCCGGGTGCTTTACGGCACCGGATTGCGCCTGATGGAAGGGCTGCGGCTGCGGGTCAAGGATCTGGACTTCGATCGGGGTCAGATCGTGGTACGCGAGGGGAAGGGCGACAAGGACCGGGTGGTGATGCTGCCGACCGCCCTGCGGGAGGCGTTCAAGACCCACCTCGCCCGGGTGCGCGTGTTGTGGGAGTCGGATCGCGCCGCGGGGCAGCCGGGCGTGTGGATGCCCGACGCGCTCGATCGCAAATACCCGAAGGCGGGGCAGGAATGGGCCTGGATGTGGGTGTTTCCGGCGCGACGCCTGTCGGTGGACCCGCGCTCGGGCATCGAGCGGCGGCACCATGCCCACGAGACGGCGGTCCAACGCGCGGTGAAGGCGGCGGCGCAGTTGGCCCGGATCGACAAGCGGGTGGGGTGCCACACGCTGCGGCACAGCTTCGCCACCCACCTGCTGGAGCGGGGCACCGACCTGCGCTCGGTGCAGGAATTGTTGGGGCACCTCAGCGTGGAGACGACCCAGATCTACACCCACGTGATGCGGCAGCCCGGGATCGGGGTCTTGAGCCCGCTGGACGAGTCGTCCGACCTGCGCGAGGAGGCGGCCGTGTACCGGATCGGGGCTCCACCGATCGGCATGGTCGCCACGGCCGAGGCCGACCAGATCCAGAGGCCCATGCCAGCGCCCACGGCAAATCCAGCGCCCACGGCAAATCCAGCGACCGACGCGACCGACGCCCCCAACGAGACGAGCCTCCCACCCAGCCCCGACGCTGCTGCAGCATCGCGTCTGGCGACGGTGCCCGAGCCCGTGCCCGAGCCCGAGTCACTCCCGACACCTGCGCCCCGCCCTCGTCTCCGCCGCAAGACCGGCTGGGAGATCGATGACGACTTGAGCTACCGGATCCTCCACCCGGAGAACGCCACGCCGTTTTCTGAGGGCATGGCCGAGGGTTTCTCTTCCGCGTGGGGGCATCCGGAGCTTCAACCCCTTGAAACGGTTCAGGTTTCTCCACAGCCGCCGGTCGGCCCGGAATCATCAACCTCCATTCGATAACGGCGCTTGAATAGATATCCGTTATGGATATCCTTTGCCCCGTGAAGGGCGAAACCGTGGTTTTCAAAGTGGGCAATAGCCTGGCAGTCCGCTTGGTTGGCGACTGCCGTCTTCCCCGGGGCACTCGCGTGCGTGAGCGCTGGGAAGGCAAAACCATCGTCATCGAACCCGTGGTCGACACCTGGTCCCCCGCCTTTATTGCGAGTGCAGGCACCTGGGATGAGCCCATGGAGCGTCCGGGCAGGAACGAATCGGCCAGAGACCCCTTCGCGTGAAATTCCTGCTGGATACCTGTTCGGTCAGCGACTATCTGCGCGGTGTGGAGTCTGTGGTGCAGCGACTCCAGAAGTCCAAACCCTCTGAAGTCGCCATCAGCGCCGTCACCGTCATGGAACTCCGCTACGGCGCAGCGCGTCGGCAATCGCCCAAACTGACCGCCGCGGTGGAGACCTTCTTGAACGGCATCAGCATTCTCGCTTTTGACGCCGAGTCAGCCGAGCGGGCCGGAGTCATGCGAGCCACCATGGAGGCCGATGGGCTCAGCATCGCCTTGGCAGATTGCCAGATTGCCGCCACAGCTTTGGCCTACGACCTGACCCTCGTCACCAACGATAGCGACCTGAAGCGCGTGCCTGAGCTCAAGGTCGTTGACTGGCGACATGCTCATTGAGGTCCCGGAAACGGGAAACGGGGTCAGGGAACGGGGTCAGGGAACGATTTCCGATTTTGGCTGCGTAGGTTCCCTCGGCTCGGATTCTGCAAACGGCTCCGCAACCTGAATGGGAAGTTGCCGGCTTCTTGGGGCGGGATGTGGTGGCGCTTACCGTCCAAGCTCAGCGACGGTGGTGGAGGCCACGGCGCGCTCACGAGTTCCTACGATGCGCGAGCGGATGACGGAGTGGTCGCTGGCGCATGTGCCGAAACTATTCTGTCTGCAGGAATCGTGGCATCGGAATCTATTTTAGCGAATATCAACGATGAGACATGGAGACAGATGGCGCGGTTGTGGCGCAAACCAGAACCTAGCTATTTACCGGAGTGATCTCCAACGCTTTGTTGGGCTCATCCTTCATCTATAAACTTCTCGTCTGTGGCCAATCTTGATGACTACTATTACGACCCGACTCTCAATTACCTCGTAAACTATTCTGTAATCGCCTTGGCGTATTCGATAGTAATCCTTACCGGAGAGCTTAGTGCTTCCGACTGGCCGAGGGTCATCGGCTAACAGATTGATTCGATCAATGATTCGTTTGAGGTGATGTGTGGGAATGCTTTTTGTATCTCTCGCAACAGAAGGACGGAAAGTAATTTCAAATTTGGCCACGGCTCTTTAGTTCTTTCAGAAATGCCTCATACGAAATCTCGCCTTCTTCTTTTCGTGCCTTGATGGCTTCCAAGTCATCGAGATCTTCCTCTAAGGTGTAGCGGACTGCTTGATTGACGATATCGGAAAGGGTGGAGTCCGACTCTATAGCTTTCATTTTTAAGGCCTTGTGCAGGTCCTCTTCGAAATACACGGTGGCTCGTTTCATATCTCAAGCAATGAAGCGTTTTGACGTTTTAATGTCAAGGCGTTATTCTTCTGCTCCACGTTGCCGCCCACCCACGGAGGCCCGCCCGTGACGGTTGATCCCGGAAACGGGTTCAGATAACGGTTTCCGAGTCTGAGACAGGCAGGCGTCCACGAACGTCGCTCGCAGCCTCGGCCAGATCCAATGCAGGTTGCGGAGTCCATGGACGAATTCCGAGCCAGCGGAATCGGTAACTCCCACATCGTGTTGTCTCCTGACCGGATTGAAAGGGCAGATCCGGGCGCGTCAGGTGCTGCAGATCATGATGACGCCGGTTCAGAGTTCCGCAGTGAACTCCTCGACTGAGACGCCTGCCTGACGAAGAACACCTGCGAGGGTGCCGGTCTTGATCTCGCGGTGATTGGGAACCGAACAACCAAACGCACCGCGACGTAGGACAACATGGCTACCGCGTTGGCGAACGACCGCAAAGCCAAGCCGTTCCAAGGGCCATGGTGACCATACAAAGAGGCAACCTCGGTCGGGGAACGCGTTCCCCAACCCCGTTCCATGGCTTGGCCCTCCCGCTCGTGACGACCCAGCGTCCCCTCACTGCCCGCAGCACTTCTTGTACTTCTTGCCGCTGCCGCAGGGGCAGACGTCGTTGCGGCCGACGCGGGGGACGGCGCGCACGGGTTGGGCCTTGGCCAACTCTTCGTTGGCTTCGGTGACCACGTTGCTGGATTCAGCCAGTGAGGCGGGATCTTGGAACGGAGCCGCCGTCTCGTGGACAGTCGTCTGCGGCAGGTTGTGCAGGAACTGCTCGAAGGCCATCAGGCTCGAGGCGCTGCGGAAGATGTTGTGGCAGATCTCCGACTTGATGTTGACCATCAAGGCGTCGAACAGCTTGAAGGCTTCCGACTTGTACTCGATGAGCGGGTCGCGCTGGCCGTAGGCGCGCAAACCGATGGAGTTGCGCAGCGAATCCATCCCGTAGAGATGCTCCTGCCACAGGCGGTCGATGGCATCGAGGATTGTGTAGCGCTCGATGTTGGCCAGGGCGTCGGCCCGCTCGAAGCTGACCTTCAGTTCGTAGGCTTCGCGGATGGACTTCGACAGGAAGTTCAGTGTCGAGAACTGCGCCTCGTTGAGGCCATCGAACATCGACCCTTCCACCGGAGCCACCTTGCCCGCCCGCGCGGCCTTGAGGATTTCCTCTTCGGGCATGCCCAGGGGGAAGTTCATGTTCACCCAGTCGGCCATGCCGCGGATGTCCCAATCGCCCGGGTCCGACTCGCGGTGCGTGAACTGCTCCACCTTCTGCAGCACCACCTCTTCCATGATGTCCATGAGGCGGTCGCGCACATCGTCGGCATGGATGATGTCGTTGCGGAAGCCGTACACGACTTCGCGCTGCTTGTTCATTACGTCGTCGTACTCGAGCGTGCGCTTGCGCTGCTGGAAGTAGTGGCCTTCGACGCGCTTCTGGGCGGTCTGGATGGAGCGGTTGAGCAGCGGGTGCTCGAGCTCTTGGCCTTCTTCGAGGCCCATGCGCTCCATCACCTTGGTGATGCGCTCCGAACCGAACAGGCGCATGAGGTCGTCTTCGAGCGAGATGAAGAAGTGCGACGAACCCGGGTCGCCCTGGCGCGAGCAGCGGCCGCGCAACTGACGGTCGATGCGCCGAGACTCGTGGCGCTCGGTGCACAGCACGTGCAGGCCGCCGAGTTCGCCGACGCCCGCCCCCAGTTTGATGTCGGTGCCGCGTCCGGCCATGTTGGTGGCGATGGTCACCGAGCCCTTCTGTCCGGCACGGGCCACGATCTCGGCCTCCTGCTCGTGGTATTTGGCGTTGAGCACCGAGTGGACGATGCCTTCCTTCTTGAGCATCCGGCTGAGCATTTCGCTGGCCTCCACCGAAATGGTTCCCACCAGGATGGGCCGGCCTTGTGCGTGGAGTTCCTTCAGCTCCTTGAGCACGGCGTTATACTTCTCGCGGCGGGTCTTGTAGACCGTATCGTTGGAATCTTTGCGGATGTTGGGCCGGTTGGTCGGGATGGTCAGCACCCCGAGCTTGTAGATGTCGAAGAACTCCTGGGCCTCGGTCTCGGCCGTGCCGGTCATGCCCGCGAGCTTGGTGTAGAGGCGGAAGTAGTTCTGGATGGTGATGGTGGCCAGTGTCTGGGTCTCGCGCTCGATCTGGACGTTTTCCTTGGCCTCGACCGCCTGGTGCAGACCTTCACTCCAGCGCCGGCCGCTCATCAGACGGCCGGTGTGCTCGTCGACGATGATGACCTTGTTGTCTTGCACCACGTACTGCACGTCGCGCTCGTAGAGGCAGTAAGCCTTGAGCAGCTGGCTCAGGGCGTGGATGACTCCCGCCTTCTCCTCGAACTGGGCCTGCAGTGAGCCTTTGGCCTCCATGCGCCCCTTGGCGTCGAGTTCGGGCGAGGTATCAATCTGGTGGTAGAGCGTGGGCAGGTCGGGCAGCACGAAGGCGTCGGGATCGTTCGGGCTGAGGTGGGCGCGACCCTTCTCGGTGAGGTCGGCCTCGTGGGACTTCTCTTCGATGGCGAAGAAGAGTTCTTCCTTCTGGGCGTAAAGTTCTTTCTTCGATTGGTCGGTTAGCAGGAGGGCTTCGTAGCGCTGTACCAACTGCTGGTTGCGGGGCTCTTCGAAGACGCGCATGAGGCCCTCGGAGCGGGGTTGGCCCAGCTTGATGCGGTACAGCAGCATGCCGATCTCCTGTTCCAGATCGGCGGCGTTCTTGGGCTGCACGCCGCCTTCGGGACGGAGTTGCGGGAGCAGGGCTTCGGCTTCGCGCAGGAAGCGGTTGCAGAGTTCTTGCTGGGCGTGGACCAGGCGTTGGATGGACGGCTTGAACTCCACGAACTTCTGATCCATCGAGACGACCGCGGGGCCCGAGATGATGAGCGGGGTGCGGGCTTCGTCGATGAGGATGGAGTCGACCTCGTCGACGATGGCGAAGTAATGGCCGCGCTGGACTTGCTCTTCCTTGCGAGTGGCCATGCCGTTGTCGCGCAAGTAGTCGAAGCCGAACTCGGCGTTGGTGCCGTAGGTGATGTCGCACTGGTACATCTCGCGGCGCACCGACGGCGGTTGGTCATGCAAGATGCAGCCGACGGTGAGGCCGAGGAACTTGTACACATGGCCCATCCAGTCGGAGTCGCGCGCGGCGAGGTAGTCGTTGACGGTGACCACGTGCACGCCGCGTCCGGACAAGGCGTTGAGGTACACGGGCAGGGTGCCCACCAGGGTCTTGCCTTCGCCGGTGGCCATTTCGGCGATGCGGCCCAGGTGGAGGCCCATGCCGCCGATGAGCTGGACGTCGAAGGGGACCATTTCCCAGCGGATGGGATGTCCGCGCACCTCGACATCAGTGCCGCAGAGACGGCGGCAGGCGTTTTTGACGACGGCGAAGGCTTCGGGGATCAGGGCTTCGAGCTCGCGCTTGAGTTCGTCGTTGTCCTGGATGGTCGACAGCCGGGCTTTCCAGGCGGCGGTCTTTTCGCGGAGCACCGACTCCGGTTGGGACTGGAGTTCCTGCTCGATCTGGTTGATCCGGGCAACGAGCGGACGGAGGCGCTTGACCTCACGGTCATTGCGGGACCCGAATATCTTACGGAAAATCAGACCGATCATGGGTGTCTCAAGTTAAAGAGCGTGCAAGCTAAGTAACCCCACACCCAGCGTCAAAGGCTTTGACCGGGGCGCTGTGGGGGGTCGGGGTTGTTGGTGGGCTCCGCGGGACCGGTCCTGCGCTCGCAGGGAACGTGGGGACAGGCTAGGCTTTCGCGCTGGCGCGCGAGGGGGATCGGGAGAGGACGTTCCTATGCTCGCTTTGGACCGGTCCCGCTCCGCTTGGCGTCTTTGGGTGGGCTCCGCGGGATCGGTCCTTCGCTCGCAGGAAGGCTCGGGGGAGGATTGAGCTTTCGCGCTTTGCGCGAGGGAATTGGGTGATCGCCTTCAATGCTTGCTTCGGACCGCTCCCGCTCCGCTTGGCGTATTGGGGGCTCCGCGGGATCGGTCCTTCGCTCGCAGCAAGGCTCGGGGGAGGATGGGCTTTCGCGCTTTGCGCGAGGGAATTGGGTGATCGCCTTCGATGCTCGCTTCGGACCGCTCCCGCTCCGCTTGGCGTCTTTGGGTGGGCTCCGCGGGACCGGTCCTTCGCTCGCAGGGAGCGTGGGGGCAAATGGTGCTTTGGGCGTGCCCTGACTTTGCTCTGGCGCGGAATTCCTCGGCCCGGGCAGCTTACCCGAATCTGCATGAAACGTTTCGTTCAACCTCTGATCTCCAGCACTGTCTTGGCTTTGGCGAGCGGTTGGATTGCCAGCGGCTGCAAGCCGGCCGAAACGCCCGGTGCGGCTGCGGCCAAGGGGGGCGGAGGCATGTCTTTTCAGGTGGTGGCGGTGGAGGCTCGCTTGCAGCCCGTGGCCGAGGTGGTGTCGTTGGTGGGAACCGTGACACCGAATGAGTCGGTGGAAATCAAATCCGAGACCGATGGGGTGGTGCAAACCATCGGCTTCTCGGAGGGCCAGTCGGTCGAGTCAGGGGCGCTGCTGGTGGCGCTCGATCACAGCAAGTTCCAGACAGCCCTCCAAGAATCCGAGGCGTCGCTGGAGCTGAGTC
>Ga0214917_10006263_pt1 | contig 12418 bp, 12 predicted proteins | sample LL_1208_BB_MetaG_FD_177983 | JGI IMG/M metagenome (GOLD analysis project Ga0214917, IMG submission 177983) | Freshwater microbial communities from Lake Lanier, Atlanta, Georgia, United States - LL_1208_BB | ecosystem: Environmental > Aquatic > Freshwater > Lake | place: USA: Georgia | collected...
AAACTGGCCGTGGGCATAGCTTCTCCTTAGGTTTTTGGACTCAACACCTAAATTTTACCTAAGTTGATTCTGTGCCCTTTCCTTTCTTACCTAACGCCTTGCCTCCCACCTCGAACTGACAAGAGCCCTTTTAAATGGGTCTAAAAGGCTTTCTGTAGTCCTTCTGAGCTTCTATAATGATTTATATCAAAATTTTCAGTCTGCGCTCTAACTATAGGAAGTTAAATGCCTCAAGATATTTTCCAATGGCTTATTCTCTTTCGCGTTTCGATGTTTTTTGTGGGATTTGCTGCTTATTTTATCGAAAGAAAACGGCGGGAGGCGGGATTTAGCGAGTATTCCGGTAAATTGTTCCTGAAATATCAAAAAGAACCTGGCGACCGAACCGTGGAAAAAAAGGCCATCCTTCGTATGAAGATTTCAGAAAATACCTATCTTCAGATGGTGCCCAAAAAACGATGGGTTGGATGGCTCACAAAGATTGGTTTAGGTAGTTATCCAAAAGTGGGAGTTCAGAAACTTGATGATTTGTTTCAGATCGCTACCGATAATCAAATGTTATTGAACAAACTTCGATATGATCCTGCCCTGCAATCTGCCCTCGTAAAAACGCATTCATTAGGATTTGAGACCATAAAAAGTAACGGGAACGGGACGCTGATTTTTGATTGCAAATCTAGTCGAACTGGAGGACTAGGGCCCGATGTGTTCCTCCCAGAATTAGCAAAGATTAAAGAATGTTTTGATGAGTCTTCTCAATCACCCGACCGCTCGGGGACTTGGTTGAACGTGATTAGAGCATTATGGTACGGAACCGCTTTTTATGGCTTAGCCGCAGTTGCTTCTTACATTATTGATGATGGAACGACTCATCTTGACACTTATGATTATATGCTCAAGGGTGGGGTGACTGGCTTTCTACTGATTGCAGGATGGGTTTCAGCCGTTTTTATTTTATTACGCGAATCTAGCTGGATTCCCATAGTATTGAGCGAGCTTCTGGTGCCTTTTTCAATGTATGCTCTCATTTCGGGCTCTCATTTTTTCGGAGATCTCAATCGTGTTTTGGATAGAAGTCCTAAGGTTACAAATGTAGCGGTAGTTGAAAGAAAGTATTCAGAGAGCTCCACAACCACAAGTGGATCTTGGGTGAATCACTTTTTAGAACTTAAATTTGAAGAAAACCCATATGAAATTCCAGAAAAGCTTCTCGTTTCGCTACTTGTTTATAGTAAGTTCAATCCAGGCGACGGTGCTGAAATTAAGATCAGGAATGGTTTTTTTGGCTCTCCCTATATTGAAGAAATGATCAGAGCTCCCTATTCCAAGAAATTAAAACGCTCAACTGAGGATAAACCGCCAACGGTTGCTTCCAACCTCATACTTTCGTTGGCTCGATGGAAAGTAGATTACAATGCAAGTCCTAAAGGGCCATCTGGAAAGTTAAAATGGCATGAGGTCAAGTATGCATCCGGAAAGCTGCGGCAGAGAGAACCCATAATAGACGGTAAAATTCATGGTGAGGCTACTTACTGGTTCGAAAATGGCGTGAAATACGCCAAGATCAATTGGGTAAATGGTGAAAAGCACGGGCGTATCAAGTTATACAACGACCAAGGCCAGCTCGAGCAATCGTTAAGTTATCGATTTGGAAAACTTCATGGACTTTGCTCCTGGTATGACGGAAAAGGCGAGGTTACCCACAGAGCGGTTTACGAAGACGACCGGGTCATCTCCACCGACCGAGACATTCTAGATGCCTTGGTAAAGGAAATTGGGGAGTTTTAGCCACAAAATAGCCATACCCAAGTCTGACTTACCACCTCGACGCCTTAGACTCTTCCAACAGTACGATCTGTGCTTTCCTTGCTTCTCTGAGAGTAAGGGTAGCCTGCCTGTTGAAACTGCCAAGATGGCCAGAGTGACCGCGACTTGTACGGGTGATTTGATTCCCATGATTATTCCTCCTCAAGGACTAAGGGTTTTTCTTTATGGCGTTCCACTATGGAGCGCACGAGCGAATGATCCCAGGGCGTAGCCTTTCGGTTCTTAATCCCCTGATTGTTTAAATGTTTAGTAATGGCTGAGTAGGACTGCCCTGCTGTCCAAAGATTCATAACTAAATGGACAATTTCTATTTCCCTGGCGTCCCAAATTAGGCGGCCACGAAGGCAACGGTAGCCAAAAGGAGGGACACCAATCCGATGATTGGGGGGATTAATTTTTTTGAACTGGGGATTTTGACAGGAGGGTCGAAGGATCACGCCCGCTCCTAGTAAGGATTTTCTGACGAGTGTTTTTGAGCAATTTAGATGCTTTGCTATCTGGTCCAAAGATAACCCAGACCCGTAAAAATCGGCTGCTATCTGCGAAATTCCCTGTTTAGAGAGTAAAGGAAAGTCTATATAATCCTGGGCTTGCGGCTGTTCGTAGTTTGTTGGACAAACCCGACCATTTTTTTCATCCGAACAAAAGACCAGCTTTTTACCTAATTGACGAGATTCGATTTTAAGACGGCCTCACGAAGGAGCGGCCCCCCATGGCCCACGTAGAATTTAACGATTCCCTCCTCCAGAAGTTTTTTTACCGTCTGATGAGTAGCTTGAATATCGGGCTGAAAATAATGCTCTCCAGGCGAATCGCTAAAGAAAAGTCCATTCATGATTCCGCCAGCCATCAAGTCACCCACGAAAGCCTGCTTGTCGGAAAAAATAATCGCGATGGACCCCGGAGTGTGTCCTGGAAGGGGGCGAACTTCTGCATCGAGGCCCCACTGTTTCATCGATTGCGATCTTGAAATCACAATATCCGGCACAAAAGGTTCCATCGGAAAGTCAGCGAACATTTTTATGAAATAGGCAGAAAGACTAGTAGGTTTAAGTTCATCGTTTCTACCCGCCTTTGCCATTGGGATATCGCCTTCTCCAAGAACTACTTTGCTCCCTTGTTTCTTAAGAAACTGAGCGAGTCCTGAGTGATCTGCATGCCCATGCATCAAAACCACTAATCCGATATCCTTAAAGGTGAGGCCCAGTTGTTTCAAATAACTCTCAAGCTCTCTCTCTTCCCCTGGGCTTCCAGCATCGATCAAGATGGCGGGATTGCTTTTTATTAAATGAATATTTGAGTAAGTCATTCGAAATTGGAATACGGGAGCAAAACCAGTCGGTGTCGGCACGTTCCCCACTTGGGTTATTTTAGAAGCGCATGCAGGGAATAATAGACAGATAACTAATAGGCCAAGCCAATTCCTAAGGATAGATTTTCTAATAACTGTTTTAATAAAAACCATATTCTATCTTCCTTTAGATCCCTGCTTGTCCGAGCTGCTCGATTTTTTTTAATACTGCTTTCTTATTTACCTCGGATATATGCCTTGCCTGCCCAATATGAGTAACAGAAACAGGTTTGATTCCGCAGAGCTCGAGAACTGCCTTTTTTAGAAGTTTGTCTCCAGGAGCACCATACACCCAACGATAATACCAAGCTGGAGCCCCCATGGTGGTGATAACTCTGGCTGTTTTGCCCTTTAGAAGCTTTTCCGGAAGTGGGCTATCAGTGCGATACTTAAAAGCAAATCCAGGCAAAAACACGCGGTCAATCCAACCTTTTAAAAGTGCGGGTTGTGCCCCCCACCAAGTCGGATACACAAAGACTAAATGATGGGCCCACGTGATGAGGGTCTGACACCTCTCGATATCTTTCTCCAGCGAAGTCTCCGTTCTGTTCTCGTAGCCGTTACCCAAATTGGGATTAAAATCCAAAGAACCTATTTGAATGGTTTCTACGTTAAAGCCACTGGACTTTGCCGCACTCTCGTAAACGGACGCAAGGAGACCGCACAAGCTTTGATCCGCCGGATGCCCCAGAATCAACAGAATATTTTTTTGAGTTTCTCGATTCATGTTACCCATGGTAACATTAATTCAATGATCGTTCAAACAGGTTCCTCAAGAAAGAGAATAGTCCAAAAGAAACAGGCTGGAATTTTTCACCACGGAGATCTTCGGTCTTCCCTGATTAATTGCGCGATCCGCAATATCGCCAAAAAGGGAGATGTTGATTTTACCTTGAGAGCTATGGCGGAAGAAATCGGCGTTTCTCATGCTTCGGTATTTCGGCATTTCGCCACAAAGGCGCATCTTCTTGCTGAGATAGCAAAAATTGGTTACCAGACTTTGGGTGAGCGGCTTCGAGATTATAAAAAAAAGTCGTCTAACCCATTCGGAAGCATTCACATCTATTTTGAATTCGCCCGAGACAACGAAGGACTCTTTCGAGCGATGTTCCATCCCAGCATAAAACCTTTTGAGAACTTTCCGGGTCTCATCGAAGCTGCAAATTCAGCTATCGTTCCTCTTTTTTCACTTTTTTCTTCTCAAGATCTGCGCAAGTCCGAACCGCAAGCCCTGCTCAGTTGGGCTGTGGCCCATGGTCTTGCGATACTCGCAATCGATGGGCAGATTCCAGGGCCCTTTTCACACCACAAGAACGATCTGGATGCAATGGTTAACCAAGCCGTACGAACACTTTCTGATAGGAAACCAAACCCATGAAAAAACCACTCCTCTGCCCCACTTCTCTTCTCTCAACTGATCTATCTGGAAAAACCTACCTTGTTACTGGTGGAAACTCGGGAATTGGTTTGGCAACTATCGAGCAACTGGCTAAACAAGGCGCTCGAGTCATTTTAGCTTGCCGGAGATCGGACGAGGGGAAAAAAGCAATAGCACAGTTGCAAAAAAAGAATCTCTCGGGCTCTGTTGAGTTTATGAAGTTGGATCTAGCAGATTTGGAATCTATCCGGCAATTTTCTGGAGCTTTTTTAAAGACCCATTCGAAGCTCGATGGCCTGATTAATAATGCGGGTGTGATGAATACCCCTTTAACGAGAACAAAAAATGGTTTTGAACTCCAAATAGGCGTCAATCACTTAGGGCACTACCTTCTTACTGAACTGTTATTGCCCGTGCTCACAGCGAGTGCTCCTTCCAGAATAGTGAATTTATCGAGTTGCTATCATGACCGTGCGATGGGGCGAGAGGGAGTCATCAACTTTGATGATTTGAATTTCAATCAACGAAAATACGATGGATGGACCTCTTATGCACAATCTAAACTCGCCAATTTGCTTCATGCTAAGCATTTGGCCAAGCGACTCTCTGGCACTGGGGTTTTATCCGTGAGTGTACATCCTGGATGGGTGAGAACTAATCTCTTTCGCTCCACCATGCCTCAGTGGTTTCAAAACATTTTCCGACCCCTTTTTAGAATGAGTGGAATGCTGGAACCCTGGGAAGGGGCACAGAGTACTTTGTATGCGCTTTTAGCTCCCGAAGTTCTAAACCACAATGGTGCTTTTTTTAGTCAAACAGGTTTCTATCGTGAACGGAAAGCTACGAAAGGGGGTTGGCCTCTCATATCCCCCAATCCCCATGCTCACGATGATGAAATGGCCAGACGACTAGATGAAGTTAGTCGACAGTTGGTGGGCCTAACCTAAATGCCTAAATCACCAAAATCACACATTTTGGTTTTAGGTGCGACTGGACAGCAAGGTGGGTCAGTCGCTAGACATTTATTGGCAGCAGGCATCCCTGTAAGAGCTCTGGTCAGGAATATAAAAGCTCCGAAAGCTCTTCAGCTTAAGGAACATGTCGCGGAGCTAGTGGCGGGAAATTTCGAAAATCGTCAGTCCTTGGAAGTGGCTCTACGCGATTGTACGGGAGTGTTTTCAGTCCAAAACTTTTGGGAAAAAGGCATTGGCTATGAAGGAGAGGTTCGTCAGGGAAAACTGATTGCAGATTTAGCAGCACAGGCAAAGATCCAGCATTTTGTTCAGTCGACTATGGCGCATGCGAAATCCGTTAAAGGAGTCCGACATTTTGAATCAAAGCGAGAGATTGAAGCGCATATCGATTCAATTAAACTGCCACGTACATTTTTGGGTACCGTTTATTTCATGGACAATTTCTTAGATCCTACAAAAGGTGGCTCACTCACGTTTCCAACTCTAAGCGGAACTCTGCATCCTGATACTAAAATGCATCTTTTATTTGCCGATGATATTGGCAAAGCCGTGTGTCGGATTTTTCAAATCGGTGAGAGTTTAATAGGTCACCAAATAAGTTTAGTGGGAGACTTTTTAACCGTGGCGCAAATGAAAGACCTCTATCAAAACACCACTGGTCGTCGAGCGAAGCGTTTCTCTATACCAAAATGGCTTTTGGGCCTGTTGAATCGGGAATTTAAAGATCAGTTAGAGTGGCACAACGAAATCAACTTTAGTTTTGAACAGCAAGATGCGGAAAGCCTCTTGGGTTTCAAACCGAAGTCTTTTGCGGAATTTATTCGGCAAAATGCAACCAAACTTGAACTTTGAGAGCTGATGGATTTTTTGCGGTGTGGAAAAGGTGTGGGAATGCTGTATCTTCAAACATGGGACGCTTTGAATCTGCCAATTCTCGTAAAGACAAATGTCGAAATAATGTTCATGCATCTGATCCCGCCGCGGCGATGTATCCCTAATGAATGCATGACTGTAGCCTAATTCTCTAGCCTAAACCCATCAGCCTCCCCTCTGCGCTCTTTTCTGGCAGGCAAAATGCAACCTTCCCGGCTATCCGTGGAGGCCGATTGCCTGTGCAGAAAAAGCAGTTTCGATTTTTGCTAGCCGCTCTCGTTGTTCTAAGCGCACCGCTTTTACTGGCTCAAGAGAGCTCTACTGGCCATGCTGGCTCCTCTTATGAGCGCAACCGCCGACGAGGGGTCGATACTAATTCAAGAAATAGGAAATACTTAGAGCTGTGCGGCAAGTCAGGCGCTTCAGCTTCAACTCAAGAGGCCTCAAAACCTATCCATGCCTTAGAAGTTAAGACCCAAGCTGCTTACGATCTCCTTCGAAGTAAATGTGCTTCATGTCACAACTCTAAAAGCACTGCGGGCGCTAATACTTTTTCAGACATCTTAAATATCCAAGAGTTAGTGTCTAGAAGCATTTTGAGTCCAGGCGCCCCTGACAAATCCGCCCTGATCGATCGCGTGGAAGACGGCTCCATGCCCGTCGGCGGACCCGAGCTCACCCAAGCAGAAAAAGACATCTTAAAGGAATGGATCAAAAGTGGTGCTGAAACTTTTTCGCCAGATACCGCAACTGTTCCCGATGTGGGGTTTATTTCCAACGACGATTTAGAAGCTTGCATGCTCCAAGATCTCAAAGAGCAAAGGCCGGAAGATCGCAGTTTTATTCGATACCTGAACCTAGGAAACCTCTACAATAGCAACCGAAAAGGTGAACTCGAGCGCACGCGCTTAGCGGTGAATAAATTACTGAATAGTCTGTCTTGGAGAAAAGATATCAAAAACCCAGTCGTGATAGACGGCACTCAAACACTTCTTCGCATTGATTTAAGAAATTACCGATGGACCCCTGAAATGTGGGAAGAGATTTCTTTAAATAACCCCTACCCCGAAAGAATTGAAAGCCCCAAGCAAACTAGCTTATCTCAACTGACCAGAACCCAAACTCCCTATGTCCGAGCTGATTGGCTCGTATTTAAAGCTTCACGGCCTCCTCTTTATCACAAGCTTCTCTTTGATCTTCCCAGAATTTCTCCTCGAGTGGGAACCACTCGAGCAGATAAAGCTTTGGAAACCCTTCTGTCTGTCAATGCTGCAGAAAATCTCCGTGAAGGAGACGTCGTCAAAGCAGGCTTCAGGCAATCGAATGTTACCAAAAGCAATCGCACAATTGAAAGGCATGAAACACCCTATGGCGGTTACTGGAAGAGCGATGATTTTACTTCCCGTGTGGGACGCCAGAACATTTTTGATCACCCCACCGATTACATAAAAGACGGTGGAGAGTATATTTTTAGTCTTCCCAACGGACTTCACGGTTATCTGATAACCGATGCAGCAGGAAATCGTTTGGACGGCGCTCCAACCAATGTAGTGGTAGATCCCAATCGAATCCAAAAAGATGCAGTGGTGCTGAATGGGGTTTCCTGCATGAACTGTCACCAACGGGGCATGAAGCGACAAGATGACGATGTCCTTGAATACTTCACTCAGCTGGAAGAACAACTCCAAAACGGGGGCAGTCTCCGTCCCCTTTCAGAGCTTCCCGTCAACGACAAAGGCGGGGGAATTCATTTGGGAGTAGAAACGAATCTCAAACAAGCGATTCGAGATGTGAAGCGAGTCTACAAAGGAAACAAGGTGCTGAACCAAGTTTATTCTAAAGACGAAGACGATTTCAAAAAAGCGATAGAAAAAACGGGCAACTCAGTAGAAGTAGCCGACCCGGTATTTGCCACTGCGACTCAGTTTGAAGCCCCTCTGGATATAAAATCTGTTGCTTCCGAGTTGGGTCAGGATCCGGAACTTGTCGAAACATTTTTTAAAACTCACCTAGACGTCAGTCAGCGGCTGGGGATTGGAAAAGCCACTATTGTGGACCGAGATGTTTTTAATGCGAATTTTATCGTTTTGAAAGAAGCCCTAAAAAGGTATCGGGCTTCAAAGGGAAATCCATAACGAGGAGTCAGTCATGAAGATCCAAATCCTATCAATCATTCTCTTATCTGTTTTCAGTTCGGGATTGTTCCGAGCAGAAGAAAACTCTCATAGCAAGACTTTAGACCTCTCTCGAGCTAGAAGAACAGAGAAAAGACCTGTGGATTCCTCACCGAGTTTAACAGGATCCATTGTTCTAAAACCCTTTGGAACCAACAAGGAATGGCCCTACCTGAAAGCCAATAGCAAGGAATACCGCTTGGAAACGACGGATCCCCAGAACGCAGACCAGATCGCTCAGTGCGAGCCTGGGGACGTGTGTACGATTCGAGGGGATATTACGGATGGAGCTGAGCCTGTACTAAATACCAAGAGCTTAAAAATTGAATCCTTTGCCGAGCAAAGACTTGCAGAAAACGGCGAAGATGGAGTCGTCACGACAATCAAAGGCTGTAAATTTAAAAGAGATACTTTCAACCCAGCTCTGGGTGAGACCTGGAAATCTCCCAGAGGGACCGTATGGGGTGAACTCGAATTAAATACGGACGGTAGCCCCGTTCTTGCAAATATTGAAAAAGCCTTTAACCTTTGCAGTTCAAAAGGAGGTCGACTCCCTACAAGGGACGAGTGGATGGAGCTAGCGGCTTGTTTTGATGGCTTCGAAGAAAACACTGCGCCCTTTAGAAATTTGAATGTAAAGAATATTTGGTCTTTAGATAACAATGATTTATTTCGGGCTACTCGCTTCAACTCCAAGGGCTGGACTGCTCCTGATAGAAGATTCATGCCCATCGAACGGTTAGCCTTGGTGGAAACGGAGGGTTGGACGTTTAATGAGAACGAAAGAGCGTTTGTGCGATGTGTGAGCGCTCACTAAAATACAAACTAAGCTTCATCACAGTCTTTTGTCTGGTTTTCTGGCAGGCTGTTTCCCTTGCAGAAACAGTTTTGTATCCGGGTTCGTTTAATCCTTTTCACCGCACCCATTTTGAAGAAGTTGAAAATGCACTTACTTTTAATCCCAGCGGAAAAGTAATTATTCTGCCTATCGAAGAGGCTTCTTACACCAGAGATGAAGCTCATCAGCCGCTGAGAGTCCGATTGTTTTCATTTCCGCTCGAAATGTCATTTATTCACAAATCTTTTGAAACCAACAATCGAGTGCACACTTCGGAGGATCTCAGAGTCATTTCAGGTGATCCTGTAGAGAGCCTGTTGAACTTCAGCAAAAGTCTTTCCGATCCGGATGTCTCGATTCTTGTTGGCCCTGATGTTGTTGAAAAATGGAGTCAATCTCCTCAATTTAGTGCGCTTCTTACGCGAGTGAAACTCATGGTGACAACAGACCCCAAAAACGCTGGACTCAGTGCTGCCCTCAAAAACCAATTTCAAAGCAATCAGAAAGTGGTGTTTGTTGACCTTCCCAGCAGTGGAATCCGGGGCGGAGAGGTTCGCACTTCGGTGATTTCGCGGAGTCACTTGCTGTATAAGTTACTCCCTCCCAAACTAGGAGATTATTTGAAGGATCATCCGAACATCCTTCAAGAAGCCATTGGTAACTACCAAAAACGGCTATTCATTTTTTTGGAGAAAGACCTTCAACGAAATATTTTACCCACGCTCATGGAAAATGGACTTCCCCAGAAGTTGGGGGCGTTTTTCCTGAAAAACCCTTCTTTGGCTTTCCCACTTTTAACAATCAATCCCGAGGATAGCGTGTCAGTTGCTCATGCTGCCGAGAAATTACGAAGCCACCTGCCCCCGCACCTTCGTCAAGAAGAGGCTCAGACACTCATTTCTGATTTAGTAGTGGCTACGCAAAAGCTGCCAGTTCAGGAACTCCTCAATTCACGCAATCGTACAAGCGAACACAGACTCTATCAGATCTTGCATGGGTCTTCTCAACCTTCTCCCCGTTCAAACAAATCCCACCGAAATTCTGTTTTTTCCGATCCCTTCGGAACCTGGAATGGAGGGCTGACTGACCTCATGAGGCCTCTCACCCAATTGGACATTTCTGACTCCCCCGAAGTCACAGCTCTCGCACAAAAAGAGAAACCGGGGTTTTTGGAAGTCTATCGCGGGATAAAAAACCGGAAGGAAATAGATGCACTTGTTGATGAGATTCTAAAGTCGGGTTTTGTGAGCAAAGTAGCCCTTAACTCTTTGAAACGTGGGGCCTCAGATGGAGGTTTATCTGCTTCAGAACAAGATCTATTTCGGCGAGGAATTCAAAGTGCTATTTTAGAACATGTCTTTGGAGATTATCACACCACTTCCCCTTTTGTAGCGACTACTCTCGACCGAAAAATCGCTGAAGGTTTTGCGGGGAAAGGGGGATTCGTCTTTAAGATACGAACTCCAGTCCAAAAAGGATACTTTCTGAACGAATTGGTTTTCTGGAAAAATACGCCTTGGGAAAAAGAAGGCAATCCGTTCCACCATTTGAATGAGTTTATTATCCCTCACAGGATAGAGCCCGAGCAGATAGTGGAAGCTCGTAAAGTGATTGAAGACACGCTGCCATTACCAGAGGTGCCTCTGATCCAAAGGGCAAAGGCCTTAAAGATTGTTCCGTTCAAATTGAAAACCTCGCTACAGAAAACGACTGAACAATTTTGTTCCAGAATCCTTCAAACTCTTGCGCCCTCGCACTCGCCCAGAAACTGAGGGGCAATCACTCGAGGAATCTATTTATTTGGCTCGGAAATGCAAACCACCTTGATTTCACTGATTCCACAGGAGGTGATGCACAGGGCAGAGAATCTTCCGCTCGAGCAGATGTTCAGAAAGTAGTGCGCCCGGCAACTTTGATGTTTTTCAATAAATGTCTTAAAAACGACAACTCTCCCAGCGCTTTGATGACTACTGAATCTTTGAAGCCTTATGTTCGGGGAGAGATCAACAGCATTGAGGTTCTTTCGAAGTAACCCCCTTTTTCTGAAATAAAAGATCGTTTGGAACAAGCAGCTCACCTTACCCCTCAGCACGCAATGGGTGGAGCAATCATTTCTAAGCTGGGTTGAGCTGCTCCAGATTTCTATGCTAGGTATCGCTGCTGTTTTAGGTGAGTCAGGACATTCAAAGAGCCGCTCAATTGAATAGCAAGTTCTTGACCGAGACTGGGAAACCCTGTAACTTCCGGCAATTTTATTTTTAGGGAGATCCTGATGCTACTTCGGCTTTTAGCAGTTACCCTAACGGTAACCTTCAATTTCAGTGCGCTTTCCAGTAATGTACCTCCTAGTCCGGACAGCAGCATCCGGGCCTTTGAATCTTTCAAACAAGCTTTGTCCGCAAGATTCCATCTACCGCAACAAGATAAAAGTTTACCTACCACGACAATTCCTTCAACGGATTGTGATATCCAAATTAAAGATGTAAGCCAGTACGGTGATAGGCTCATGATAGAGATAGGTCGCGATGGAGGCGTTTGGATCCTGTCGATTGGAAAAATGGAGCCCGCCGAGTTTCAAGCTTATGACGATGGATTTTCTTTTAGAACTTACTCTCAGGACTGTGAGGCAATGGGCTGTGAGGGTAACTGGTATGTTCACCGAGCTCTCTTTATCGGAAGTAACTTTTTGAAAGCGCACTCCAAAGAACCCTACTCCCGAAAATCAGGCACTTTCACGTGTCAACTTGACTAATTGCGTTATTTTTTGTACCGACCGGCCGGGAGAATTTGTACCAGATACAGAGTTCATAATTAGTTGGCAAGAAGCATGTTGACCTCCCTAGCGAGCGGGGCTGGCGGTAAATAATCGAGTGAGGAGTGCGGCTTCTTGGTGTTGTAGTGGATTCGCCACCGCTCGATGATGATCTTTGCCTCAAGAAGAGTATAAAATAATTCTCCGTCGAGAAGAAAGTGTCTCATCTTTCTGTTGAACGATTCGCAGTA
>Ga0214917_10006264_pt1 | contig 12416 bp, 14 predicted proteins | sample LL_1208_BB_MetaG_FD_177983 | JGI IMG/M metagenome (GOLD analysis project Ga0214917, IMG submission 177983) | Freshwater microbial communities from Lake Lanier, Atlanta, Georgia, United States - LL_1208_BB | ecosystem: Environmental > Aquatic > Freshwater > Lake | place: USA: Georgia | collected...
TGTTCGGAGTCATTTTTAGTCTTATCGTCACACTTCAAAGGGGATAACAACCTTTTGGTCAGGATGCGCAATGAACATCCTAGGAATAAAAATATCCTGTACCATCTAATGGCATTAAGTAGCGATTGTCATAGTATTTAAATAATTCTAGGTGTTTGCTGCGCTGGCATTGTGCAAAAAGACGTGTAAAAGTTTTACGTAATTGTCGCGGGTTTAACTGGTCTAAATGATATCTTCTCGAAAATGTTGATCAAATTGTAATGGCGACTAAACATGACGTAAGCCGACATTAAACTATTACGAGAAGTAGTCTCATCTATAATTTTTGAAAAACAACTTTTGACTAGATCCAATAACGCGCTACAGCTTAATTTTCTCATTTGGCCATTCCGTGCAAAATAACCATTGTAAAATTAAGCAAAGTTTGCGAAAAATATATTTTTAAAGCGGTCCTAAAGCACTATTTGCTTAATCTTGAAATTTTACCGGGAATTGCTGAGATAATCATGACACATTTTTCTGAATTACCACTTTATTACTGTACAGATCAAATTAGGGTATCCTGTCTAGATTTAACAATCTAAATATGGTATAAATAACACGTTTTTAACTTCACACATATTTCGACACATGCTATGGGGTCCTTAAAAGGTATAGCATGGGGAATATGGAGGAATAACCCTGGAGATATTATGTCAAATATAAGTATGAAAGAATTATTAGAAGCTGGTGCTCACTTTGGACACCGCACGCGTTTTTGGAATCCAAAAATGGCCCCGTTTATTTTTGGAACGCGCAATAAAATCCACATTATTGACCTAGAAAAAACCATGCCTTTATTAAAAGATGCTGCTAATTTCATTGGCCGTCTTGCTGCTCATAAAGCAAAAATCTTATTTGTAGGTACTAAACGAGCTGCGCAAGAAGTTATTAAAGAACAAGCAGAACGTTGTGGCATGCCATATGTTAATCACCGTTGGTTAGGCGGAATGTTAACAAATTATAAAACAGTGCGACAATCTATAATTCGTTTAAAAGAATTAAAGAAAATGAAACACGAAGGTGCCTTTGAGAATATGATCAAAAAAGAAGCCTTAATGTTAGAAAGAGAATTAGAAAAATTGGAACGTAGTCTAGGTGGTATTCAGGACATGGGTGGGTTACCAGATGCGTTATTTGTTGTTGACGTTGGTTTTGAGCATATTGCCATTCAGGAAGCACGTCGTTTACGAATTCCTGTGGTTGGAATTGTAGATACTAATAATGATCCGGATGGATTAGATTACTTAGTACCAGCCAATGATGACTCAATGCGCGCAGTACAACTGTATGTGCGATACATGGCCGATACTATTTTAGATGCAAAAAATGGTCATGCCAATGCAGCTAGCGCTAAATCAGACAGTGATTTTGTGGAAGCAAAACCAAGCGATACAGTTTCTGAATAAAATTGCTTGACAGCATTTTTTAAACCTTAAGATTTTTTGGAGAATAACATGACTATTTCTGCTTCTATGGTATCTGAATTACGTCAAAGAACTGGCGCCGGCATGATGGAATGTAAAAAATTTCTGCAAATGACCAATGGCGACATTGAACAAGCTATTTTAGAAATGCGTAAGGCTGGTCAAGCAAAAGCTGATAAAAAAGCTGACAGAATTGCGGCTGAGGGTGTTATTGTTATTGCCCGTGATGATGCTGCAAAAAATGCGGTTATGATTGAAATTAACAGCGAAACTGACTTTGTTGCGCGCGACACAAACTTTTTAACTTTTGCTAATGCAACAGCAAAAGCAGCATTACACTCGCAGGCTAAGGATGTTGACAGCTTGATGCAAACTATTATTGTTGATACCAACGATTCAGTAGAAGAGCAGCGGCAGCAACTCGTCGCTAAAATTGGTGAAAATATTAAAGTACGTCGACTTGAGCATATTTCTACTACTGGCCATATTGCTTGTTACTTACACGGAACTAGAATTGGTGTAATTGTTGCGATGCAAGGTGGTGATGAAGCTTTAGCAAAAGACATTGCGATGCAAATAGCCGCTAATCGTCCGCAAGTTATTAGTGCTGAGCAGGTGAGTAAAGAAGCGCTCGCTGTTGAACGCGAAGTATTTATGGCGCAAGCCCGTGAAAGTGGCAAGCCAGAAGAAATCATTGAAAAAATGATTGCTGGTCGTTTAAGTAAATTTGTGGAAGAAGTAAGTTTAACTGGTCAACCATTTGTTAAAGATCCTTCTATTAAAGTCGCAGATTTATTAAAAAAACATAATGCTAGCGTTGAAAAATTCTTATACTTTCAAGTAGGCGAAGGTATTGAAAAGAAAGAAGATAATTTCGTAGCGGAAGTTATGGCTCAGGTTAAGCAATAATGTCCAAACATAATTTAACTTATCGCCGAATTTTATTAAAATATAGCGGTGAAGTTTTATGTGGTACAGCGCCATTTGGTATTGATCCAAAGGCGCTAAATTCAGTTGTTGATTCAGTTGCGCATTTGCGTTCGTTAGGTGTTGAAATTGCTATTGTCCTTGGTGGCGGCAATTTTTTTCGTGGTAAAAATTTATTGTCATCTGGGTTCGATCAAGCCAAAGCCGACCAAATGGGGATGTGTGCTACGGTAATGAATGCAATCGCCCTGGAAGAGTCATTAAGAAAAAATAATGTTGCAGCTTCCATTTTCTCGGCTTTGCCAATTACCAGCATGGTTAAGAATTATAATATTTTGCAAGCACGAGACGCAATTTCTAACGGAGAAGTGGTTATTTGTGCTGGAGGGACAGGCTCGCCATTTTTTACAACTGACTCAGCCGCAGCATTAAGAGCAATAGAATTAAATGCTAATATTGTAATTAAAGCTACTAAAGTAGATGGTATTTATTCTGATGATCCTATAAAAAATCCGCAGGCTAAACGCTATGACTACTTAAGCTTTGATGAAGTTATTCAGAATAAATTAGCAGTTATGGACAACACTGCCATTTGTTTGTGTCAAGCAAACAATATGCCGATACGAGTTTTTAATATGAATGATGCAGCAGCATTAGAGCGTATAGTGCTTGGTGAACATATAGGTACTTTTGTTGGAGAAAAAAATGTTAGCAGAGATTAAACAACAAGTTGAAAAAAAAATGCAAAAGGCGGTTGAGGTTTTGGCCACTGAAATGTCTAAAATAAGAACAGGAAGAGCTAATGCATCGTTGTTAGATCATGTCACACTCGATTACTATGGATCGCCAACCCCTTTATCGCAAGTGGCTAATATCAGCACAGGTGATGCGCGAACAATATTAGTTACGCCCTGGGAAAAAAACATGATCCCGGCAATTGAAAAAGCTATTTTAACATCTGACCTCGGTTTAAATCCTGTTACTGTTGGTCATGTTGTGAGAGTACCACTACCAGCATTAAACGAAGAGCGCCGTAAAGAGCTTATCAAAGTAGTTAAAGCAGAGGCTGAGTCTGGTAGAATCGCTATTCGTAATGTTAGGCGCGATGCCAATGGCCAATTAAAAGATTTGGTTAAAGCTAAAACTATTTCTGAAGATGATGAACGTCGTGGTAATGAAATTATTCAAAAGCTTACCGATCAATATATTGCTGCTATTGATAACGAATTGGCTGAGAAAGAAAAAGAACTTATTACTCTGTAAAAAGCGCTAATAGCGCTTTTTACATCTTTCTGGTTAATGTTGTAATACAAACCCAGATGGCACTATGGTATCACCATATAATTCGTTGCAATCATATTCTCTTGATTATAAAGCTGATACATAGCTGTTGCAATTCCAGCAAGAATAAGGATTGCTGCAAGCACTAAGCCACCCGTTGCAAAGCTAGTAACTATTCCCGCAAGGATCTGGGCAAGAAATATTGCCCACAATCACGTCACAGTTATCGCCTTCCCAGGCTGTTCTGTGACAAAATTTTAACATAAATTGATAGAGATTTTATATCTTAACTTCTCTTAAAATTGGTTTGAAATTCTCGCCCGCTTCATACTATCGTTCATTGGGGCATTACAGGCATTTATTGGTTGATGCATTATATGAAAAATTGAGGCAGAGTTGCATGGGGCATTTTTAGAAAGATTTCATTCTGGACTAAAAGCAGTATTACGTGCTGTATTTCCAAATTCCCAGGTTAGAAAATATGTCAAGGGCTGCTATGCCCACCCAATAATAGAATCCTTAGATAATAAGCGCTTGTAGCGCTTTTTTCATCTTTGTGAGAAATAGTTTGTAGCTTTGAATGAAGTGTTTTTCTATAGTTCCAACCATACCATATTGCGGATACCATACTAAGCTTTTTAAATAATGATGGTTACGCATTACTTCGATTAAATAATCACTATGAATGTCTTTGATGGTAAACAATAACCAATTGCCTTGTTGCTCTATTATTAACGGTTGCTGCCGAAATACTTCCTTTAGAGTTTGGGTAAAATAGGGTACTTCGTGAAGCGTGGTAAGGTTTAGTGCTAATATCCCGCCAACCTCAAGACGTTGGTACACAGCCTCAAAAAAGTCTTTACCTCTGCAAGAGCTGGGAAAGCCAAGATTATCACCCAAATCAATAATAATATGCTGGAATGATTCAGTTGTTTTAGTAATAAATTGGTTTGCGCATGAACAATGTAGTTGTATCAGTTCATCAGGGTGAAAATAGAAAAATTTTTCCGCAATCTCAATCATATCTGGCATAATTTCAACAATAAAAAGTTGGTGCATGTTATTTCTTAAATGAGGCACAGCACTTCCTGCGCCAAGCCCCATTAAACAGGTCTTGCCAGCCAACTGTTTCTGAAAAAAGATTAGTGTTTGCAGGTATGGTATGATTATTTTTTTTTGGTTATTTTTATCCATAATGCTTTGAACAAAGCGCTTGTCGAACATTATCCAGCGAAAGCGTTGGTTCTCGTATACATGAATATTATTTGGACTTTTATAAATGCATTTATGTTTTTTGATGCACTTTTGCCAATTGTTCAAATAAATAATCCCTATTAAATTATTTATGCTAGAGATGTTAGGTCTTGCAGTCAAGCATTGATTAGAACGGATTATTTTTATTGGCAAGTACCGGGTTATAGCAATATTGCCAAAGTGAACTTTGTGGCGCTAGTTGACTATAAAATGCAAATTGTTTCATAATAAAATTTTCCAGTAAAAAAGGAAAATGTATGCTTTGTGTTGATGTCGATGGTATTAAGAAATTAATCGCTGAGATGCAGCTCTTAAATTTTATTCATTTACTAGTAGAGTATATTCGTGAAGATTTGGCTAATTGGCCTGACTTTACGAAAAAGGCCAGGATTAGTTTTTATTTGCCTGAGGGCATATTGGAATTGATGCCAATTGTCAGTCGAGATTTTTTTGCTAATAAGTTAGTTTGTACACATCCGAATAACTATAAGTTACGTAAATATGGCGTTATGGGGCTTGGACTATGGATTGATACCCATAGTGGCGAACCATTAATGCTTACCGAGATGACTTTTTTAACCGCCCTAAGAACAGCAGCGGTTTCAGTGTTAGCAAGTTTGGCGATGGGGCCAATTCATGCACACAAACTCGCAATTATTGGCTGTGGTTCGCAAAGTCATTTTCAAGTGCTTGCTCATCATATATTTTTTAAGTTAACTGAAGTCAACTGCTTTGATATTAAAGAAAGTGCGATGCAGTCACTTATCAAAGAAATGGCAAGTTTTGGGATTAAAGTTAAGGCTTGTGCTTCAGCCGCTCAGGCCGCAAAAAATGCCGATATTATTACTACGGCAACTAATTCATTACGCTTACATCCGGTCTTAGAAGCATCTATTCTCCATCCGCAATTACATATCAATGCTATTGGCGGCGATGCTCCGGGCTATAGTGAATTAGATCCAAATATATTGCATCAAGTTGATAGAATTGGTGTTGAATATTTGCCGCAAACTTTGCATGAGGGAGAGATTCAACAACTACCTTTTAACTTAATTCAATCGAAAACATGTGAGCTTTGGCAAATAGTTAATGGTGCAGTCAAGGGCAGGGTGCGTGATGATGAAATCACCTTGTTTGATAGTGTGGGCTTTGCTTTATTTGATTACTCGGTGCTAAGAATGATCTATGATCTTACTAGTAAATACGATTTTTGCTATGATTTACCGATAATTCCGAGTTTTGATAATAGTAAAAGTTTATTTCAACAATTAGTCGATAGAAAAAAATGAAAATAAACACGATAGGTTGGGCGGTTGGTTTTGCAGCTAATGATGTAAATACTGCTCTAGGGCCATGGTATTGGTATTATCACCCGGAGTTATTGAGTAAACATATTAAGCTGCAGTGGCAAAATATTATTTACTGTAGTTCTGAGTTTTCTGGTTTGCAAGTTGCCGAATCATTGACAGAGGCTCTAGGAAAGCTTGCCCATAGCGTTGCGAACAATTTACAAGAGAGACCGCTATTAATTTTAGGTGGCGACCATACTATTGCGATGGGAACATGGCCAGAAATACAACAAAAGTACGCTAATTTGGGTTTAATCTGGGTTGATGCGCATCTAGACTCGCACACTCCTGACAGCTCACAATCTAAAAATTTTCATGGTATGTCTTTAGCTAGGCTCTTAGGGGTATGGGGTGGGGAGGCAGTTTTTAAGCCGAATCAAGTTTGTGTTATTGGCGCAAGAAGTTATGAGTCGGCAGAATATGAGCTATTACAGCAGCTTGGGGTGAAAATCATCATGATGGAGGAGATTAGAGGTAAAAATGTACAATTTTATTTGCAAGAAGCCTTAGATTACCTTAAGATTAGCTGTGCCCATTTAGGCTTAAGTATTGATTTAGATGCGTTTGATCCTCTTGACTGTCCCGGGGTTGGTTGCCCAGAGCAAAATGGCATTAAACCGCAAGATTTTTTTGATTTTTTTAAAAAAACCTTATGGCGAGATTGGGTGGCGATTGAAGTAGTGGAATTTAATCCAATCTTAGACAAACAGCAAAAAACAGCCAAGTGGTTGGCCGAATTTTTAGATAGTATGTATAATTATGAATGATATAATCGATAATTCTTGGCAAGCTAGTTTTAGCGCCGCTTATAACATGCTAAGAACTGATTTTAAGCAATATTTAGCTAACAACAATTATCTCCCAGAGCGCAATAGACTATTTGCGGCGTTACAAATCCCTAGGCAAAGGGTAAAATTTATATTGGTAGGAGAGTCACCTTATCCACGCGCGCAATCAGCTAATGGCATGGCTTTTTGGGACGCAGATGTTGGTAATCTTTGGGCGGCATCTGGTTTATCAACGGCTGTAAATCGAGCCACATCGTTAAGAAACATCATTAAAATGCTGTTAAATGCTGCTGGATTAATTAACAAGCCTTATACGCAGGATGCTATAGCTTTATTATGCAAAAAAAATCTTATTCAAACTATTGATGAGTTATTTGCGAATATGTTGGCTAGAGGGTTTTTATTAATCAATGCTAGTATGACGTGGTCATCTAATCAGACTAAAGCTTGGCATGCCAAACATTGGCAACCATTTATAAATAGTTTACTATTGGATATAGTTGCAAATAATCCAGAAGTGAAAATTATTTTATTAGGGAAAATTGCCGCACATCTTAACTTTTTGCCAAGTCAGAATTGCCTGATAGCTGAACACCCATATGTATTGAGTTTTATTGAAAATCCAGAGATTATTAATTTTTTTGCACCACTAAATTTATTGCGAGCTAAAAATGTCAAACCCATTTAACGAACTTGCTCATCAATGGTGGGACTGTAATGGCCCATTTAAGACTTTACACGATATTAACCATTGTCGCTTAAATTTTATTGAACAGTACGTGTCATGTAAAAACAAGCAAATCCTTGATTTAGGCTGTGGCGGTGGCATTCTCACTGAATCATTAGCAAGACTTGGTGGTCATGTAACTGGAATTGATATAGAGGCCAATTTAATTGAAGTTGCTAAACTCCATGCTAGAGCCGAGCAGTTACAAATTGACTATGTAAATATTGCAGTAGAACAATACGCAGAAAAACAGTTTGATATTATTGTGTGTATGGAAATGCTTGAGCATGTAAAATCGCCTATGGCTATCATTAAAGAGTGTCGCCGCTTATTAAAGCCTACAGGAGTAATGTTTTTGTCTACAATAAATCGCACCATCAAAGCTTATTTTGAATTAATTTTAATGGGCGAATATGTTTTGCGCTTGCTGCCAAGACAAACACATGATTATCAGCAATTTATTCAACCAAGTGAATTAGATGACTACTTGCGTATGAATCAATTGCGCATCACGCATTTGCGTGGCATGGGCTATAATCCTCTCAACAGAACCGCTTTCTTAAGAGATAATGTGGATGTTAATTATTTGTTAATGGCTTCTGCTCTTTAACAGCATGTTTTTGGGTGTAACGTTGTAATGCATATTTGGCTTGTTCTGGAGTAACAACATCTACTTCGTTCCCGTCCAAATCTATCCTGGCCACATGTTCTTGTTGGCACACAAGATAGCTGTGTGAATTACTATAGTGTTTGATAGCCATTTTAATATCATCTTTGCTAACCTCAGGATATTTTAAGCAATTATGAAAAGCATAAATATCGTCCAGGATGCCAATTTTGAGCGGTTTGATTTCTTTGGTCTTTTTGGAAAAAGCGTTAGGGAAATAAGCTATTAACCAGTCTAAGGTATGAATGTAATCTGATTTTTTGAATGTTTGCACCACTTTTACTCTTAAAAATAACTTTTGTTAAAGTCTAACAAGCTTTCATCACTATCACAATACTTTAAAATGTTAAAACTCTTTAGTTGGTTCTGTGCAGGTTTATTTGTTATCAATTTCTTTCAAAATACCATTGATAAATGTTAGTTGATAAGCTGGGCTATAGTCATCAAATTTATAAATCCATATCTCGGGATTTTCTTCTTTTGGTACCGGGATGCGTAAAAAAGTGTTATCTATAGAGTCTGGCGTGCCGCATTGTTTTAAAATGCTTTGATATGAGTCGCCTGCATTAATTGCGCTGCCATTGCTATAGCTTTGGTTGCCACCAAATTTAGTGCTGCCCCCGGCATACTGACAAGCGTTGGTGCCTGCAACCTTAACGCCGTTGAGCGTAATGGTTTTGGCCTTACCATCGACAATATCAACTATTACATTACCATTGTTAGAATAACTAGGAAGACTAAAAATATCATAAACTTTTGTTAAGTCGTGGTAATAAACAGGCCCTTTGTATAAATTATTATAGCTAAGGCGCGTTACTGGAACTTTTTTTCCGATAGCATCCCCTTTGACTACGGACTGTGGTGATCCGCAGCTTTCGAGCACATGGGCGCTAGTCATGCCAACTTGAATGAAATCATTTTTTTTTGAGCAATAGAAGCCATTGCCAGCTAAGACATTAAGAGGTAAAAAACTTATTAAGACAAAACATTGTTTTAACATTATGCAATCTCTATAGATATATATAAATAATATATATCTTATTGGCTAGATTTCAAGGTGATTTTTTTGGATAATAGGCCCTTAAGTGTTTTTTTAATCAGAAGGAAATCGCTATGCGCCCGAGTAAACGACAGTCCAACCAACTCAGAACTATTGAAATTCAACGCAATTACACCCCTTACGCTGAGGGTTCAGTATTAATTTCATATGGTAATACTAAGGTACTATGTTCTGCCAGCGTCACTGATGGGGTGCCAAGATTCTTAAAAGGGAAAAACCAAGGATGGATTACTGCTGAGTATGGAATGCTGCCACGAGCTACTCACTCTAGAACAGAACGAGAGTCGATAAGAGGCAAACAGGGCGGGCGTACCATGGAAATTCAGCGCCTGATTGGGCGTTCCTTACGTGCTTGTGTGGATTTGAAATATTTAGGTGAAAATACGATTGCTATTGATTGTGATGTTATTGTCGCTGATGGCGGCACCAGAACCGCAGCTATAACTGGCGCTTGTATTGCTTTGCATGATGCTATTAATTGGATGCATGCTAATGAAAAAATTAGAAAAAAACCCAATTTTACTTGGATTGCGGCAGTATCAGCAGGCATTTATCGTGAGCAGGTTGTTTTAGATCTAGATTACGCTGAGGATGTGGTAGCGCAAACCGATATGAATATTATCATGAATGAAAAGGGAGGGTTTATTGAATTGCAAGGTACTGCCGAAGATGGTAGTTTTGATAATGACCATCTGCAACAGATGTTAGCGCTAGCTGGAGCTGGTATAAATGAAATCATTGCCAAGCAAAAAGCTGCTGTGCAAAATGATTGATAATGTGACCGTAGTTGCGGTCACTAAAATGCAGAGATGTGCAGCTATACAACAAGTATACGCTGCCGGCTATCGTGATTTTGGAGAAAATTATTTAAGTGAAGCGCTGCCGAAAATTAACACACTTAAAGATTTAGATTGCACCTGGCATTATATTGGTAACATTCAAAGTAATAAATGTAAAAATCTAGCACAGTATTTTGATGTTGTGCAAACAGTATCTTCCGTAAAAATTCTGCAAGAGCTCAATAAATGGAACCAGTTTTTTAATAAGTCACAACAAATATTAATACAAATTAAATTGCTCCCTGATGCTAATAAGGGTGGTTGTTCTTGTGATGAAAGCATTGCTTTGCTAGAAATGATGTCTAGTTTGCCGTATTTACGCCTACGCGGATTTATGACAATATTACCGTTAGGCATATCAGAAGAGCAACAGTATCAAGCATTCCTGAAGTTAAAAAACTTTTTGGATGAGTGTAATCAAAATTATCATTTAGACATGTGTACTCTGTCTATGGGGATGAGTGATGACTATCAGCAAGCAATTAAAGCTGGTAGCAATATGATTAGATTAGGGCGCGCAATTTTTGGGGAACACCGTGAAAATTAGAATGATTGGTTATGGTCGCTTAGCTAAGGCCATGGCTGAACAAATAGCTAAAAAACACCAGTTAATCGTTTCTTCACCAAGTTTAACCAATGGAACTCTACCTAGTGGTATTGCAACTAGGTCTGCTAATACTGCTGATTTGATTAATGTTGACATGGTAATTCTGGCGGTTAAGCCGCAGTTAATTGCGACAATACTGACAGAAATTACTCCGCATTTGCCCACCACAACTGTAATTATTTCTTTAGCCGCCGGAGTTGATCTACAACTGCTGCAGCAATTAGCACCTCAGCATAAGTTCATGGTCCGCGCTATGCCAAATATTAATGCCCAGGTTCAGGCTTCGATGACTTTGCTTTTACAAGAAGCTAATGTTGCACAGCATGTCACTCAGATGGTTGAACAACTTTTTTTAACCCTTGGTACTATTGCCTGGCTAGAGAACGATAAACAAATGGATATTGCCACTATATTTGCTGGCAGCGGACCAGCTTTTGCCTGTTATTTTATGCAGGCATGCGCCAAGATGGCGACTTCATTAGGTTTAGATGCGGATTTAAGCAACAAATTAATCTTGAATACTTTTGCTGGCTCTGTAGAGTTAGCTGCGACTAAGAACTTATCTTTTGCAGATATCATAACCCAAGTAGCTTCTCCAAATGGTATAACAGCAGCCGCGCTTGCGCGCCTAGATATGCTCGAAGTGCAACAAAGAATTGAGCAAGGCCTTTTAGCCGCTTGGCAGAGATTACTTTAATTGTTAACGGCTGAGCAAAAGCAAGTATAAATAGCGCAAGCACCAGCTGCTATAGGCGCGAATTTTTGTAAGAAAAAGCGATATCCAACGTGTCTTCCAAAGCTCGAGAATACGAAGTCAGCAGAATATGAGCGATGGAGGCCATGGGGTTGGAAACCTTAGTCTGAATGAAAGGCGGTTATGTATATTTGCTCGCCATTATGGATTGGTATAGTTGCTATGTGGTTCAATGGTCTGTTTCACTAACGCTTGAAAATGAGAAATGCCTTATTGCAAGGACAATGTCATATCTTTAACACGGAACTAGAGTCTCCAATAATTGGCTACAAACTCTGAAATCTCATGCGCGTCACGAGGCTTGCTTTATCATGCTGCTTGAAATAGCTAGGGCATGATGAACCTATGTTAATTACCCATCGATGGCAGCAAAGGGTAGTTTTTGAGTTTCTGATGCCGCGTAATAATTTCTCTTTTTGATTGGGCTATTATGCTATAAGAATGGCTCTTAAACATACTTTTTTTCGTCCAAAAATCCGCGCCTATATCACTTAGCGTCTCAAAAAAATGAAGCTATTAAATTGTTATTTTGCATTCAGGAAAATATTGGTTAAATTGTATCAACGTTAGCTACTTTACAAAGCAATATTTTTTGATCTATAATAATACATATAGTTTAATCATTGGGATAAAGATTGTTATGAGCGCGAAAAAACTTGAGTTTAAATCTAAGAGTCAAAAAACATTGAATGCATAT
>Ga0214917_10006265_pt1 | contig 12415 bp, 16 predicted proteins | sample LL_1208_BB_MetaG_FD_177983 | JGI IMG/M metagenome (GOLD analysis project Ga0214917, IMG submission 177983) | Freshwater microbial communities from Lake Lanier, Atlanta, Georgia, United States - LL_1208_BB | ecosystem: Environmental > Aquatic > Freshwater > Lake | place: USA: Georgia | collected...
GCCGATTTTTCCAAGCACTGAGATTGGTGAAATCGTTGATTTTTCAGGCGGCAAAACGCCCGTGGAAGTGCTCGCAAGGCGACTACCGAATGGGCTTTATCGCTTCCCGCCAGCAACAAGTTACGCTTTGCTTGGTCGCGTTTTCAATGACAACGGCACTTATCGTTATTTATCGGAGCTTGGCAGCGAACTCAAGATTTTTTACGACATCAACTATGGGGTTTGTTTTGCAGAGCAGATCGCCTACTGGTTAACCGCAAATCCCCCGGTTGGCTTTTTTGGGCTTGATCCGGTCACCAAGGTCATGGGGCAATTGCTTGAGCGCTTCGACAAAACCGGATCAAGCGGCAGTGCATGGCAAGCCATGGGTGTTCAAGTGCTATTGCGCGATGCCGCGACAAAGTTTATTCAGCGCTCAGGGCTTAATGACATCAATGCGCTTGGTGATCCTGAAATTGATGCTGATGGGCAAGAACAGCCTTTTTTCATTGAAGGTTATGCGCAGGGTGAGGGATTTACTTACGCTTATTTATTTTATGAAAATGGCACTTGGGTTTTTCGCACGATTGGACAAGCAACGGGCTTCAAAGCCTTTTTACAAGACTTTGGCCCCGTGTTACGGGTGTTGTCGATAGGGCTTGCCGTGTACGGGATTGGCGCGGCACTGGCAAGCATTTCAAGCAGCGGCGCAACCTTCCTGAATGTTGCGCAATTAACGGCATCCGTTGATAATTTGCCGGGGGTGGATCTTGGTGTTGTCGGTGACGTTGCAAAAGGTGTTACGGGCGGCATCAATCTTGCCGAGGGCATAGGAGCGAATATGTTTCAATTTGAGGACTTTAATCTCGACGACATTGCCGTTGTCGATTCAGGCGTTTTTGAAGTTGATCTAAGCCTTGATGACATCGGCGCGAATGTGATTGATTTCGACCCGTCAATTTTTGTTGACGTTGGCATTGAAGCGACCGATTTGTTGCCCGATGCTTTTGGCAACATTTTCACCGTGACGGGCGAAGCGGTCAGCCTGGATCCCGAGACTTATGTCAAAACGATTTACATCGATGAAGGCGGGAACTATCGAGATTTCACCAATGAAGTGGTGATGAGCCAAGCTGAAGCGGATGCTGCGTTCAATGAGCGCGGGCTTGATGAAGATGTTTCAAACGCGCTTGCTGAAAAAGTGAGAGGCTTAAGCGGTTCGACGTTCGTTGCAACGCCTGGAAGCGCAAACCGGCCCGATGGCACTCCTGCGCCCGCTGCGCAAGGTGAGCGTCCATTTTTTCAGGTGTTAAGCCAAGAGGTGATGGGATGGTTCAAAACCATCACCAGTTACAGCCTTGCCAAAGATCAGTTGGAAAAAACCGGACGGTATACGCCGCCTTATGCAACCAACCCCAACGGAACGCCTTATAGTCAAGTGCCAGGGGTGCCGGTTCGCCGCAATGACGGTTCAGTGGTCACCAATAACGGAAACGGGACTCAAACCATTTTGTACCCTAACGGACAAACGCAAACGCTGCCGACGAACTTGAACCCTGCGCAAATCAGTGGCGGGCAATTCGGTGGTGCGTTGATCCCCGGTGTTTCAAATCAAACTTTATTGATCGCAGGCGTGGGCCTTGTCGCGGTCGCATTACTTGCTCGGAGGAAATGATGCTTGGATCTTATGAGAGTGAAGTTGACGCAGGCACGGTGCCTGAAGGCATGACCCGTGAGCAATGGATGGCTTTTGGCACTTTTGCACCCAATGCCACACAAATCATTGCGCAAAACCAAACGCCGGGCGAGTCCTGGGTTGATACAGCGCAGAAAGTCCTCACGGGTCTTGTTATGACTGAGCAGCAGCGCCAGCTCATGCAGCTCAACATCGAACGCGCTCGCCAGGGCTTGCCCCCGATTGACATCAATCGTTATACCGGTGTCGGTGTCAATGTGGGCCTGAGCCAGGGGACGCAGCAATTGGTGCTTTATCTTGCGCTCGGCGCAGGCGCACTGATTTTGCTCAACAGCTTGATGAAAAGGTGAGTTTATGTATTTGCCAGCCAACACGCCGCCCTTATCACCAAGTGATGTTTATGGGGGATACACAACGCCTGGGCTAAGTGGACTTGGCGCAGTGACCGATGCACAAATTGCCGCCTGGGTTCAATCGCGCCTGATGGCTAAGGATGCCCCTGAAGTGAAAGCGCGTGATCTTGTTGCTTTTATGAAAACCCAAGGCTTAACGCCTGAGCGTGTTGCAAAAGCAACCGGTTACCCCCTGCAAAACGTCAATGAAGCGATTGCCTTAGCAGGCCCAACCGGGGGCGGTCTTGGGCCTTTGTTGCTAGCAGTCGGCGCTTATTATTTACTCGGTGCTTAAATGCCTGCTTTAGACCGCGAAGCAATCCTTGACATCGGGCTGCAAATGCTCGAAGGAGGCGCAAGCCTCGATCAAGTGATTGCGGCAGCGGCAGAATATGGCGTTAATCTTTACGACGTTTATTATGCCGACCCAGGCACAAGTTTTTCTTATGTTGAGCCTGAGCCGGTCTACGTTGCGCCCGAACCGGTCTACGTTGAGCCTGAGCCGGTCTACGTTGCGCCTGAGCCGGTTTACGTTGAGCCTGAGCCGATCTACGTTGCGCCGGTTGCTCAAGATCGTTACACGCCTGAGCAATACGCAGCGGCGGGCGACTTTATTGCCGCAAACATCGATAAGCCTGAAGTCATTATTCAAGCCGTTGCCGAGCTTGGATTGACGGTTGAGGAAGTCACCAAAGCCGCGCAAACGGTTGACGCAAATGTTACTGTTGAACAAGTTGAGACTTACTTGGCGCAAGAAGTTATGCCCGAGCCTGAGCCGATCTACGTTGAGCCTGAGCCGATCTATGTGAAACCTGGAGATATCGCAATGCCAACTTACACGCAAGAGCAATACGAGGCGGCGGGGCAGTTCATTGTTGACAATTTGAACAACCCTGAATTGATTGCGCAAACCGCTGCTAATCTTGGTTTATCGATTGAGGAAATCACGCTTGCTGCGCAAACCGTTGATGCAACCATCACGGTCGATGCGGTTGAAAATTACTTTCAAGATAATGATGTCATTTTTGATAAGCCTTTTGTGGGTGGCATCTATGCTTTTGAAACCGCTGCCGAACGCGATGCTTACCTTCAAAGCGGCGACCCGAATTTGACGGTATTTTATGAAGCGGCGGGGATCAGTGCGCCTGCGCAAGTTACGCAGCCCGTTATTGCGCCCGTTTTGCCGGTTGCGCCTGTTGTGCCGGTTCAAATCACGCAACCGCCGAAGCCTGGGCCTTTTGTTAATGTTATGCCTGTTGTCCCGCCTGCGCCCGTTGTTAAACCCGTGCCTGTTATACCTGCGCCGGTGAATGTTTTGGTGCCGCCTGCCAATGAAGCTGCGCCCGCTGCGCCCGCTGCGCCCGCTGCGCCCGCTGCGGGCAACTTGTTGCCGATTGCAGCAATTGCCGCTTACCTTTTGCTTGGGAGTTGATCGCCATGAATTACAAATGCCCTTACATGAATGATTTGGGTGGGATCGGTCAGCCGATGAACCCATTTGTTGACGCTGCGCTGCGTTTTGGCCCGACAAGGGTTGCGGCTGATCCCGATGCGGGTTATGCCCTGACACCCCAAAGCGGTTTAGCCGGAAAGCATTTTGAGAGGCACTTTTTTGAGCCTGGAGTGTGGGACTTGTCTGGTCGGCATTTTGAGAGGCACTTTTTTGAGCCTGGAGTGTGGGACTTGTCTGGTCGGCATTTTGAACGAAACTATTTCGAGCCTCATGCATACGCCCAACTGTACGGTTGGCGCGATGCGCTTGACGTTTTCACTGCTGCTAGTTTTCTTTTTCCCGAGTAAGCCATGGCGAGCGGCGAATTTACGATTGATGATGCGGAAACCGCGCAGCCGGTTCAATCGAGCTACTTCCGCGACAAAGCGCTTGAGTTTCAGCAAGTCATCAATGCGCTTGATGCAACCGCCAGGGAAGTCGATATGCTGATTGCCGCATTGCCTGAAGGTGCAATGCTCGATGAGCTGTTGATCCAGTTCGATGCGCTGCAAAGTAAAAAAGGGCAGATCAAACTGGTTGCCGAAGCGGTGAATTTTGCAGCGAATGGACTGAATCAAGTCGGCGCAAACCTTCCAACGATTCAATGGCCCCCGACCCTGGGCGCTGCGCCCCTGGTGATCGCAGGCGCGGGCGCTGCTGCGATTGCCGCTGCTGCTGCGATCATCATTTGGGGCAAGGCTTGGATTGATGGCATCAATCAGCGCTTGCGCGATAAGCAGCTCATGGAGTCAGTGCCGGAATCGCAGCGCGGTGCGGTTGCTGATGCGATCATGAAAACGGAAGCTGCAAAAGCGCAAGCTGATGCAAGCCCGATTGGTGCCGTTGCGGGCATTGTCAAATGGATCGCTATCGGTGCGGTTGCGTTTTTTGCGTATCAAGCCTTTCAGCAATATTCGGGCAATAGAGCGCTTGAGGATTGAGGTAAGCCAACCATGCCAACCGCTCGCAGCGCTATATCGTCACGCGTAACGGTTCAAAACCCACGCCCGCGCAAGTATGCGAGCGCAGCCGAGCGGCAAAAAGCATTGCGCGAGCGCTTCCCAACGCTTTGCGTTCGCGTCGAGCAAGAGCAAGCCGATTTTATGAAGCGTATCGCCGATGAGCAGGGACGCACCTTGCAAGATGTTCATCTTGCTTTTATAAAGTACGCTAACGGGCGCGGCAATTTGTGGCTAACGCAGGGCTTGAAAGGTTTTGCACCGCTGCCCCGATTTGAGGAAACCCCAAAGGAAAACCCCATGAAACGCAAACCAACCCCGGCGCAGATCGCAGCCCGCGAGCGCTTTGCTGAAATGGCGCGAAGCGGCGCGTTCAAGCGCAGCAAGGGCAAGCGCAAGAAAAACCCGCTTACTTATGGACTCGACGGGGTTGTGAACATTACCGACACTTACGAGCGCAGCGTCGCATCATCCCGAGGGCTTGCCGAGCATTACGCCAACCAATTAAGGATGCGTGGACGCGACGATATTGTTTACGTTGTTTTTGGGATTACGCCCGAAGCTAAAACGCAAGCGGGGCGCTTGCGAAATGGGGTCACGATTACGCTTAACCCGCGTGACTACGAGATTGCTTACGCTTTTCATCCAACCCGAGGCGAGATTAGCCGCGAATTAAAAACGCAGCGCGATGCTGAACGGCGAGCTTATACGCGCCAGGGGATGACCTTAAAGCGCAACCCCGCGAAGAAAACCGTCAGTCAGAAAATCTCGCAATTGACCCGCGAGGGCTACCCGCAAAAGCAGGCTGTTGCGATTGCGTTGAGTGAGCAGCGGGCGGGCAAGGTGAAGCGGAATCCGATCAGCGATGTTGCTCAAATCATCTATCAGCAACTTGGAGCTAACCGTTTTGCAGCAATGACGGGTTCAAAAAATTTTGTTGCGGGCGATGACTATTTGATGTTTTCGATCCCGAAAAATGCTTCGCCTTTTAACAAAGTGCGCATTACGCTTACGCCAAATGACACCTACAACATGGAATTTTTGAAGGTCGGAAGGCTTGGTGACGTTAGCAAAACAAAAGTGTATGAGGATGTTTATGCGGATCAGTTGCAAGAGCTGTTTCGAGGGCTAACCGGCATGGAAACAAGCCTCGGGACGATGGGCAGGCGCATCAACCCCCGAGCTTCCAACCCGATCATCTTGGTCAGTGACAAGCCGATCAAGACAAGGCGCAAGAGCAACCCGACGGGTCGCCCCTACACCTTGAAACAACTTATTAGAAAAGACTTTAAGCCCGGCATGACGGTTTATCAGGTGCAATATCGAAAGCCAGGAATGCAATCTTTTGAACCATGGTCAACAGTTATGGATCTTGAAGTCGCAAAAGATACTGCAAGACGTTTAGCCGATGGTTATCGTGATCTTGGTTGGACATGGAAAGTTGAATCAATTGAAGTTCAAAGCGAATGACCCTCAAGCGCCCCGTCACCCTCAAACAAGCCAAAGCCTTTCCCGCGAGCGCGAAGCGCCGCAAGGCTTTTTGTTTGCGCATGACGGGCATGAAGAAAAAGCTCACCGGTGCTAAAAAAGCCCGTGATCCGAATAGCCGCATCAACAAAGCCCTTGCCGCCTGGGATTGTGATTTGCCGCCTATGTTGCCCAAAAAAGCCGTGAGCAAAAACATTCGCCCGAAAAACCCGGTGCCGCCCTCATCCAAGGCGGGCATGGTGAGCTTTGCTGACCGTGATGCGATTAGTCGCGCAGCCGATTTATATGAGCGCTTTAGCGGGCATGAAGCGGAGGCGATCGGCAAGGTGCGCGTGAACCCCATGCCCAAGGTCGGCGTTGCTATTGGCGAAGTTGACGGTATTCTTTACACTACGGTTCGAGATGGTGTACTTGAAAAGTACATCCACAAATTCAGAAAGGCTGACAAGCCGCTTTTTGTTGTCAGTCCCGATGGAAAGTCGCTTCATTTAGTAGGCGGGAACTATACGTTTACTGAAAGAGGCATTGTTGATGATTCAGACCCTACGAGGTGAATTTCATGGCTGAAATGTTACTAATCAACCCCCGCAGACGGCGAGCAAATCCGAAGCGCCGTCGTCGCAATCCCCTTGCAACTGTTGCGCGTCGTCGCCGCAACCCCTTGGCAGCGGTCGCTCGCCGCCGCAGACGCAACCCGATGCCGGTTTTGTCGCGTCGCAGACGCAATCCGATTGGCTTAGCGCGCAGGCGTGTCATGCGTCGCCGCAATCCGATCGGTGGCCGGATGGGTACCGGTATGCTCATGGCGGCAATCCGCGAGGCGTTTGTCGGCGGTGCCGGTGCGGTTGCGGTCGATCTTGCGATGGGCCAAATCAATCGCTATTTGCCCGCGTCGCTTAAAACCGTGCCGGGTACCATTGGCGCAGGCGATGCAGTCAAGGCTTTGATTACGGTGACGCTTGGGCATTTGCTTGCTCGCCCGACCCGTGGCTTGAGCCGCAAAATGGCGCTTGGTGCTTTGACCGTTCAATCGGCAAACATCATGAAAACCTTTGTGCCTGCGACCATGACCATGGGCTATGCTTCGCCTGCCCGGATTGTGCGCGGTTCAAACACTGTCGGTCCCAACATGGGCGCTTATACCCAGGGATCGCCTTTGCTGAACGCCTATACCCGTTCTAATGTAACGCCGTTGCTTTCTGCTAATCGCTCAAGTGCGATGAGTCGCGAGAGCAAGTACGTTTTCGCCCGTTAATTTGAAAAGGAACTAGACAATGGAACGTCTACCGACCGCAGCCGACTTTAACGCTCGGCGCGTTACAAACCCAAATCAGTCTGAAATCGTAAGACAACGATTTTATGATTATCAGTTGTACGCAACGGCTGGAACAACCCAGTTGACGTTTTTCTCTGCCCCCGTGGGCCAGGGTTTAACGACTGCCCTGGGAGGCACCGCTGGAACGGCTAAGACGCTTTGGGACACCAATCTTGAGCTGCCCAACACGCTGCCAAGTGGTAAAGCCTTCATGATTGAATCGATTGAAGTGCTGTTTTTTCCGGGTTCAGTGAACACGGCGAACACCTATACGATTGTGTCGCCTGCGCTTTTCAACGCAACCGCAGCCGCATCGGTGCAGAGTCAGCTTGCTGATGTCAATTCGTTTTATCAGTCGGGGATGCTTGAGCTGAATATTCTCAGCAAAAATTATCTGCGTGAAACGCCGATGATTGCCTTCCCGCCGAAGGCGAATTTCAATCTTGACGCTGCCCTTGCAAGCAACTCGGCAACGACAGCGCTTAATGGTGCGGTCAACATGCGTGCAGCCGGTCGCCCGTACTACCTGGAGCCGACTATTGCGCTGCAACCCGCAGTCAATTTCGAGGTGGTGATTCGTTACCCCGCCGCTGTTGCAACCCCTTCAGGCTTTAACGCCCGCGTTGGCGTGATCCTGGACGGTTACTTCATGCGCGCCTCGCAGTAATCGCAGCAAATCGGCGCTACTTCCCCGCGCCGCCAAGGGTTTTGCTCGCCTTCCCTCAAAAAAGGCGAGCGCGAATTTTTTAGGACGCTGCCATGCAAAGCGAAAGTTATTCGATTTCAGATATTGAGCAGTTCGCCTCGCGGTTTTATGGCGGGCGACCCTTGCTGTTGACGCCTTACGCGTACAACACCACGTTTACAACGCTCACGCAATCGACAAGCCAAACCAATACGGTGAACATCACGGCCAATGCCGATTTCATCATTTTGGGATTCCATCACCGCGCCGTTGTCGATACGACTGCGATTCAAACCGCGTCAAGCAAAAATTGTCCGTATGTGCGGATGCTGGTTACGGATTCAGGCACTAACGAGCAATTCACCAATTCGGCCATTGATCTTGAGAACTATTCGACCAATGCGAACATCATCAACTTGCTCGAATACCCTCGCATTGTGGCAGGGCGATCAACGCTCACGATTCAAGTGAGCAATTACGCAACCGCTGCTGCCGGGACGCTTGCCGTGCTCGATATTGTGCTCGCCGGTGTTTTAGTGCGTGCTTACACCAAGTAAAGGTTAATCATGGCCGATCAATTCCCGCCGGTCAGGTATTTATTCGATCGCCAAGCCTGGGGGCAACCGCAGTACTTGCCCCCAAGTGTCAACAATTTGCCGGTTCGCCCGGAACCGACCGCGCCCAATACAACGCAAACGCTTGCGCAAGATGGCGCGGTAAATATTCGAGAAAATTACCGATACGCCTCCGTTGTCACGGTGTCGCTAGGCGTTGGCACAACGTCGATCAAGTTTTTGGATGCGCCCATCGGCAAACGCAACTTTTTGGGTTTTCGCAATGCGTCAAGCGGCACGCAAACGCTTTACATTGAATTTAATGCGACCGCAACGACCGGCGCATGGCTTGCATTAACCGCGGGAACGATTGTTTTGTTTGATACCGTGGTACCGCAAGACGATCTTTATGTGATTGCCAGTGCAGCAAGCGCAACGCTTGCTTATGCGTATTCGACCTTTCCAGGCTAACCATGAACCGCACCGCAATTGCCGCCCTGGTGATTGCGGCGGTGCTTTTTTGGCCCAGGCGCAGCGCAGCCGAAACAGATCAGGCAACGGGCGACACCGCACCGATTCAGCCGCAAGCGCGGAATAACCCCGATGCAGTGCCGAGCGATTACCCGGATCAATATTTTCGAGTTGATAAGGTCACGGCTATGAACTTTCCGGTTGATGTCAATGCTTTTTTGTACATGATTCGATCAAGCGAACATCGTTTTCCGACCGATGTTGTGAACGGTGCTTGTTACAACATTTTTTATGGCGGCAAACGCTTCAATGATTTATCCGATCATCCGGTCATCACCGGCGAGCTTGCCCCGGTGCCGCTGCCCGATCAAATGTGCCGCGCAGCGGGCTTAAATCCGCCATGCTTTACAACAGCAGCGGGCGGTTATCAATTCATCCGACCAACATGGCAACGCTTGCGTGACCGTTTAGGGCTTGAAGATTTCAGCCCCGCAAGCCAGGATGCCGCCGCCGTTGAGCTGCTGCGCGAAGTGGGCGCTCTCGATCTGATTGAGCAAGGCGATATTGAAGGCGCAATGAAAAAAGCAAGTAAAGCATGGGCTTCGTTGCCAGGGAATCAGTACCAGCAAAACCCGCGAGCGCCGCAATTTGCATACGCCCGGTTTGCTGAAGGTCAAAGGCTTTACGCATGATTGTCGAAACCTTGATCGGCGCACTGGTGCCGGTTGCCGCCGAGTCAATCAAACAGTTGATTGTGCGCTGGACGGGCGGCGTTCGCCCCGCAACCGTGGATGAAACCATCCGATTGATGAAAGCCGAATCCGACCGCTTAACAGCGCTTGCAGCACTCGATCAGCCTGGGGGAACACCAAGCCAGTGGGTCATCGACTTGAGAGCTTCAGCGCGTTATATTGGCGCTTTGAGCGTGATCGCGGTCGGTATCGGGTCGCTTTATGTTGCCGAGCTGCCAGAGCTTGTGCGCATCACCGCCCTTGAAGCTGCGAACATCGCTTTTGGCTTTCTTTTTGGATCTCGCCTTGCGGCGAATTGGGGGAAGCGATGAGCTTTATCATTCAACCGAGCAGTGGCGGCACAAATGTGCAGACTTTTTCATCATCCGGCACTTGGAGCAAACCTTCATCTGCCACGATGGTCTTGGTCGAGCTAATGGGTGCAGGTGGCGGTGGTGGGTCAGGTCGAACAGGTGCAAATGGCACGACTAGAGGCGGCGGCGGCGGTGGGGGTGGTGGTGCGTATGCCTGGAAATTGTTCAAAGCGTCTGATTTAGCGGCGAGCTTGACTGTAACGATTGGCGCTGGTGGTACTGGTGGAGCTTCAGCGCCCAATGACACAAATGGCAATCCCGGCAATCCAGGAGGAACGACAAGTTTTGGTTCGTTACTTTCAAGTTATGGCGGTGGCGGTGGTGGTGGTGGAACCAATGGGGGCACCGCAACCGGGGGCGGCGGCGGTGGTACAGCAAGCAGTGGATCGGTCGGTGGTGGAACCGCTTCCGGAGGATCCCCTTTGGTAACAGGTACCCCGACAAGTCAATGGAGTGTCGGAAGCAATGCTGGAACAGGTGGAGGCAATGCCGGAAGCCCAAATTCGGCAGAATTTGGGGGTGGCGCTGGAGGCAATGGGCCAGCCGGTTCAGATGGTACGCCCGGAGCTTCCGCTTTATATGGCGCAGGAGGGGGTGGCGGTGGTGGAGGCATCAACTTCGTCAATGTATTCAACAACGCCGCTGCTGGTGGAACAACAAACTCATACACCACTGGTGGAGGCGGCGCGGCAGGGTTTAATGGTGTCCAACAAACAGCGATCGGAAGCATTGCGGGATCAGGAGGTGGTGGCAACGCTAATGGTTTACCAGGGGCCAGTGGGGGATTAGGCGGGGGTGGTGGCGGTGGTGGATCGGGCTATATCAATTTTGCTGGATCCGGCGCTGGTGGCACTGGTGGCAATGGTTTTGCACGAGTCACAAGTTGGTGAGGTTAAAGTGAGATATGCCATTATTGAAAATAATATCGTGAAAAATATAGCAATTGCCGATGAGGCTTTTGCGTTTTCACAAGGGTGGATCCTTTGCGAAGGTTTTGTTTCAATTGGTTGGGAATATGTTGATGGGACTTTCAAAAAGCCTTTGAAAACAGATATTGAGGAAACAACAGATTCAGTTCAAAGCTCAGTTTTAGGTGAAACATGAGCTTTTTAACAAGCGGATTGGTTGGAAAAACAACCGCAGATGGTGTTAATGGCATCACGGCGCTCGGCTATAACGCGCTCGATAAAATAACCTCAACCGGGGTGAATAACGTCGGTATTGGCACAAGAGCAGGCTTGAACATTTCAACCGGCACTGCCAACACCGCCGTCGGCTATGCCTCACTTGCCAATGTCACAACTGGATTAGGTTCAACCGCCGTCGGTTACACCGCTGGGTCACTCAATACCGCTAATCTTTTAACCGCAATCGGTTTCGCCGCTTGCGAATTGAATACAACCGGCGAAGGCAATACAGGCGTGGGATATCGCGCCATTCAAACCAATTCGACCGGGTTCTACAATACCGCTGTTGGCTTTGATGCGCTGCGCTTGGCAACCCTGGGCGGCAATACGGCTTTGGGTTATCAAGCAGGCAATAGCATCACAACTGGTTTTAATCTCACCTTGATCGGCTACACGGCAAGCCCGTCGTCAGCAACCGCTTTCAATGAAGTTACATTGGGCAACAATACCGTTGCAACGCTGCGCTGCCAAGTCACAACGATCACCAGCATAAGCGATGCGCGAGACAAAACAAACGTCAAACCGCTGCAAGCAGGGTTGTCATTCGTTGATTCGCTTAAACCCGTGCGCTTTACTTGGAACACGCGCGATGGCGCAAAAGTTGGCATCGATGACACCGGTTTCATAGCCCAAGATTTACAGCAAACGCAAATCGATCATGAGGTGATTCCGGGCTTGGTTTATGCAGAAAATCCCGAAAAACTCGAAGCGGGTTACGGTAAGTTGATTCCGATCTTGGTCAAAGCAATCCAAGAGCTGAACGAACAGGTACGCAGCCTGCAAGCTGCGCTCAATGCAAAATGAATTGGTTAGATCATTTGCGTAGCTCAGTGTGGCCTTTGCTTGAGCAATCCTACGATTTGCCGCAAGGCGTTTTAAGCGCTATTGCTACTGTTGAAACCGGCGGGCGTTTTGATCCCCGAGCGGTCAATGCAGCAAGTGGCGCGTCAGGCTTGTTTCAACTCACCCCGATCACGTTGGAACAGTTGCGCCTTGATACCGGTATCCGCTTTGATCCTTTCAGCCCAGGCGCAGCAAGTGCCGCAGCAGCGCTACTGCTAAGGAGACACTTGCGAACTTTTCAAGGTGACG
>Ga0214917_10006266_pt1 | contig 12415 bp, 6 predicted proteins | sample LL_1208_BB_MetaG_FD_177983 | JGI IMG/M metagenome (GOLD analysis project Ga0214917, IMG submission 177983) | Freshwater microbial communities from Lake Lanier, Atlanta, Georgia, United States - LL_1208_BB | ecosystem: Environmental > Aquatic > Freshwater > Lake | place: USA: Georgia | collected...
CCGCGTACGCCTCCCCCGCCTCCTTCCAATCTTTTTGATTCCGAAGCCAGTCACGGAGCTTGGCGAGGTTCGTTTCGTAGCTTTCCCGGGAATAACCGCCCCGGATCCCGATCGAGGCCACCACCCGCTGGGGCAGATTTTTCCGGCTGACGCCTTTGGGCAACTGGAGGTCGTTGCGTTGGGCCGAGGCCGGATCCAGATAAAACACCATCGACCCGGGCTTCATCCCCGCCTCCACGGGCACCGTCATGGGCACCTTGTTTTCGTTGATCGTCCGGAACAGTCGCATGAACAGGCCGTTGTTTTGCTGGAAGTATTCACCCGGGCTGGACGTGCTCAGAATCGTCCCGGCAGGCAGTGTTTTGATTTCGCAAAAACCCGCCGAAGTCATTGGATAAGCCGACTCGTAAGCCCGCGCGGCGCCTGGCATCAGCATAACGAGAGCAAGAAAGGCCATTGGCAGACGACTCATTCCGCCTGCCCTGGCTCCAGGACTTTGCCGCTGATCGGCCAGGGCAAGGGCCCTTCCAGCGGACGGTGCGCCTCCAGAAGTCCGGCAACCTCTTCCTTTCCGCGCGCATAACTCAAGCGAAGCATCTCCATTTTCGCATCCATATTGTCGATGTGATGGAGCAGGAACGCCTCCGGCGTCTTGGGTGCCACCGGCGAGCCAAATTCTTTCGTGCCGTGATGGGAGGCGATGAGATGCAGAAGATGATCCCGAAGTTCCTCGGAGACCGGTTTCAACTCGACCCAACTTTTTCCCTCCGCCGCCTCACCTTCGCGCCAGAGAGCGTTGGCCACCTCGATCCCCAGCGAAATGTGCCCGATCAGCTCCCCTCTCCGGCTGGGCACCGATCCAAAACCCTTTTCCCCCGTGTCGTTTTCCCAAAGCTTCCCCAAATCGTGGAAAATCACCCCCGCCGCGAGGAGATCGCCATCCACCTCCGGATACAGAGGCGCGAGGGTCTTGGCGACCTTCAACATCTGCGCCGTGTGGTCGAGCAGGCCACCCCGGCGGGCATGGTGGTTGCGCCGCGCCGCGGCGGCCCGCTTCCACTTCTCCGGGAATTTTTCAAACGCCCTCATACAGATCCAGCGCAACCGCGGATCTTTCATTCCCTTGGCCGCGGCCAGGCACTCCTGCCAACGCTGGTCCAACTGCTTCCGCCGCTCCTCCCCCCCGAGGAAAAACTCCTCCTCCTCGGCCGGTTTCAACTTTCGCGCCGCCGGCCCGTCCACATTCGGACCGTAATCGCTTGGCCCAAAAACCCCCGTCAACTCCAGACACTCCCCCACTTCCGCGCCGGAAAAATACTCGAAAGCGGGCGACCCTGAAAAAATGTTAAGGGAGACCCGTTCGCTCTCGTCAGCGAGATCCACACGAAGGAAAGGCTTTCCGTTGCGCGCCGTCTGCTCCCTTCTTCCGGCAAACTGGGCCCGCACGGTCCCCTTCGCCGGGGCGGTCAGCTTGAGAAAATCACGCAGGGTCATGCCATCGCCCCGCAAGCGCCGATCAGGAAATCTTGCCTTGGGAAGTTTCGTTCCCGTTTCTCACCACCAGCCAGACCAAGCCGCCCGCTACCGAAGCCGGAGCCGCCAGCATGAAAATCACGCTCCATCCAAACCCCAATCCGACCGAGTTCAGCTTGTCGGAAACCATCGCCGGCCCGCCGGCGTCATCTTTCTTCATGAAGCTGTCTTTGCAGGTCGGACAAGCCACCAGGGAGGAGGTTGCGATCGAGGCAATGACCAAGGCGGTAAAGAGCCAGCGCATTTCAGAATCTTAACGACCAGAAGATGGATTCGCAAGGTTGGTTGCCTCGACTCAGGCCCTTCCAGTCCCTACGCTGACCGCTTATGGACAAAGCTTTGGCCCAAAAGGTGATCGATCGCCTTTCCGCCGCCAAATCCCCCGCTCTCTTCACCCATCTCCGGCCGGATGGTGACGCCTTCGGCAGCCTCCTGGGCCTCGCGCACGCCCTAAAAGACCAAGGCCAAAATCCCACGCTCCATGTCGAGGGGGGGATGATTCCCATGTATCAGTTTCTTCCCGGAGGCGATCTTGTCCAGAACGTGACGGAACATTTTCCAACGAAGGCGGACGCCTTCGTCGTACTCGACACCTCCACCCGCGAACGGGTCGGAAAAAAAACCGTCAGGTGGAAACAACCTGTGGACGTGGTGATTGACCACCACGTCAGCAACCCCGGCTTCGGATCCATTAACCTTATCGTCCCTGAAATTCCCGCCACCGCCGGCGTTCTTTTCCGGCTCTTTGAAATCGCCGGGTGGAAAATCTCACCGGCCGCTGCAACCTGCCTTTATACAGGTCTCTCCACCGATACCGGCTCGTTCCGTTACCGGGGCACCGATGCCCAGACCCTCCGCATCGCCGCCGATCTTGTCGAACTCGGGGCTGACCCATCGGAAATAGCAAAACACTGCTACCTTTCAATCACACCACAAAGATATCAGCTAAAGAAGCTAACTATAGAAACTTTAACATTAAAGGATAATAAAAAATCTGGTTTTTTGACAATTTTTCCTGATTTTTACTCTAAAAGTGGAGCTAAAAGCGAAGATACGGAGGGAATTATTGAGGAAGTTACTTCAATTCAGGGACTTGAAGTGGCTTCCTTGTTCGAATTCAGCCCAGATGGTGCCTTAAGGGTGAGCCTTCGCTCCAAAGGCAAGGTTGACGTCAATGCCATCGCCAGTTCCTTTGGAGGTGGTGGACATCGGGCCGCCGCTGGAATTCGCTTTGCGAACGACGGCGAAAAAAATCGCGATCTCGTCCTCTCCGCCATCTCCCAAGCCATCTCCGCCTTGAAAGATTGAATTTCTCCTAATCTTAATCCTCATCCTAATCCGATTGTAATTCCCCACCGAATCCTGCACTTTGGAAATTCATTGGTTCCACCCCAATCGTCATGAATTCAACCATTCAGGTTTTCCCGTAAACGAAAGTTCATCCCCGTGAGCCCTCAATTGGACGGTTTATTGCTCGTCGACAAACCTCCCGGTCGCACTTCCCACGATATCGTCGACTTCGTCCGCCGTCGCTTTGACCAGCGCAAGGTGGGCCATTGCGGCACGCTCGACCCCATCGCCACCGGGCTTCTCATGCTCGTCGTCGGCAAAGCCACCCGGGTCCAGGACCTGCTCATGGCTGAGGACAAGGAGTACGAGGGCACCCTGAAGCTCGGTGAAACCACCGACACCCAGGATGCCGCCGGAAAAGTTCTCGAAACCAAACCTGTTCCCACCCTGGACCGCTCCGCCATCGAAGCCGCCTTCGCTAAATTTACCGGGGAGTTCGACCAGATCCCCCCGATGGTTTCCGCCATCAAGAAGGACGGCGTGCCCCTCTACAAACTGGCCCGGGAGGGCAAGACCGTCGACCGACCCGCCCGGAAAGTCCGCATCGACAAATATGAGATCCTCGAAGTGGCTCTTCCCATCGTCCGTTTCCGTATTCATTGCACTAAGGGATTTTATGTTCGCACCTACTGCCACGATCTTGGCCAACTGCTCGGTTGCGGGGGACACATGGCCGCCCTCACCCGCACCCGGTCCGGAAACTTCGAACTCTGCAAAGCCGTCCGCTGGTCGGATCTCGAGTCCGCACAGGGTATTGACTACCTCGCCCGCCACCTGATTTCCCTGCCGGAAATCTCCCGCATCCGTCGCACGTGATCGTCGTCGATTCCCTCTCCCCCTCACCCTCGGGAAAAGCCGTTCGCCATCTTGCCCTGGGCTTCTTCGACGGCCTGCATCTGGGCCATCGTCGCGTGATTCTCGGAGGGCAAACACCCCGCGCCCCTGCCCACACCGCCGTCCTCACTTTTCGCGACCATCCTCTTTCCGTGTTGCACCCGGAAAAACATCCCCTGTTGATTACGGGCCTACCCCACAAACTTCGCATTCTCGAGCGGTGGCAAATCGGCATGGTGATCGCCCTGCCTTTCGACGCCCATCGCTCCCGCCAGGAGCCAGGGGAATTTTTAGGTGAATTGGCCTTGGTTTTCCCATCGTTGCAGACCATTTCCGTGGGACCCAACTGGCGCTTTGGCAAAAACCGCTCTGGCGATGTAGCCATGCTGGGTCGCTGGTGCCACGACAGGAAAATTCTCCTCGATAACCCCGAGCCTGTCCTTTTCGCCGGCGAACGGATCAGCAGCAGCCGGATTCGCTCCGCGATCACGGCCAGTCAGCTGGGGGACACCGCCGGGATGCTCGGCCGCCCTTTCACGCTTTTTGGGACCGTGGGTGCCGGCGCGGGACGCGGTGCGGGCCTAGGCTTCGCCACTGCCAACCTTAAAACCGAGGACGAGTGCCTGCCACCCGACGGCGTCTACACCGGCCGCGTTTATTTGGATGATGGGAAAAATTTTCCAGCCGCCATCAATCTGGGAACCCAGCCCACGTTTGGCGGCCAGGACAGGCACCCCGAAGCCCACTTGATCGGATTCACCGGGACTCTTTCCGGACAAAAGATGGACGTGGAATTTTCAAAATTTCTCCGCCCGATCCAGAAATTCGATTCTGCTCAGGCACTTGCGGCTCAAATCCAAAAAGACGTGGACGCTGTCATAAAACTGTAACTCTGGGGATTCTTCGGCCTCTTTTGTGGCCAAAATACCTTTTTAGGCTCTAAATAACTCTTAAGTCATTGTTGGTTAGTGTATTTTATTTTGAACATTGAACTGTTTAAAATATACAAATATTTTGCGTTATCTATTTAAAAATGACCTACTTGTGCTTAAAATATCATTGGATGTAAATGTGATGAATATCCGGCGCATCATCGCTCGGGTTTGGATGCTCATGGTTGCAGTCTGCATCCCGTTGGTTTCCAATCAAAGCCGGGCCGAGGCTCTGCTCCAGCTCTTTAACTGTTCCTATGCGGAGATCATCCAGAAAATGCCGGAGCTGGCTGAGGCCGGTTACAACTCTCTTTGGCTCCCACCCCCGACCAAAGGCTCGGGAGGGCTCTCGGTTGGTTATGACATGTTCGATCCTTTCGATTTAGGATCGAAGAACCAGCGCGATTCGGTATCCACGCGTTACGGCACCGAGGCTCAGCTTCTCGAGATGGTCGAGACTGCGCACCGCTTCGGCATTCGCGTCTATTTTGACAACATCATGAATCACCGGGCTTTTGACGTACCTTTCTATGACGAAAACACGCCGGGCGATGTTTATCCCGGAATGGTGCCGGAAGATTTTCATTTGAAAAAAACATCCGAGGGTTTTTACCGGAAGTGGGACAACACGCGGGACTGGAGCAGCGAATGGCAGGTGCAAAATTTGGGCCTGTCCGACCTGATCGATATTGCCCAAGAAACCCCCAACAACAAAAATTTCGGGCTAACGGAAGGATCGACTGGCCTAAAATATGCTTTTCTGCGCGATTTCGACCGTCCCGAGCAGTACGACAAGGACAAAAATGGCCAACAGGCTTACTTCGGCGTCCTGATCGACCAAGCGCGTCTCGAACTCGGTACGAACGCCACCTCAGCTCAGCTCAAGGCCAAGGCCCAGGAGTACATCAATTCAAATCAAGCAGCCTTCAAGGAGGATATCGGCGGTTACATGATTCGCGCCGTCCGCTGGGAGATGGATCGAACCAAGGCCGATGGTTTGCGCCTCGATGCCGTTAAACACGTCCCCGATTATTTTTTCGGAAATCAGGACAGCAGTATAAATTCGGCAACTGGATTGGCTTACAAGGATACGAGCAATGATGGTTATACCGGCGGCATCCAATGGCAGTTCAACCGCACGCGCGGTTTCAGTGACAGCAACCACCGCGATTCGGTTTTCGATGAAAAAAGAGGACGCGATGACGCCATGGTGTTCGGCGAACACCTCGGCTCACCTCCCGGATATGGCGGCTATTGGGACGCCGGCATGCGCCTTGTTGACAACGACCTTCGCAGCAAGCTGAACGGCGTGTTGGGTAATCCATCGGCCGGCCTACAAGGCCTGGACAAGTCCGATTATGGATCCAGCGGGTTTGGCGCAAGCCTCGGCGTGATGCATGCCAACAGTCACGACAACGACTATGCTGCGCAAATCTACTGGCAGCATGCTTACTACATGCTGCGCGAGGGCATTGGGCTGATCTATTCCGACGGGTATAACCAGGCCGAGACCCTCGGCGCGTCTGGCGGCGCTTTTCCCCGCCACGCTAACACCCAATACCTTGGCCAATTCAACGATCCCCGCATACCCAACATCCTGAAACTCCACAACGACTTTGCCCGCGGTTTGCAACAGGGCCGATGGGCTGACAGCGACTACCTCGCCTTTGAGCGTCGCGATAACCGCAATCCGGATGGCTCCACCCGCAGCGGCCAAGCCGCCGACGAGATCACCATGGTCATGATGATGAATGACAACACCGCCGCGGGTCAGGCGCGCGGGATCACTACCAGTTTCCCGAGTGGAGCCTATCTTTACCAATATGCCGAAGGTCCTAACGGCTCGAGCATGGTCGGCTTCTACAAATACGCCAATGAGCTGGGCGGCGTGACGGTTCCGCCCGGTGGATATTTCCTGTTTAGTTATCGCACGCCGGAGCTTTCCACCCTTTGGCCCGATGCTGCCATCACTCTGCACCAAAGCAACGCCACGACCGGTCAACTACAAGAGGTCCCTTGGATCACCGTCACGCGCAAGGACGGGCGCGATGGCGACAAAAGCTTCAATCCCTACGGCTTTGCCAATCGCGGTTATCCGACCAATGTCACGCCGGCCGACTATACTTACCAAACCACCGTGCCGGTGGTGAAAGGCAACATGCCTCTTACCATTCTCGCGCGAGCCGACGGATCGGCGGAAAACATCAGGCTCCGGTTGGATGGCGGCGTGGACCTGAACGCCCACATGGCCATGGGCGACACCAATGAGCTTGCCAAACGCGATAACCCGCCGGGATTGCGGACCGACGTTTTTCTAGGCTACGAGCAGCCCCTTTTTACGGAGCGGCAACAGCCGGAAAAGTTTGCGGCCGTTAACTCCGCCCGCTCCAAAATCGGATCCCCCGGAGCGGAGACCTTCGTGAAAACCATTGGGGGCACCGTCACTAACATCTGGGGCCCAACCAACGCCAACAATTGGGCCGATTACACCAACATCGGTGGCTCGGTGGTCTCCTGGCACTACCACGATCCGAATGGCACCGTGGGAGGGCTCTCCGGAACACCCCCGGCGCAACTGATCGAAAATGAAACCAATCTAGTGGCTTGGTCCAAGACGCCCAGCGGCCTAGGCAACTACAAGATGTTTTTATACTACACCACCAACGGAACCACTTGGCCGGAGGGTGCTGGAGGGATCGGCAGGGGAGAAACCCGCGTGGCCGAGATGAACTTTAGGCACGACCAGACGGGGGCCGAAGCCGGTAGCTGGTGGAGCGTGACCAACCTGCCCAAACCGCCGAGTGGAACCCAGTTCCGGTACAAAATCGGAGCCTACCAGACTGGCGCCGATTCGCGGTGGCCGTCTAACCAGAGTTCGGTCGAATACAAAAAAATGATGCTCACCACGTTTCGGATCACCAATTTCAACACAACCAACATCCAATTCTTTCCCCATAACGACTACGCCCGCGTGCCCACCCTGGGCGTCACCTACAGCAACTGGCCGTGGGCGATGCAGACCGGCCTCTCCGAGGGGTTTCACATCCTCCGCGCCCGCGCCTTCCTCAACCGCGGCGCCAACCAAGCTCCCCTTTACCAGACTTTCGCCCAGACTTTTTACTACGACGCCCAAGCCCCGCAGGGAGCCATCGCGTTCCCCCAGAACAATGGTGACACCGTTGGTGGCTCTAGTTACGACTTGGTCATCCGCACCGATCCGACCGTCCAGGAGGTTTGGTACAACATCGCCGACTCCGAAGCGGCCAACGACGATGTCATCACCAAGCAACGAAATGGGAACGGCACGGGGTTTGAATCTTTTGTCGACACCAACACGAACAATATCCGCGACGCGGGGGAAACGTTCACCGACATCAATGGCAACGGACTCTATGACACCAATCCCGTGGCCTGGGCCAAGGCAACGGAGGTAACCCCGAGCCTTTCGGTCACCAGCCCTTACCAAAAAGAGTGGCGATTCACCTACAATAACATCCCGCTGACCGGAACCAGTTCTATCACGGTCCGCCTCTTGGAGGCCTCGTCTTCCCGGGACCTTACCCTTTCCAATTCTGTTGCAAATGCGTCCGAACTTACCCGGCAGGTTCAAACACGCGGGAGTGCCGACCGCTTGATCATCGCCTTCCCGACCAACGACGGGGATTCGGTGGACGACAACTACAACATGCAGGTCTATTTCCCCAAGAACCTCAGCAATATCCAGATCACCGAAAGCAACATGATCAACCGTTTCACGTTCCTTGCCCAAGGCACGGCGGTGGATCGTTCGGGTTGGTCGATTAATTACGGGAGCTTTGGCCCCGCCGGCGCCTTCCACAACCTGATTATCCCCCTTCCCAATCTGTACAACTCCGCCTACGCCCAGCAGGAGTTTCGGATCACGTATCAGGAACCGAGCAACACCAACCGCATGGTGGCGGTGCGATATGTGACTGTGAATCGCAGCACAAAGCCATTTATCCGGGTTCTTGAGCCCACCTTGGCGGATTCCGACGGCAAACCCACCCAGTTGATCCTTCCGGACAATCCCGGAACGACCAACGACGTCCTGAATTTCACCGTAAAGGTGGAGGCCAGCCCAGGCATCACGAACGCTCCAACTCTGACCGGTATTACCAGCACTCCGGTTTCTTCCACCACTAACAGCCTTAGCGTGGTCTGGAATTACAATTGGAGGATTACCAATGCCGGTAGCTACACCATCACCGCCACATCCTCCCTGAACGGCCAAAACCTCACGACCAGCCGCGAGGCTCAGGTCATTCTTCGCCAGGTGGTCGATCCGTCCGGCAACCCCTTGGCCGATGACGACAATGACGGGCTTTTGAATGTGGACGAAACCACCCAGAAAGCCTTGCCCGTGGGAAATGCGGAAACGTGGTCCAATGGCGATGTTCATTCTTACTATGCGTTCGGCCGAACCCAATCCACCTGCCCTGATAGTGACGGAGACGGTTTGCCGGACGGCTTGGAAGTCGGCTGGCGGCAGGCTCCCACCAACACCGTGGCCGGCATCGATACCAACGGGGACAATATTCCCAACTTCGTTGGCGATCTCGATCCGCCGTTTTATGCGACTAAGGAAAACGTCGACAAGGTTCCAGGTGTCAAAACCGAGGGTGAGGACCGGACACGCCAAGCAGCCGGATCGGTCACGGATCCCAACAACCCCGATACGGATGGCGACGGGCTTCCGGATGGCGTCGAAGATGCCGATGTCAACGGATGGACAGACGGGGACGGAGAATCGATCGCTGCAACGTGGGATCCCTGGCTCGCAAGAAAATGGCCCGACGGCCTCATGGATTCATCGGAAATATGGCAAGAAACCAGCCCCGCCCACAAAGATTCCGATGGCGATGGCTTGGTGGACGGTTACGAAGAGGACAAAGGTTACAGCGTGGGAGACAGCGTTGCAGGAAAACTCAACGGGCGTACCGACCTAATGCTGCTTTATAGCAACAGCACCACAAAGTTGTTGTTGATAAATTCGGACTTGGATACTCCCTTGGCCGTTGCCGGATCTGCTTTCCGTCTCGGTGACCGAACCTCCCGAGCCATCAACTACCCCGCGTTGGTTGGGATAAAGTCCAATGGAGTCATCGTGGGTGGGGCTTACCGGGCGGACGGGACCGGAACCCTACAGACCAACAGTTACCCAAAACTTCTGATCCTTGAGACAGATCCCCTCAGTCCGGATACGGATGGTGACGGTCTTCCGGATGGCTGGGAAGTGAGAAACAAGTTGGATCCGCTCGACAACGGCGTTTACAACTTTGCCACTGGCCAGCTCGGAAATCCCATCAATGGAGCTGAGGGAGATCCGGATAATGATAACAGAAGCAACCTTACAGAATATCAAGGAGGGACGGATCCCCGTCAGGATGATCGCATTCCTCCGGTCGCTGGCGATGGCAGCATACGCATCGGCACCTTTCAGGATTGGAGACCTGATGACCTTCAGGCCTTGGATGAATATAACAACGGAGGGAACGTCAGTGACATCTACCGGCTCTACGATGGGTACGACAGCTCCAGGGATTTAGTGGCCTTTTCCCTGCGCGATGGCGGGGACACAACCGCCCAAGGCGATGGCAAACTCTACTTCCGGACCGACTTCCTCGATCTCCAATCCAACGCCTGGCAGGGCTACGTGGACCTTTATGTCGTGATCAATCTCGGAAACACGGGTGCCGGCGAAAAGGCCCTGCCGGACGGGGTGAACCTCACCACAGCGATGGGTTGGCAGGCAGTAATCGCCGTTTACGGTCAGAACAGTGGGACGGTTTATGTGGATACAGATTCGTCCGTGAATACGACCACTGCCTCACAAAATCCCGCTATTGGAAACTTCGGGGTGGTGTCTCGGGGCATGGGTGCCAACGGGCTCGTGGCTGCGGCCTGAAGCAGCGTCCAGGATGCCTGCGAATTTTCCATCAATCGCCAGACTTTAAAGGATCTGGGTTGGAACGGCGATATAAATGACCTTCATTTTCAGGTTTACACCACGAAGGACGGAACCGGAAACGGCGGCTCGGGAGATTTAAAGTGGGCTAAATCTAAAACGGAAACCAAGGATCGCAATGACCTCTGCGACACCATTGGGGACGATTGGGTGTGCTCTGACTACTACAATGATCAGGACAACATTATTCTCAACGGCAAACTAACCTCTTGGTTCGGCCGTGGGGATGCCTGGAACGACAAGGGCAAGGCCGCCAAGGTCCTGCTGCTTGCCCACGCCAACGAGGCCCTCCAGCCTGCCTCGTACATTCACGGAAAAATCAAAAACGGTTCCGCCACCAACGCCCCCGGTTATTCGCGTTGGCTGAAGGTGCATGAGGACAACACGAATGCCCCGGTGTCCCTGCACCTGACGGCGACCCTTGCCTCCTCCCTGCAGTGGGCCAAGAGCACCGATCCGACCAAGGACGGGCCCTCTTTCAACAGTCGCATCAAGGCAGGCGTGGCCCAGGGTTGGCTCGACCTGCTCGGCTCCACCTTCGCTGATCATGTGCTGAAATACTTCCCGCAGGAAATGAATCGGCAAAACATCCTGGCCGCGCGGGACGTTCTCGACGGCATCTATGGCTCGGGCTCGGCTCTCTCCTCCCGTTTGGTCTTCTGGCCCTGTGAGCGGGTTCTGGACGACGCCTCCCTTGAGCAGATTCGACAGATCGGGTTTTCCTATACCTTTGCCGATCAGGGACGGCATCTGCTGAAGTGGTTTGGTCGTTTTTCCGCGATGAACAATAACGGCTACCGGATTAATGAAGTCAATGGAATCAGGATCATCCCCATCCATGACTCCGCCTCCGAATATCTCAGCCGAAATGATGACGGGGGCCTTCCCGTGGATCTTCGGCAACTTTTGTCCCGTCGCGCGCGTAGCGGCGTCGAGGATCAGGTGGTCACGCTATGGCGGGATCTCGGCGACATGACCAACGACGCCATTCTCTCGCCCTACGAAACGAATGTTCGCTGGTTGGTCAACCGTCCCTGGGTGAAGTTGGTCACTGCCACCGACATCGCCGCTGGCCGGGTCGGCTACAAGGGAACCGACGGCAAAGACTACACCACCTGGGGTTCCGCCAACCAGGGAACCAACAAAACCCTGGCGCTCACCGCCAAGGATTGGGTCGACCATGCCAACCAGGAAAGTTATGACAATTGGTTCAACGGATCCTCGTACGAGGAGGGACTGAAAAACAAGAAGTTCATCATTCGCTCGGGCGTAACTAATCCGCTCACCTTCGGACAACCTGGACTTTCCAACACAGTCAGTGACCGGGTGTGGACCACCCTCTCTGGAATGGCCACCAACCACCCTCTCTTCCCTCTGGCTCATGCCACTTTGGGTGCCTCGCTCTTCCAAACCGCCTTCCACAACACCACCAACAACGACCTGAGCAAATTCAGCACCGGGGACTACATCAATCCCGACATCACCACCGGCCAAACCCTGGCGGATTTTGCCAAATTCTCCCAAGCCCAAACCCGCGAGGCCGGCGTCTACACCCGGGTACAGCAATGGGCCTCCAGTTCCGTCACCACCACTCTGGCCACCGCCTCCGAGGACGTGGATCTCGACGGCGAGAACGAGTACCTCCTTTATAACAGTCGGATCTTTGCGGTGTTCGAACGATCCGGCGGCAGGATGACCGCCGCCTGGATGCGGGATCCCTCCACCGGAAAAGTCTGGCAGGTCGTTGGCAACCTCGCCTCCTACAGCAACACCGAGACCG
>Ga0214917_10006267_pt1 | contig 12409 bp, 11 predicted proteins | sample LL_1208_BB_MetaG_FD_177983 | JGI IMG/M metagenome (GOLD analysis project Ga0214917, IMG submission 177983) | Freshwater microbial communities from Lake Lanier, Atlanta, Georgia, United States - LL_1208_BB | ecosystem: Environmental > Aquatic > Freshwater > Lake | place: USA: Georgia | collected...
GGTAGCAGGGGGGCCACCAAAAGTGTTGATGATGTCGCCTTGCGGGCCGCTCAAGCGGTAGTGCAAAGTCAGAAACGAACCGGCTTCAATCGTGGGGGGTGCTTGCATGTGGGTCTTTTGTAAACTGAATCTATTGTAGAAAGGCCATGGATCACATTACCAAGCGGCCTTGGCGCACTTGGCCCACCCTTCAACAGCCACGATGATGAGACTCGTTTAACCCACCATGCTTTTGACCCTTCCCTTTGCCATGCAGCTGCAAGATTTGCCCAAAGCCATGCGCCCACGCGAGAAACTCCTCGCGCTGGGCAGCCAAGCGCTGACCGATGTTGAACTGCTGTCGGTCTTGCTGGGCAGTGGTTTGCCAGGGCAAAGCGTGCTGCAGCTCGCCCAAAGTTTGCTCGACCGATTTCAAGGTTTGGCCGGTTTGCTCCATGCCAGCCCCGAGCATTTGCGCCATACCAAAGGCTTGGGTGGACTGGCGCGGCGTTCACAATTGTTGGCGGTGGTCGAGTTGTCGCGTCGTGCCTTGCTACAAAAAATGCGGGCCCGCGACATCATGACCGACCCCGATAACGTCAAACAGTTTTTGCAACTTCAGCTGGGCCAACAACCGCGTGAGGTGTTTGGGGTCTTGTTTTTAGATGGCCAAAACCGCCTGCTTCGCTTTGAAGAAATGTTCAGCGGCACCTTGAACCAAACCTCGGTCTACCCCCGCGAAGTGGTCAAGCTGGCACTCTTGCTGGGTGCTTGCGCGGTGATTTTTTCGCACAACCACCCCAGCGGCGAGGTACGCCCCTCGCAAGCTGACGAAAAACTCACCCAAGCCTTGCGAACTGCGTTGGCCTTGGTTGATATTCGGGTGCTAGACCATGTCATCGTGGGCCCTGGGCGCTGCTGGTCCATGGCGGAGCACAGCGCATGGTGAAAGCACGCAGTTTGCAAGACTTGGCAGCCATCAAGAATCAACTTAAATCCAAGGCCGAAGAGGCAGCAGCGATTGAAGCGGCACGGCTTGAAGCGCTGCGCCGCGCCAATGCCGAGAAGAATTTGTTCGTTCGTGCCGTGGGTGCAGTAACCACACTCGACCATGAACCAAGGGTGAGTTTGTCGCCAGAACCTGCCAAGCCCTTGGCCCAGCAGCAGCAGCTTGATGACGTCAATGTGCTGCGCGAAAGTCTGAGCGACGACTTTGATGTCTCAACGCTGCTGGACACCGATGATGAACTCAGCTACCGCAGCCAAGGCATAGGCACCGATGTCACCCAAAAGCTGCGCAAAGGGCATTGGAGCTTGCAAGGGCAAATTGATTTGCATGGCTTGCGAAGTGACGAGGCCCGAGAAGCCTTGGGTCAATTTATCCGCGACGCCACCAAACGTGGTTGGCGTTGTGTACGGGTGGTGCATGGCAAAGGTCTAGGGTCGCCTGGCAAAACACCTGTTCTCAAAGCCAAGGTGCAGCGTTGGTTGGTGCAAAAAACCGAGGTGTTGGCTTTTGTGCAAGCCAAAGGATCTGAGGGTGGCGCCGGTGCTTTGGTGGTGCTGCTGAAATAATCGGGATCTGACCCCAATTAATTCAAAGCGCCTGGCGCAAGGTATCCACCACCGGGCGGCGCAGCACCTCACGCAAACCCCACCAACCAGCTCCCCAAGCCAACAAAGCACCGCTCAGCACACCAAACAAAGGTACCCAAGGCGAGGCTGTCCAAGCAAACTCAAACACATACCGCGCCAAGCCCCAACCCATGGCCACCGCCACCAACGCGGCCAAGGCCCCAGACAGAGCACCCACGCCCAACAGTTCAGCGGTTTGCACTTGGCGCAGCAACTGATTTCCCGCCCCCAATGCCCGCAGCACCGCGTATTCACGGGCACGCTCTTCACGCGTGGCCGTCACGGCGGCAAACAACACCACCATGCCCGCTGCTAAGGTGAATGCAAACAAAAACTCCACCGCGCCAATCACCTGCCCCAAGACCTTTTGTATTTGATTGATGGTGGCGCCCATGTCCACATTGGTGATATTGGGGAATCGGTTGACCAAGGCATTGTCAAAACCCGCCTGTGCAGGTGCGCGGTAGGCGGCGATATAGGTCATGGGCATGTCCGGCATGGTTGATACCGGATAGATGGCAAAGAAATTGGCACGCATGGAGGTCCAATCGACTCGCCGAATCGAGGTGATGCGCACATCCACCACCACACCCGCCATCTCAAAGCGCAATTGATCGCCCAGCTTGAGTTGCAAGGTTTTGGCAATCCCCTCCTCCATGCTGATGGCGTTGGCCTCTTCCGGCTTCCACGCTCCTTGCACGACTTGGTTGTGGGCAGGGGCTTGGGCAGCGTGGGAGATATTGAATTCCCGTTCAATCAAGCGCTGCGCACGCTCATCGGTGTAACGCTCGGCACGGACGTTTTCGCCGTTGATTTGAACCAGTCTTCCTCGCAGCATGGGGTACCAGTCCAGCTTGGCAACACCCGCGTCTTTCAAGTTTTGTAAAAATTCCTGCGACTGGGTAGGCTGAATATTGATGACAAAGCGGTTGGGCGCATCCGCCGGTGTGGCGTTGCGCCAGCTGTCAACCAAATCGGTACGCAACAGCACCAGCAACATCAGCGCCAGCAAACCCACCGACAAGGCACTGACCTGCACCACGGTGTACCCTGGGCGGGCGCTGATCTGCCGTGTGGCCATGCGCAACCAAACAGGCAGGCCGCTGATCTGCATCGCACGGCGCAGCGCCATCACCCCCAACCAGGCCATGCCAGCAAACACCATTACTGCGCCAGCAAAGCCGCCCACCACCATGGCACCCAACCAAAGGTCGCGACTGGCGCTCAACAGCAAGGCGGAGAAACCCAACAAACCCAAGCCCATCACACCCAAAGACGCGGCACGCAAGGGGCCAAGGTCACGGCGTATCACCCGCAAAGCTGGCACTTGTGCCAGTTGCAAAATAGGCGGCAAACCAAAGGCTGCGAGCAAGGTCAAGCCTGAGCCCAAGCCCTGCCAAAACGGCGCGATGCTGGGTGCGGGCAAATCGGTCTCCACCAAACCCGCCAGCAAAGAGATGAACACTTGGTGCAGTCCATAGCCCAGTACTAAACCCAACACGCTGGCAAATAAACCCACGGTGAAGAACTCGATCACATACACCGTCAAGATATGCCGCTGGCTTTGCCCCAGTACCCGCAGCATGGCACAGTCATCCAAATGCCTTGCCGCAAAACCTCGGGCCGCCAAAGCCACAGCCACAGCACTGAGCAATGCGGCCAAGAGTGCGACCAAATGCAAGAACTTTTCGGCACGGTCCAAGGTTTGGCGCATCTCGGGCCGTCCCGCCTCCAAGGTTTCCACCCGCAAGCCACGCACGTCGGCTCGCTTTACATAGACATCGGCCCAAGCCACAAAGTCGCTGACCTGCTTTGGGGAACCGATGACGGCCAGTCGCCAATTCAGGCGGCTGGCCGGTTGCACCAACTGGGTCGCTGGCAAATCGGCTTGGTTCATCATCACCCTGGGGGCGAAATTCATGAAACCCGCACCACGGTCTGGTTCGCTGAGCAACACCTCGGTAATTCGAAGTCTGCGCTCACCCAGCGATAACTCATCACCCAGCTTGAGTTCTAAAGCCTCCATCAGGGCTGGTTCCACCCACACCTCGCCGCTGGCAGGTACGCGGTCGGTGACGGGCACGGGACGGTCAATTTGCAAACGACCGCGCAAAGGGTAGCCATCGGCGACCGACTTCAAAGCCACCAAACGGCTAGCCCCTTGGCTGCTGCGGGCCATGGTGGGAAAGCTCAAGGTACTGGCTGAACGCAAGCCAAATTGTTTGGCTTTGTCCAGTACTTCAGCGGGAATCTCATGGTCGCTGGCAATCACCGCATCGCCACCCAACAACTGACGTGCATCGCGTTGCAAGCCGCCTTCGATGCGATCGGCCAAAAAACCCACCGAAGTCAAAGCCGCCACACCCAAAGCCACAGCCACCCAGAGCAAGCGTAATTCGCCCGCTCTGGCGTCGCGCCACAAAGCTCGCCAAGCCATCGTCCACAAATTAATCAATGGATGCACTCCATCGGTCATCCCAGCCATGCTGGGCTTGTTGCAATTCGCGCCTATCGCGCTTGGTCGGACGCCCATGCTCTATAGACAGGGCGGGTTCTTTGGCAAAACGACGCTGCTGGACATAAGCGTCTTTGGCTTGGAGGCTCTCTGGCGTGTCGGCATACAAGGCTTGGGCAACCGGCGCAGAACCGCGCACACCGCTCAAACCCATCACCGTCACCGTGCGCACCAAACCCTCACGCCGTATGGCCACGGTATCGCCAGCTTTCACCTCTCTGGAGGGTTTGGCGGTCTGTTGATTGACCTCGATGCGGCCTTTGTTGATTTCGTCCGTGGCCAAGGAGCGGGTTTTGTAAAAACGCGCTGCCCACAGCCATTTATCGATGCGAATTTTGTCCATTGGCTGCGATTGTGGAGCAAAGACCAGAGAAGCACACAAGTAGCGGCAAAACAACATCACATAAAACGCTAAATTTGACATAAACGCAAAAAAAGCTAATATCCATTCCCCCTTACGGAAATTTCCTCATTTGGTTTCTGCATATGGCAGACGCCCGTGGATTTGACACCTCCGTAAATTCTGGAGCGCATGATGGCATTCAAGATTTTGGTCACAAGTCAAAAAGGCGGCGTTGGTAAAAGCACGCTGTCAGCCAACTTGGTGGCTTATCTGAGTCGGAGTATGAATTCGGCTGTGACCCTGATTGATTGGGATCCGCACGGCTCGTCCAGCAATTGGCTCAAACAAGCCCCCGACGTAGGCGCAGTCATCAAACACTTGGCTTTGCCTGTGGACCAAGGCGGCAACCGCCCGATTTTCGAAGCGCGTTTGCAAATGCGCCGTGCTGCCAGTGAATGCGATATTTTGGTGTGCGACCTGACGTGGTCGGACTCGTTGGCAGGCGAACTGATGTTCGAGTTCGACATGGTGCTGGTGCCCACCTCGGTGTCTGAAATTGAATTGGCAGCAACCTCTGGCTTTTTGAACCGCAACCGCTGGGTGTTTGACTCGGCCTCCGAGCGTCGCCCCATGCTGGTGGTATGCCCGACTCGGGTGCTCAATGAGCAACTCAGCTCTGACGTCTTCACCCGTCAACGCTTCCCCGTCAGCTTCATGCTCGCGCCACCGATTTTGGAATCCCAATCCGCCCGTGATTTGTTCGAGCGTGGCTACCTGATGGATGCCCAAGACATGGGTGGCGAGTCCTTCCGAGAGTTTGGCGAAGCGATTTGCGCCGCACGCGATATCCGCATGGCGCAGGCCAACTTGCCGCGCAAGCCTGCCCCCGTGAAAATGTCCGAACAAGACACCAGCCGTGTACGTGTGCCTTTGGTGGCGGCCAAGGCCAGCGTACTGGAGACCATCCCCAATGCGTCGCAGTACTCGGTGCTGGGTCGCTACCGACAGCGCAAAGTGGCCGAGCAAGACGAAGCCATTGTCAACAGCCGATCCTTGTCGCAAATCGGCATCCCTGAATTCCTGAAACGTTTGGCTCGCGGCAACGCGGCCAAACTTTGAAGACCAAGCTCACCCGGTTTCACCATGTCTGAAGAAAAATTCCTCGCTTTCAAAGGTCTGAAGCAATACGACCCGGGCATGGGCTGGGCGCAAGTGCACAAATTCAACCATACCCAAAGCGAAGAGGCTGCCCAAACCAGTGCAGAAGCTTCTAGCGAAGTGCTGCATGACCCCTTGCTGGGCGAGCTTTTCGAGCAGTTAAACCGCCCCGCGCAAGACGAGTTGGCGCAAAACTGGAAAGTCATTGCTGGCAGTGTCAGCTTGCTCAGCCAACGCATGAACCAGCAACGCGAGTTGCGCAAGCGTTTGTCCACCATCGATGTGGAGTTGGACACGCTGCGCCAAACCATTTTGAAAGACTTGCAAGAAATTCAACGCTCGGCAGACCAACAACTGTCAATGGCGCGTCTGCGTGCTGAGGTATCCTCTTTGGCACAGGCCAGATTGGCTTCACGTTTGCGACATTCACCGCCCTGAAGCCCAAAGTCGGCTAGGGCCTACGGAGAGACTTCCCTATGCCCGATCTTTCTCACATTTTCCAACGTATTGATGCCATCCGCGTACCCTACCCGGTGCGCTACACCACCTTCTTTATCAGCTTGGGCGGTTTGTGTTTAAGCCTGCTTGTCTTACTGGCGGGCGGTCAGTTGTCTTGGTGGTTGTTGCTGTTTGCGCTGCTCAGTGCGGTGGGTGTGCACGATTTGCTGCAAACCCACCATGCCATCTTGCGCAACTACCCCATCCTTGGGCATATGCGGTTTTTGCTGGAGTTCATTCGCCCCGAAATTCGACAGTATTTCATCGAAAGCGAAAACGAGGCCGCACCCTTTTCACGCGCCCAGCGCACCTTGGTTTATTCGAGGGCCAAGGGCCAGTCGGACAAACGACCTTTTGGTACGCAACTGGATGTGATGGCCGAAGGTTACGAGTGGCTCACCCACTCTATGGCGCCCAGCCGCATTGACAGCCATGATTTTCGGGTGCAGGTGGGCGGCAAAGACTGCACCCAGCCCTATGCCCTGAGCTTGTTCAATGTATCTGCCATGAGCTTTGGTGCCTTGAGCGCCAACGCCATCATGGCCTTGAACCAAGGCGCACAAATGGGCGGGTTCGCCCACGACACTGGTGAAGGCTCCATCTCACGCCACCACCGCGTTTACGGTGGCGACTTGATTTGGGAAATTGGCTCGGGTTATTTTGGCTGCCGAAATGCACAAGGCCACTTTGACCCCGATGGCTTTGCCCGCCAAGCCTTAGACCCGCAGGTCAAGATGATCGAAATCAAGCTCAGTCAAGGTGCCAAACCCGGCCACGGCGGCGTCTTGCCTGCGGCCAAGATGACGCTCGAGATTGCCGAGGCAAGAGGCGTCCCCATGGGCCAAGACTGTGTCTCTCCCGCAGCGCACAGCGCTTTTTCCACCCCGATTGAACTGCTTGAATTTGTCAAGCAACTGCGCTTTTTAAGTGGCGGAAAGCCCACCGGCTTTAAGTTTTGCGTGGGTCACCCTTGGGAATGGTTTGCCATTGTCAAAGCCATGCAAGAAACCGGCATCACCCCTGACTTCATCGTCATCGATGGCGCTGAAGGCGGGACAGGTGCTGCACCTTTGGAGTTTTCTGACCACATGGGCATGCCCATGCTGGAGGGTCTGCGCTTGGTACACAACACCTTGGTGGGTGTGAACTTGCGCTCGCAGATACGCTTGGGCGCAAGCGGCAAAATCATCAGCAGTTTTGACATTGTTCGCGCTCTTGCCCTGGGTGCTGACTGGTGCAACAGCGCCAGAGGTTTCATGTTTGCTTTAGGCTGCATACAAGCGCAAACCTGTCACACGGGTAACTGCCCCACCGGTGTCACCACCCAAGACCCTCAGCGGCAAATCGCCTTGGTCGTGCCCAGCAAAGCACAGCGGGTGAAAAATTTCCACCTCCACACCTTGGAGGCATTGCAAGAACTTTTACAAGCAGCCGGTTTTCCATCGCCTGACAAGCTTCAGGCCAAGCACATCATGCGCCGCGTCAGCGCTCACCAAACCTGCTCATTGGAAGATTTGTACCCCAGTTTGGCAGAGGGCTCTTTGTTGAAAAAAACCACCAAAGGTATGCCCACCGTATTTACCCAGTTTTGGCCACTGGCCACGCCCAAGCATTTTCAGCTTGACGATCAACTGTCGCTGGAACTGACGCCTTAATTGCCCGCTCAGTTGTCTGTATTGGGACGGGGGTAAATAACCCGGTCCTCTTTCGGCTGAGCGCGTGGAGGAATAGCGGGAGGCTGAGCAGCCCGCTCTGCTGCTGCCCTGGCCTCAATCGCCTTGGCACGGGCTTCAGCGGCTTTGGCGTCTGCTTTGGCCTTGGCTTCTGCCGCTTTGGCATCCTCTGCAGCCTTGGCATCAGCCGCAGCCTTGGCCTGTGCTTTGGCTTCTGCGGCCTTGGCTTCTGCGGCCTTGGCCTCTGCTGCCTTGGCTTTGGCCTTGAGTTCTGCCGCCGCCTTGCTTTCAGCCGATTTAGCCTCTGTTGCAGCAACAGGCATGGACAAAGGCGGATTGCGCGACGCCGCAATGGCGGCTTTTTCTGCCGCTTTCTCTGCAGCTTTTTCTTGCTCTCGCGCAGCTTTGGCGGCGATTTGGTTAGCAGAAATCGCTGCTTCTAAATCTTTTTTCAGCTTTTGAATTTCAAGAATCACTGCTTGGTTGTTTTGAGCGGGTGCGGCAGCAGGCGCCTTGGCTGACAAGGCCTGTACTTTGGCTTCTACCGCTTGAATGCTTTTTTGCAGATTTTGCAATTTGGCGTCCAAGCTTTTTTCGCTTTGTCCATTGACCTGACCGGCGATCTGCTCGGGCATCTTGCCAAACAGTTTGGTCAAGTCTTCTATCCGAGCTTCAATTTTGCTGTCCAACTTGGCTTGGCGTTCTTCCATGCCATCGAGTTTTTCCGTGGCGTCTCCCAAACCATGGGTGGCGTCGCCAATAGCAGCCAAGGTGGCGTCAAGTTCAACCACGCGCTTGCCAACCGCCAGCGAGAGAACATCCAACTGGCGAATGTTTTGCTGCAAACGGGTGGAAATGGCAAAAAAAGTACCCACCGCAATCATCAAAAAACTGAGCAAACCGACCAACATCACCCGCGAATGCAGCACATTTCGACGACTCATATCGTCTACTTTGACCATCACATTGCGCATTTCTTCGCTGATATTGGCGGCAACTTCGGCGGAACGGGTGGACACTTCAGCGGAGCTGAGCACCACGCCAGTGAGGTCCTCCAATTGTCTGGAGACTTCGCTGCCGTCGAGTGACTGCGCTTGCAAAGCCTCAATACCTTCGGCCAGGGCTTGCCCATCCGTGGCAGCAGACGGCTCGGCCAAAACCGCACCGGCTTCGGCGGTTTTTGCTTTTTCCTGTTCTTGCGCCATGGGTAGTGTCCTTATCGGTATTTACATGTCGTCAAATGATCTAGCCGGACATTCACTTCATCGATTTGCTCATGCAAATGCTCAATCCGCGGCTTAATCTGCTCTTCCCATGTATCGGAGTCAGTCAGTCCAACTTGAGCCAAATGGGCTAAATGGGGCTGCAACACCAGTCCATCAGGCTGCACTTGATTGCTTGGCGCGGGCTCTTCTGGGTCAGTCTGTGCTGCAGCAGGAGAGTCCATGGCCACCAAAGTCGCCTCCGACAGGGTCTGCTCGGTAGGCGTACCCAATTCAGGATTCAGCAAAGACCCCGAACCTGCTGCGGCCAAAGTAGCTGGGTCGGAATGGCCATAACTGCTGCGCGATTCAGATGAAGGCTCAGGCTCAGGCTCTGGTTCCGGTTCGTCGGGAAATTCGTCAGTGCTAGAGGCTGAGGGAATCACCAGCGCAGGGGGCGCACTGCTGCGCTCGAACACACGATCGCTGTTTAAGGCCTTGGCAAGAGCCTGCTCGTCGACATCGGCCAAAGGTTTATCGTCAAAATGTTCTTCACTGCTCATCAATACTCTCCGCAGTTGAAGTCGACCGCAAAACGGACAACTTGAAAAATCTTGAAGGCTTTAGTCCTGAAATTGTGCCTTTAAAGACTTCGAGGTTCTCAGCCAGGCCTTGGCCATGGCTGGGTTTTGCCGCATTTGCGTCTCCGCCACGACTTTATCAGCGTAAGGACCGGTCAAAACAATGTAAAACGATTTACCGCCTTTACGTTGGCTGAACAGGACTTGCGCAGACTTGAACAAGCTGGAGTTATTTTGAAAGGCTCTGGCCTCGGCCAAGCTGTCAAAAGCACCATGCTGCAATACCCAAGTATCGGCATCAAGTTTGCTAACCCAAACAGGATCATCAGCACCAGCGGCCTTATCTGCCGCTATTTCTGGGGGTTTTTCTGCGGATTTTTCAGGCTTTTTCTTAGCCTCCACCGCAGGTGCGGGTGCGGGTGGAGGTGATGGAGCAGGCACAGGTTCTGGCGCAGCAGGGGGAGGTGGCGATGGCGATGCGGGTGGTGCGCTGGGACTGACCAGTTCTTCTTTTTCGCTCAGCACGATGTCCGGCGATTTAGCCGCGGGACTGTTACTGGAGGACATGGAAACCGTTGCCGCAGGCGCAGGAGCTGGGTCGGATTTGGTTTGTGCCACAGGTTTTTTGCCGCCCAAATAATCTTGCAAAGACTCAGCCTCTTGGCGAATCAGATCTTGGTACAAAAAGCCAAAGGTCGCCAAACTGCCCAAAATAGCTACCAGCAAGATGGCAACAATTTTGGTGCTGCGCCGGGATGCAGCCGCACTGTCGGCCCATTCTTTGGCCAACTCTTCACCACTCAAGGTAGTGCCAGAGGGCACCTCTTCACCCATCACTGGTTCCATGGAGTCATCCAGTTCGGGCGTTGCTTCAGTCACAGCCAAGGCAGATGCCTTAGAAGTAGCAACCTCTGAATTGGGCATGTCCAAAGGGGGTAAGGGTGCGGGGGGCAAGGTGAAGGTCTTGCCCGCGGCTGCAGCCATGGGTGCAGTGGTTTTTTGCGAAGCCGAAAAATCGTCGCGTGTTTCGATGCGCTGCGTCTTAGCGGGTGTAGGGTCTTCCGACTCCAACACCCATTGCAATAAGTTTTTACCGAAGGTGGCCAGCTTTTTCTCGTATGACGTTTGGTTGTTCACCAACAAAATCAGGTTGATATTGCTGGCGGGAAAACCATTGACCAAACGGGCCAAGAGTTGCAGTTCAAACTCTTGGATGGCTTGGGTGTCGGGAAAAATCATGAAGCGCTTGGGCGCAGCTTTGTTGCCTTTGTCTACCGCTTGGTCAACTGTGAGCTCTGACAGTATGTCATTGAAGCGGTCCACCAGTTTTTCAGAGTCTGCTGAGGTCCATAGCTCCACATGCGGCTCACCCTGCTCTCGCAGGTGTTGAAAGATGCGTCTACCGTAGTAGGTCAGCGCTACTTCATCATCGCCAAGAATGGCCAAGTTGAGTCGCCCTTCACGCAGCGACTTGAGCAAAATCTCAAACCGCAGTTTGTCCGCAGGGCTTTGGTAAAAATCACTCATGGTCGATTCGTCTTCCTGGACTCATCATTGAAAGAGAAAACCGTTTTCGTCATAGCGCATATTGTCGGGGATGCGCAAGGTGGGCTTGATGATGCCCTCGCCTGGCGCATACGACTGGTTCAGACTGAACACATAGGCAATGACTTGCGCCACTGCATGGTAGAGCGCTTCATGGATGGGCTCTTCCAACTTGGTGGTGAAGTAAAGCGCTCTTGCCAACTCAGGCGCCTCAAAGATATAGACACTCTCGGCTTTGGCAAGCTCTTTGATGCGTTGCGCCAATTCATCAGTGCCCTTGGCGATCAGGGTGGGAGCGCCATCTGAGTTGGGGTCGTAACTCAAAGCAACCGCAAAGTGTTGGGGGTTGGTGATGACCACATCAGCATCCTTGACCCTGTCCAACATACGTCCGTTCGCCATTTCGCGTTGACGTCTGCGAATCGTGGCCTTGACCTCAGGACGACCTTCAGAGTTCTTCATCTCGTCCTTGATCTCTTGGCGGGTCATCTTGAGCTTTTTATTGACTTGGTATTGCTGCAAAGGCACATCCAGCAAAGCAATCAGCACCAAACCCATGCTCATCCAAAAACACGCATCCAAAATCATGGTGCCTGCATGCTTGACAGCGGTTCCCAAGTCCAATCGGTTGAGGGTGACCAGATCATCAATGTTGTTGGATACCGAGTTCCACAAAATTAAACTGATCACCCCGAATTTCAAAATCGATTTACCCAGTTCAATCAAAGCCTTGGTGCCAAACATACGGGCCAGGCCAGACATCGGGTTGAGTTTGCTGAATTTAGGGACCAGCATTCCCAAGGAAAACACCAGACCGCCGCTAAGGACAGTAGAGACAACCGCGACAAAGGCCAACAAAGCCATGATGGGCAAAATCAAGATATAGCCATCAATCACGGATTGGAAAAAAATACCGGGCAAAAGTTCGGCCTTGTCCATCACCTTGCGGTCAAACTGCAGCTGAGAGGTAAACAAAGCCGCTAAGCGGTTAAACATATAGCCGCCAGCCATGCTGAAAAACAAGGTGGCAGTGACCAAAAGAGCAGCGGTGGACAACTCCACTGAGCGAGCAATTTGGCCTTCTTCACGCGCTTTTTTCAGCCGCTGCGCGGTAGGTTCTTCGGTCCGTTCTGCGGAGTCGTCAGCCATGGCCTCAACCGCCTGTTAATAGGCTGCGCATTTGAGTGAAGGTTTGAACCCACAGCCAAGCAATGCGCTGAATCACACTGGGAATCGACAGCCAAAGCACCACAAACCCAGCGATGAGTAAAGCCGGCAAA